>Ga0116142_10004488_pt1 | contig 13218 bp, 3 predicted proteins | sample AD_UKC033_MetaG_FD_89785 | JGI IMG/M metagenome (GOLD analysis project Ga0116142, IMG submission 89785) | Active sludge microbial communities of municipal wastewater-treating anaerobic digesters from USA - AD_UKC033_MetaG | ecosystem: Engineered > Bioreactor > Anaerobic > Digestate | place: USA... | reverse complement strand
CATCCTGAAAGAACGGTTCAGTAATAAAAGTAATGTCATCAACAAGTACATCACAGCTATCATCAATACCAAGTTGTTTGATTCCTTTTGCAAGATCACCTGCACTGATAAATCCGGTACGGAATGCAAGTTCAGCATCCGGTGCGACATCGTGAACAATTTGCAACATGGCCCTTCCTTCATCGGTACGGATACCGTAAGGATACTCCTTAAGAACATTTACCGGATTGGAATTATTTGGATTTTGGATCCCCGGCAAATCTCCATTTTGGACATTTGCTAATGCAGGGTTACCGGTAATAGTATTGTAACTATCTGAAAGAACCCCGACTTTAACACCGGCACCGGTTACTCCAAATGCAGTTCGTGCCCTGTCAGCCCGCATGGCTATATCCCCATTGCTATATGCAATTCCGGTTACACCGGTACCTATTACAGGCGGATAATATGGACGACAGAAATTACATAATGTAGTGAGTGAATCAACTTTGTATAGGTTTCTAATCGGAAACTTACCTGTGATGATTAAACTACTCAATCCATTATCAACTGTATCAGTCAGTCTATAGTCAGGTGTAATCAATAGATTATATAAACTATCTGTCATACCATCCTGAGCAATGAATTCCATCAAGACACTATCAGCTCTGAATAATAATAGGTTTTGGTTTAGAGTATCTGCTACGATGGAATCAACATTATTCGAAACTGATGTTAATTCTGATCCCAATATTGTTCCTGTTCTGCCACTATCAGTTGGCGTAACAGCAGGGACAATACATGTGATGATAGTAACATTAGCTGACGTTCCTGCGAAGCATCCGTTGTTGTCGGTCACTGTATAAAAATAAGAACCGGTAAGCAGGTTTGTTGTACTGGCTCCACCTATATTATATGGTGGTGTTCCTCCGTCTGGTGTCAATGCTACGCTACCTGTACTTCCGATACAAACATCCTGTGCCGTTGGATCAGCAGTGAGAGTAAGTTGGCTTGGCTGTGTAATTGTAACATCACAGCTGGTGCTACAGCCATTTGCATCCGATACTGTAGTTGTATAGGTTCCGGCAGCTATGTTATTGTAATTTCCGGTTCCTGAATAAGGTGCCGTTCCTCCTATAGCAATTACGACATAAGATCCGGTACTGTCACCGTAACAAAGAGTATTTGATGTTACTGCACAATTTGCCATAAGTTGAGTTGGTTCGGTGATGGTCGCTATACAGGTAGTCTGACAACCATTGGCATCAGTAACAGTGTAGTTGTAATCCCCGGCTGATAAACCTGTTAATGGGTCACCTGTGATCGTATATGGTGCCGTTCCTCCGACAGGAGTAACTGCAGCCACACCATTGTTTCCTCCATTACATGATACCGCACTTTGTTCTGAACCAATTGCATAAAGGTAATCGGGCTCGGTTATGGTTGCAATACATGTTGCAATACAACCCAAAGCATCCTCAACTGTAAATGTCGGAGTTCCTGCGCTCAGATTTGTGAAAACACCTTCTCCTGTATAAGGACCGGTGCCTCCGGAAGCTGTCACCGTTACCACAGCATCGTTTCCTCCGTTACAACTTACTGCTGAAGTGACAGAGCAATTTGCAACTACTGTGCACTGAGGTGGTTCATTGATCGTTACAGAACATGCATAAGACGAAGAACCGCAGCCATTAGCATCATTTGCATAATAGTAATAAGTTCCTGCGGAAAGATTTGTATGAAGTCCTTCATCGCCGCTATATGGCGGTGTTCCACCGGAGGCAGTGACTAAAGCTACACCATCATTTCCGCCATATGTTGTGACGTCACTAACAGTTGAACAGACTGACAGTAACAGGTCAGGTTCAGAAACTGTTGTGGTACAATTGGCGAAACAGCCGGCATCATCTTGAACTGTGAAAATATATGTTCCGGCGCCATAGTTGCTGAATACGCCTTCTCCTATATAAGGAGCTAAGCCACCAGATGCTTGCACTTCGATTTGTGCGTCATTGTACCCATTACAGCTTACGGTTGAGATCACCGTACAACTTGCTGTAAGATTACAAGGGCCATCGTTAATTGTGACTGCACATGAATTAGAAGAAGAGCCACAATTATTTGCGTCATCAACATAGTAGTAGTAAGTCCCTGCAGATAAATTTGTGTGAATTCCATCATCACCACTATAAGGCGGGGTTCCACCTGTGGTTGTAACTAAAGCAGCTCCATCATTTCCACCTGCGATAGTTACATCATTGATTGTTGAACATACGAACTCTAACAAAGCAGGTTCGTTGACGGTTACCGGCAAGAGACCGCTGCCGCAACCATTAGCATCAGATCCTCCTATGAAGTACTGGCCTGGTGCCAGGCTATTGAATACACCGGAATTATTTTGTAAGTAAAGGCTATTAGGTCCATAAAGATAATACGAATAGCCTGTAGGGTAGGTGATAAGGTCTGTTTGAAGAGTACCGCCTGAAATACCATAAAATTCCAATTGTCCGTTGTTATAGCCGAAGCATGTAACATGAGTAGGGTCAACTGATCCGGTTACAACAAGAGTTGGTTGTGTAACAGTGACTGAGTCTGTATCCGTACAGCCTACTGAGTCTGTTATTGTAAATACGACCGTTGTGTCTGTTCCGATAAATCCGTTTATAGTCTGCAGTCCTATTCCGGAATAAGGTGCAGTTCCTCCGGCAGCAGTTACGTCGACTTCAAACACATATCCATTGCAGTCAGGTGTACCAGCATTCAATGAAATTGTTGGAGAAGAGTTTGAGATGACCACATTAACGCTTGCAACCTCAAGGCATCCAATGGCAGAAATTACTCTAATGTAATATGTTCCTGTAGTGTGTGCATGATTTGAATCCAAAGGGATAGTCATATCAGAATCTTCCCAATATGTAAATGTTAAAGGCGATGTTGAATAAGTTCCGGCGGTGATGGATGGAGCACTAAGATCAATAGGTGATCCATTACATGAAGGAGGTGGGTCGTTCACGATCAATGATACTGAATCGCTAAGGACAGTAGTAGAGATTGTGTCAGTACAGCCGTTGTTGTAGAAGATAATTGCTTCATAAGTACTTCCACTTGTAACAGATATTTGATTTGTAGTCTGAGATCCGGGACTCCATAAATATCCGGTGAAAAAATGATCACTCAAATAGGTTGAGTTTAACCAGGATGTTGAACCATATATTGTAGCAGGATAAAAGGTTGGAGAAGGAAAAGAAGGGCCGGGAGGATTGGATCCCGGACCGACAGGTCCTTGAGAATTTCCGTACCAGTCATAACCGAAGTCCTGAGTTTCTGTTCCATATCCGTCGTACATAGGGATATAACAGATCAGGGATGAAGGAACATAGTCTGAAAAATTAATATATAAGCCATCATTGATATCAGATTGACTCAATGCACCTTCCCACACTCTCACCTCATCAATAGAACCATTGAAGAACATTGTATTTGATACAGGAACCGACATAGCGATTCTGTATTCTGTTCCGGAGGTGTTGTATGTTCTGATGCCGGAACCTGCAGGCTGGCCATTAACGTATAACTGTACAGTTGTACCGTCATAGCTGGCTGCAACATGAGTCCATGTATTCAGTGGAATTGGAATATTTCCAGTTACACCGTTTGAAGGCGAACCGAACATGATATTAGAGCCCATCAAAAACAAGCCGCAGCTTTCGGACATATTATCATTGATTTGACCATAGTTGAAGATAACTGAATTTTGATTTATTGTCGGGTTGATCCAGGCTTCAATTGTTCTGGAATCATCACCCGGAGGCAATAAATAATTTTCACCTTCTGCATAATCAGTGCTGCCATTAAAATACAATGCATAGTCTTCAAAAGTCCTTATTTCAAGTGTGACAGGAGAAGAATTACAGACTGAATTATAGTCCGGTCTTGTGATCTCCGCTACAGGATTGGTGTATACCTGGAGATTTAATGAGCTGGAACTACAGCCATTATCATCTGTCGCGCTAATCGAATATGGACTTTGATAGGTGGGATAAAGATTTGTGGTGTCACCCCAAATTTGATAAGGACCAGTCCCACCTGTAACTGCTACCGAAACACTTCCTGAACTTCCCTCACAAACAAATAATGGATTTGGTGTTATAGTAAGTGTCATTTCATCCGCTTCAAGGATGGTCACAGCTTGAGGTCCCTGAGAAGTTACGCATCCTGTTGCATCACTAACGTATATCATATAGGTTCCGGCATGCAGGTTGCCGAAAAAGCCATACTGATTGCTGTCATAATATTCATTGATACCGGTAATAGTAACATCATAATTCACTCCTGAGATAGGTACGCCGCCGCTGATTCCTGATACCGATATACTTCCATCATATCCGTCAAAGCAGCCATTGTCCGTTTGGGAAATAGTGAAACTAAGATTCGGTGAGTCATTCAGTACAAAAGGGTTGGTGGGACTACCGGTGTAAGCAGGATCACTGCTGGTAACTCTCATCCGGTATGCCAATGAAGTTGAATTAACAGACGGAAGATTTATCTCAATAAATCCTGATGAAGATGAGCTGCCATAGGTTCCTACAACGACAGGTGAGTTGAAACTACCTGTGCTGTCGCTTAATTCTACATTTAAGATGTTTCCGCTGTTAAAGGCTATGTCTGAATTGTATGGTAAAAACAAATAGCTGCCTTCACAGTAAGAAGAATCAACCTGTCCAAGGTTCAGAAAAGATCCCGGTGGAACTGCCTCCCCAACTTGGAAGTCGCTGAATGTCGTCAGATTGTTGACTTGTATCGAAGTGGCTGTTCGACTTACAACATTCACTGGTTGCCAGCCATTTCCGGTATTATACTTTTCTACATTGAACAAAGAATGATCGGCTGCGGAATCAATTTCTGTAGCATCCCAATTCAAGGTCATGTATACATTGTTGTAGGTGCCTCCATTTTTATTGATCTTCCAATGCCTGTTTACGCTTTTGGTAGGATCAATTCCGGATCCTGAAATCCCCGGATGATCAGAATTAATTGTGGAAACTGTGATTGATCCGGGACTTGTTACATCAGCAAAAGCAAAGACAACCGGACGATAGCCGGAATTGTCACCAACACGGAATTCCAAATATGGATATCCGACAGGGAAGTACATTTCCAGAATTCCATTGATATAATTTTGTGTACCTGAATTATTTTGAACAGTAGTACCGGGTCCTATGATCAGCTTTGTAGAATCTGTAGTTAATATTCCACCGTAATTGAAATTTAAAAAGTTAGTGATGGTTTGGTCTCCATTCAACTGCAGTCCGGGGCCAAAATGAAACATGAGCAGATTACTGATCGATCCTGTTCCATATATGATTTGAAGTGCATTGCCTGAGATGGCAAAATCTGAAAGGCTAATTGTTCCATTGTTGATCAATGTTGCAGATGAATACCAAAGGGAAGCATTACCAACGATTTCAGCGCCTGATGATACGTCTAATGTTGCACCGCCAAACCAACTGAAAGCTCCGTCATTTCGGAGATCGGTAGATGGTCCGTTATTTATTGTAAGAGTGCCTCCACTTGCAGCAAGCGTCGCTCCCGGCTGGACAAAGGTCTGGTCAATGACTACGTTTGAAGTTACCGTTATTACATGGGGACTGCGGATGATTATCTGGTTATCAGAAGCATTTGGTTCAGTAGCTGCTGCTATCCAATTAGTACCATTATATCTTTCCCAGCTACCGGTTGAACTCCAATCTCCTGAAGAAACCGATCTGTAGAATCCGGCCACCGGGTCAATGATACCATCACAATCGTCATCGATCCCATTAGAAGGAATTTCAGTTGCACCGGGATATACAGTTGGGATAAGATCATTGCAATCACCGCTCAGTGCTGCATATCCTGTAGGTTGGGTACATGCAATAGAATCAGTTCCGGTCACGCCATATCCATCCTGATCCTGATCTAAATACCATGTTGCAGGAGTACCAACAGGTCCTGATGTCACCCAATTTGAAGTTGCACCGCTGAGCGCAAAATTTGTTAGTGTCATATCATAAGCATTTCCACTCGCATCTGTCAAAGTGGTAATTCCTGTGTTTGTGCCACCCGGAATACCTTGGTTGAAATGGTAATTTGCTATAAGACCATTACCCATAGTTAGAATCTCGCAATTTAAATTGGACTGAATCTCAGTACCGCTTAATGCCCTATTCCATATCCTTAACTCGTCAACACTTCCGCCAAAATGTTCACTATTGCCGGTCCACTGTGTTCCAATGTAAAAATTGACTACAGTTGGAGGATTAGGGAAAGAATGAGTCGGGTTAGGTAATGGATATCCCGCAGTTGCCCGAAGAACACCATCCAGATAAAGATAGCCGTTTGTGTTTGTTCTTACGACCGTATAGTTATGCCAATTAAGATCTGTTGGCCAGGGAACACCTGTTGGAGTCCAGGTGTCTCCAATTCGAATGGTGTCATTGTAATATTGTCCGATATAAAAATATCTCCCTTGCGATATTATATTTTTAAGTTGGCCCGGAACGAAACTATTCTGTTTTGCCCAGATAGAAACGGTATACTCGCCGGTTGTAGGAACTAACTCTGTTGGTCCGTTTACAACATCATTAATTCCATCAAGATGCAGAGCCTGTCCATCAGCTTTTAATGAATAAAAAATGACTGCAACTAAAACGAAAAATCCCCTCAAGAATTTCATGGCATTGAGGGGGCATTCAATAGGATTTTCATTTCGAAGTCCGGATCGTTCTTGGTTTTTTACGACATAAGAATTCAGGGTAGATTTAGCGACCATAAGAGTTTGTGTGTTGTGTGTTGTGTGTTGAAAAGTAAGGTTCGTGTGTATATGGGGTACTTCAGATTATTTTTGAAGACAAGGAATTTAAGATCAAATGAATTCCAGCACCATTGGTGATCAGCAGAACGGTGTATAAATCAGAGTTTTTAAATTTAATGAAAATAAACCATAACATGCCTATTGTTGACAAAAAATCAAATATGAAAATGTCCTTTTTGGCGAATGAAACAAATTGATTGGTCAATTTCCTTCTGAAAAAAGCGATATTTATTTGGAATTGTTAGCTAAATTATCGTTCTGTACTGTATAAACCATTAGCACATATTCTTTGGCCATTCATTACCTTATAATGGTGAATTTTTGATGGCTCAGGGAAAAATTAGATTCAACTACGAGAATGTAAATACCTTCCGCAAATTGGCTGATGTCGATTGTGTTCAAATCGTTAGCCAGGAGTCCGGTATGTACTGAACTACCGTCGGTTTTTAAAATTTTGAATGGAGTTGGTTGATGATTATCTGACAGTTGGATGTGTAAATTATCGTTAACAGGAATCGGAAACAATTTGAAAGAAAGCTTCGGAGGACCCTCAGGAATCTCGACAAGACTGAATGCCAAAATATTGGAGCTGGAAATACATCCATTTTGATAAACTATTTTGGCTTGATAGTTTCCTGAACTCTGAGGGACCAGATATGAAAGAGTATCGTTTGTCAGAAGGACAGAGTTTAAAAACCATTGAATATTTCCGGCGGTAGAGGCAAAGATGCTATCATTCAATAGCGAGATCGAAATGGAGGGCGAGGGGAGTATATCAATATTTATGTCATCTGAGTCGGAACAACCATTACTATCTGTAACCAGTAAAGTAAATCCTGTAGTTGAGTTGATTGTTGCAAGAGGGTTTGCAATTAAAGGGTCACTTAATGGCAATGCCGGTGTCCATGTATATGTATAGGGCGTTGTGCCTCCGGAAGCAGAGGGGTTTCCTCCAAGTGAAATGCTTTCGCCTTCACAAATGACGAGATCTGTTCCGGCATCTGCATTAAGGTTGCTTACGTTCACGAACAAAGAAACCGGAAGGCTGCTTCCACAACCATTATTTGCGACAACTTGAAGATTTCCTGAATTAGAATTTGCCATTACAGTAATACTGTTTGCGGATGAGCTTCCTGTCCATCCGGCCGGAATTGTCCATGAATAAGATGTTGCGCCGATTACCGGGTTTATTGTATAGGTCTGCGTAGTCCCATGACAGATAGCCGGATTTCCTGAAATTGGATTTGGTTGATCAGGCACCGGACAAACTTGTTCAGTGACTGTCAAGCTTGATTTGTAGACATAGTCATTATTGTCATTAGCGTTTCCGTCTGCGGCAACACCTGCAAAGTAAAAGCTCACAGGCCCTGTACCGCTGGATGGTGCTGTCCAACTAAAATTAAAAGTTTTTGACCCGCTTGCAGCACCGGCATTTAGTTGATGGACAACATTTCTTCGAGTTACAGAATTCACCACTCTGGTTTTGATCTGAGTTGCGGCAGCATCGGTGATGACCAAAGTACCTGCATTGTCATTTAAACTATTCAAAGCCTCAAAACCGAAGCCAAATAAATTATTAGACGTTCTGGACACAGTTATACTCATATTGTAAGTCTGACCTGCGACATACTCATTCAATGGCATTCCGGCATTTTGGAAAGTAATTGTACCACCTCCGGTATTTACCGGAAAGGAAGAATGGCAGGTCGTACAGTCTGTCTCACCGGGGGATCCGGTGTAACCTGCTCTTCCATCATCGCTAAACTGCTCACTGGTAAATAGTAAAACCGATAAGAATGGTAATACAGCAGTAATTATTTTCTTTATTATTCTGGTCATTAGACTTCTGGCAAGTTGTTTTAATTCTTGAAGACGAATTTCATCAATATTTTTATAATATACTCTTCAATTGAATAAAATTTAAGGACAATGAATATAGCAGTTATTTGGCTTCCGGTTAATGGAATATCCTTGCTGATGAGATGGATTAGACTATTTATTGAACTGATGGATTAATTCTTCTTTTAACTATTTTTCGTGTTTGCCGGTATTGTAGATACTCTTTTGTGCCAACAGTGTCTCATTGCTAATTCTCCGGATCAATGATCTATTATTTGCGGGAGTTGCCTAAATTGCCGCATGAAATTTGAAAAGTACTTTTTCTATTTGTTGATTTTGGTTCACCTCTTACCGGTGATCTTGTTGCCTTATTTTGTGACGCATGACGGTCCTGCTCATGTGTATAATGCTAACCTGATTCAGCAACTGTTATTTGACAAGGGCGGCTTGGCATCGTTTTTCTTTGAGTTCAACCCTCAAATCCTTCCCAATTGGATTTCTCATCTCATGTTGCTTTTGTTTAACCAGATCCTGAGTCCGGAAGTATCTGAAAGAATCGTAATTGCCATATATATTGTCGCTTTCCCCTTGTCATTCAGGGCCCTTGTACTTGCCATAAATCCATCTGCCTTCGCCGCAACATATTTGATATTTCCCTACGTACAGGCTTTTTCGATCTTAACCGGCTTGTACAGTTTTTGTCTCGGTTTATGTCTTATGTTTTATGTTCTGTATAAATGGAAAAAATCCGGATTGCCATTAGATCGTCAGGGTAAAATCTATTTTTCGATATGGATGATATTGATCTATTTTTCGCATCTCTTCGTATTTATGTTGGTCATGCTTGCACTTAGCTTCATGATCTGCTGGAAGCATTTCAATGACTTTAGTTTTTCGCTGAAGAAGGTTTTTGCAAATTTTTCATTGTTGTGGAGGCAGATCCGCATGTTACTGGTGATCTCATTTTTACCCCTGTGCCTTACATTGCTTTTCGCTTTTCATCAGGCATCCAAGACTGATACTGAAATTCCGGAGTTTGATACAATGTTAGAATTGTTTATTGATGTTCGACCGATCATAGCATTGAATTATGATATGGAGAAGGTTTATTCAAGGCCTTTGTTCTATGTGTACCTCATTCTCTTACTTGCCGGACTAATCATGAAAGTCAGGTCATCTCCCGGTCGAAGTAAAAACTTTGTACAGGCAGAGGATGGTTGGTTCATTCTTTCTTTACTAATGTCTTTCTTTTATTTCTTTTTACCTGATGATATTTTTTCGGGTGGTATTGTTGCTATTCGTTTTTGTTTGATGAGTTATTTGTTTCTGATACTGTGGTTAGCTGCTTATACACCAAGCAAATTGATGCTTGGAGGAGCTTTATTGTCAGTTATTTCATCGCTTTTGCTATTAAATGAAAGGCAAGCTTCTTTAAAAGCCTTGTCAAATGATGCTGAAGATTTTGCTGTATGTGAGGAGCACATTGAAGCTGAGAAAACTTTGTTGACGCTTAATTATTCGGACAACTGGATGTTAGACAATATAGCCAGTTATATCGCTGATGATAAAAATATTCTACTGCTTGATAATTACGAAGCGAATCAGGTACATTTTCCCTTGATATGGAAGAAGGACCGCGATCCTGATAAGATTTTGGGAAATGCAGGTAAGGCAAATCGACCATGTATTGATCTCTTAAAATATAAATCCTTTACCGGTCTTGAAATAGATTATATACTTGTGATGAAACGACCTTCAGAAGTTGTTGATTCGTGCACACAATCTGTGGATGAACAATTACGTAATGCTTACCGTGAGATCTTTGTTAGCCCAAGAGGTCACGGAGTTTTATACAAGCGCTTAGGTTTGTTTTGAATTTTAATAGATGTCTCATTTTATTTTTTATCCGGGTTTAATTGGTTGATACATTGTGCCTTATATTTCAGTAATTATTTTCGGCAAGAATAACTTATCTTGTGCGAAATTTTAATTTACTAACTTAAACATGCGAACCATGAAAAAAATTTATTCAATTCTCTCCGCTGTAGTATTTGCAGTATTTGTATCCGGGGGGGCATATGCTCAATTACAACTGCCTGCACCTAGTCCAAAGGCTACCCTTTCCCAAATGGTTGGTTTGACAGAAATATCTATAGAGTATAGCAGTCCGGGTGTAAAAGGTCGTACTATCTTTGGTGATCTTGTACCGTATGACCAGGTGTGGCGTACAGGAGCAAATGCATCTACTAAAATTTCATTCAGTAAGGATGTGACAATTGCCGGCACGAAAGTGGCAAAAGGCACATATTCACTGTTAAGTATTCCCGGAAAAACTGATTGGTCAATTATTATTAATAAAGATGCTGATGTTTCTGTGCCTGACTATAAACAGGCTAATGATGTTGTCCGTGTCAGCGCTAAACCGGAAAACATTTCAAAGCGTGAAAGACTATCTTTCCAGGTTGTAGATTTCGAAGATTCAAGAGCGATTGTAAATTTGGAATGGGATCAAACTCGTGTTTCGTTTGCTGTTGAATGCGCTACTGATGAACAGGCTTTGGAGAATATTAAGAACAGTCTTGGCGGTACATGGAGGACCTACAATTCAGCAGCAAGATATATGCTGGATAAAAATGATTATGAAACAGCGTTAAAGTATGCGAATCAGTCATTGCAATTGTCAGAAGAGTGGTTCAACACATGGGTGAAAGCAAGTATCCTTTCCAAGATGAAGAAAAATAAAGAAGCTTATGAATTGGCTTCAAAAGCGAAGACCTTAGGTGATAAAAACCCTGATGGGTTTTTCTTCAAGACTCAGGTTGAAGATGCTTTGGCTACGTGGCCTAAACAATAATTGGTATTCAATTAGAAAGTGGCAAGAGAATAGTTCTTTTGCCACTTTTTTTATGGACTAATATGTAGAAACTACTTCGTTGATTTTGTAATCCGCTTGTGATTATTCAGGTTTGGTCCGGTGAGATGGAATATCCAGGCAAAAAGCACGACTAATATGCAACCGATAAGATTAAGCCACAGGAATGCTGTGAGGTCAAGCCAAAAAATAAACATGACAAATGCTTCTGCAGTAAGTGCCGCAAAAAATACCTTTCCGCCTTTTATCTTTTTAAGATAAAACGCCACCACGAAAATACCCAGAATTGTCCCATAAAATAAGGAGCCAAGTTTGTTAACGGCTTCGATAAGACTTCCCAATTGATTAGCAAACATTGCAACCATAATGGCATAGGCTCCCCAAAGTATAGTGACCCATCTTGATGTTCCAAGATATTCTTTATCGCTCTTTTCTTTTTTTGAAAAACGTTTTACTATATCTACAACCGTAGTGGATGCAAGTGCATTTAGTTCTGAGGCAGTAGAAGACATGGAGGCAGAAAATATTACAGCTATCAGAAGGCCAATCAAGCCGGCCGGAAGATAACGCGTAACGAAGGAGAGGAAAATATAGTTTGTATCATTTGTTTCTGCCAGAGGGTCGTTCTTTTTCATGAGTGTCATGGCCTCGGATCTCACCAGCTTCATTTCTTCATCCTTGCTTGTCATGCTTGTTCCTAATAAAGATCGTGATTGATCATCTCCATTACGAATGGCTGCAGTTAATGCATTCAGGTCAGCTTGTTTCTTCCGGTATAAGTCTTCATACTGAATATTAAGTTTGGAAATATCTTCGGCATATTCGCTCTTTGAAATTTTTTCTAGCTCTACTCTGTTGAAGTGTAATGGCGGCTGATGAAATTGATAGAACACGAATAATAATGCTCCTATCATAAGAATCAGAAATTGCATTGGTATTTTTATGATTCCATTGAATAGGAGTCCAAGGCGACTTTGGCCAACGCTTTTTCCGGAAAGGTATCGTCCGACCTGACTCTGATCAGTACCAAAATATGCAAGTGCTAGAAAGAATCCACCTATCAAGCCTGACCAAATATTGTACTGATTCTTAAGGTCAAAATTGAAATCGACAACGTTGAGCTTCCCCATTGAGCCTGCAACTTTGAGAGATTCTGAAAGGCTTAAATTATCAGGTATCAAATGCACTACCATATAGCCGGCCAAAAACATGCCAATAAAAATTACCGCCATCTGTTGCATCTGAGTTATACTTACTGCTTTTGTTCCACCGGCTACCGTGTAAGTCACTACTAAGCCTCCTATGATAAGGTTAGTCCAATAGATATTCCAACCCAATATTGAAGATAGAATAATTGATGGAGCATAGATGGTAAGTCCGCATGCCAGTCCTCTTTGAATGAGAAACAAAAATGCGGTCAATGCACGAGTTTTTAAGTCAAATCGATTTTCAAGAAATTCATAAGCGGTAAAAACTTTCAGTCTGTGAAAGATCGGCACAAAGGTGACACTGAGAACTATCATAGCGATTGGCAGTCCGAAATAAAACTGAACAAATCGCATGCCGTCAGTATAAGCCTGACCGGGAGCAGACAGAAAAGTTATGGCGCTTGCCTGTGTGGCCATAATGGAAATTCCTACTACATACCATGGCATGCTTTTGTTGGCAAGCAAAT
>Ga0116142_10004487_pt1 | contig 13220 bp, 14 predicted proteins | sample AD_UKC033_MetaG_FD_89785 | JGI IMG/M metagenome (GOLD analysis project Ga0116142, IMG submission 89785) | Active sludge microbial communities of municipal wastewater-treating anaerobic digesters from USA - AD_UKC033_MetaG | ecosystem: Engineered > Bioreactor > Anaerobic > Digestate | place: USA... | reverse complement strand
GGTTCATCCGGAAAGTTGCCCCCTGAAGGGGGTGTCGTGATATATTCAGGGGGTTATGAAAAATGACCTTCTATATCAGGCCTTTGGGGTGTCGCGAGGCTACGAATATGTCGACACCAAGTACGTAGATGGGTGCGTTGAGTTCATCCTGGCGGTGAAAGAGGACCAGTTGATCTGTCCGGAATGCAAGAGTGCAAACGTGATCCGAAAAGGCAAGCGGCACCGAAGGTTGCAAACACTGCCGATTGGATTTCAACAGGTATTCCTGAAAACCGAAGTTCCGCAGTGCGAATGCAAGGACTGCGGCAAGACCTTTGAGGTCTCCCCCCCTTTGCCAAGCCGTATGTGAGATACACGCGGCGTATGGGCCGTTTCGTATACGGGCTGAGCCGAGTCATGACAATGGCGGATGTTGCGCAGGTGACCGGACTTGGCTGGGACACGGTCAAGGACATCATCAAGCCGTTTTTGAAAAGAACCCTGAAGAAGCTGAGCTATCGGGATATCAAGCATTTGGCGATTGATGAAATCTACGTGGGCCGCAAAAAGAAGTTCTATACACTGGTCATCGACTTGGACACCGGTCAGATCATTTATGTCGCCCACGGCCGCGGAGCGGGTTGTTTACGGGGGTTCTGGCGGCGTTTGCGGCTGGCGAAGGCAAAAATCGCAGCGGTCTCCATGGACATGAGTGCAGCATATTGGAAAGCGGTTCGCGCCCATTTGCCGGAGGCGGCTGTTGTATTCGACAAGTTTCATATCGTGAAACTGGTGAACGAGAAACTGGATGACTTGCGAAGAGCCTTGGTTCGCGAGGCCGAGGGCATCCTGAAAACTAAAATCAAGGGATGGAGGTTTCTTCTCCTGACCCGCCGCGACAATCTTCCGGAGGACAAAATGCACGATCTCGATACCGTACTGAAGTTCAACCAGCCGCTGGCCATGGCCTACTACTTGAAGGAAGAGCTTTTCCTGCTTTGGGATCAGCCTTCCCGGCAGGCGATGTCAAACTTCCTGAAGAGCTGGTGCCGGCGGGCGATGGCCACCAAAATCCAAAAGCTAATCACTTTGGCAAAAACACTTCTCCGACATATGGGGGGAATCTTGAGCTGGTTCACCCATCGAATCAACTCCGGCCGAATGGAGGGGATCAACAACAAAATCCGCACCATGACTCGTTCAGCCTATGGCTACCGGGATGAGACTTTTTTCATCCTCAAACTTTTCAATCTGCACCTCTCCAGACAGGAACTTGTCGGATGAACCCCAAAAACGCAAAAATCGGGCAAAATTATGAAAAATACGGCCGCATAATGTTTTTCGCATCAAAATAGTACTAATTTAGTACTATATAAAACCGGGCCGGAAAAAATTTCCAAATACTGCCCAAAAGCGTGAAAAACGGGTTCTTCGTTGCATGTCGTGGAGGTTTCTGCGCTCAAATCAGCATCCTGGCGTGAAATGATGAACATTGCGCCGCCTTCGCGGCACTTCGGAGTGCGCCAGTCTCGCCTGCGACTCGGACACGCCGCTTTCACACGAATTCACATGCGGATGAGGTTTCACAAGCGGGGGGATTCCGGTACAATGCGGATTGAAAGGATGTGGATTATGAAATGGTTTTTCATGGCCGTGATGATTGCGGCGCTGGCCGGATGCAGCCGGGAGGCACGGAAAGCGGCGGATGAGGCGGTGGATGATGTGATTCTCCAGAAGACCACCATCGAGGCCGGGCAGGCCGCAAAGCAGAAGGTTCAGGAGATCAACGCCATCCGGCGCGAGAGTTTCAAGGAGATGGAAGAGTGATGTTCAGCGCGGCGAGCGCCCGTTCGGCATAGGCCGCGCCGCGCTGCTGCTTGCCGAGCCGCTTTTCCGTTTCCAGCGCGGGCATGATCCCGAAGTTGGCCTTCATCGGCTGAAAGGTTTTCAAGTCCGCGTGCGTGATGTAGTGCACCAGCGCCCCCAGCATGGTGACCTGCGGAAGTTCCAGAAGTTTCCCGCCTTTTATGAGCCGCGCCGCATTCAGTCCGGCCAGAAGGCCCGTGCCGATGCTGCCCGCATAGCCCTCGACGCCGGTGAGCTGGCCGGCGATGAAGAGATTGCCGTGCTCTTTCATCTGCAGCGTTGAATTCAGCAGGGCCGGCGCTGCCAGAAAGGTATTCCGGTGCATTTGCCCGTGGCGCGCGAATTCGGCGCCCTCCAGTCCCGGGATCATGCGGAAGACGCGTTCCTGCTCGCTCCGCCGCAGATTGGTCTGGAATCCCACCATGTTGTAGAGCGAGCCGGCCACATTGTCCTGCCGCAGCTGCAGAATTGCGCGCGGCCGGCGGCCGGTGCGCGGATCATCAAGCCCGATCGGCCGCATCGGCCCGAAGGCCAGCGCATCCCGCCCGCGCCGGGCCAGGATTTCGACAGGCAGGCATCCCTCGAAAAATTTGTTCATGCCCGCGGTGACGCCCTTCTCGACATCCTCCTCGAAGGTTTTCAGCGGAATGCGCTCCGCGGCGATGAGCGCATCCACAAACCGGTCGTATTCCTCCCGGTTCAGCGGACAGTTGATGTAATCGCCCTCGCCCTGTTCGCCGCGTCCGTAGCGCGAGGCGCGAAAGGCGATGTCCATGTTGATGGAGTCTGCCGTGATCAGCGGGGCCAGCGCATCAAAAAAAGAAAAATGCTCGCGTCCCGTCAGCGCGGCCAGCGCATCCGAAAACCGGCTGGATGTCAGCGGGCCGGTGGCGATGACGGCGGGCCCTTCGGGGATGGCCGTGACTTCTTCGCGGATGATGCGGATGTTCGGATGTCCGGATATTTCCCCTGTCACCATCCCGGCGAAGGCCGCGCGGTCCACGGCGCGCGCGCCGCCGGCCGGCACCGCGCAGGCATCGGCGCAGCGCATCAGCAGCGACCCCATGGCTCTGAGTTCGTTCTGCAGCAGTCCGGTGGCGCGGTCGGGCAGGGCGGATCCGAGACTGTTGGAGCAGACCAGTTCCGCGAGGCTGCCGCTGACATGCGCCGGGGTCTGCTGGTCCGGCCGCATTTCATAAAGCCGGACCTGGATTCCCTGCCGGGCGGCCTGCCATGCGGCCTCGCTTCCGGCCAGCCCGCCGCCCGCGACTGTGAGAAGGCGGCTCATTCAGCGAAGATGGTGTAACGGCCATCCTGCATGATGACTTCTTCTGCGCCGGCGTGATACTGCAGCGTCAGCCGGGCGATCGTAATGGGGCTTCCGACCGCGTAGACCACATCATGATGAACAACGTGATGAGGCGCGGAAAAATCTTTCGGGCTGATTATTCCACCCAGGTGTTCGCTGCGGCCATAGGCCCAGTGGAATCCGGCCTTTTCGTCCTCAAGCACACTCCCGGAAACAACGGCGCGGTCGTTGCAGCCGAGTCCCAGTTCGGCCACATTGCGCCGGGCCGGGTCGCGGGTGAAAAACTCATTCAGCTTCCGGGCCTCTTCGCCGCCGGAGATTTTTTCAATCCGATTGGCCCGGATTTCCAGAAGGACGGTTTCCCCGTTCAGTGCCACGGGAATCTGCCCGCGGGTCCGGCTGGGTTCTCCGGGGCGTTCGCCTTCGTAGGGCACGATATAGGCTTCTCCGCTCGGCAGATTGATCAGCGGGAAGGCCTTGCCGGGCCCGCACATGCCGTCATCCCCATGACCCGAGCGCCAGCGCAGATCGAAAAACATTTCATGCCCGGTTGAAAAGACAACCTGAGCGCCTTCGGCGCGGGTCAAGCGTTCGGTGAGCTGATGAACCCTGATGGCAATCTGCTGGTAATCCGCCGCAAGGGCGGTTTCTTCCATCCGCCGCAGAACGCCCGGCATGCTGGCCGCGCGAAGTTTCCCCCCGCTTTCTCTGACAAAGGCCGAAAGCGGCGCCGTGGCGGAATATTCCGTCATGGCCACGACGATGGTGCACGACTTCAGCACATCGGCAATCTCGACCGGGGCATCATCCAGCCAGCCCTGCTCCGGAAGATCGGCATTGGCCGCGCCCGTGGACGGATAAGTCAGCAGGGGAAGCGTTTCCAGCCCCATTTGGATGAATGCGGTGCGCCACTCATCGGCCATCAGGCGGCGCTCCTGCCACTCCGGATTGTCGGTTTCGGCCGGAACATCGGTCATGACGACGACCCGCTCGTCCATTCCCGGCCGGAAGACGTCTTTCAGAAGCTTCTGCAGATCAAATGGTTTATTCATCACATATCCTCTTCATAAAGACTAACATCTGGCGCCGGGCGCGTCAAACCGGCCGGGGCCGGTCGAAATTTAGCTTGAGGCGGCTCGCTCAAAGAAACTATACGTGAAAACAGATGAAAGTGCTGTTTCTGGTTCCCGAACCTTTTTTTGTGATCCGCGGTTCGTCTGTGACGGTCCGGGCATGGATCAGGACGCTGACTGAAGCGGGACACAAGGTGGATATGATCTGCCATCCCGAAGGGCGCGACGAAGACCTCGGTGCCGCCGCGGTCCGGCGCACCTGGTCCTGTGCGGGCAGTCTTCTGCTGCGCGACCTGTGCATGTTCTTCGTGGCCGCGGCCATGTGCATCCGCGCCCGCTACGATGTGATTCATGCCCTCAACCAGAGCGCCGTTTCGGCCGTCCTGCTGAAGAGACTGTTCAAGCTCAGGGTGGTTTATGATCTGGACCTTGATCCGGCGGAGGTGTTTGGAGACGGGGCGCGGCTGACCCGCGGCCTCAGATCCGCCGCGGCCGGCCGCCTGGAGCGGTCCGTGCTGAAACGTGCCGATGCCGTGGTGGTTTCCTCCGCGACCCGCGCGGAGCGCGCCCGGGCGGCGGGAGCTGTCGCGAAAGTTGAGGAGATTGATGACCCGCCCTATGACTGCCCGATGGGCGAAAACCGGGACGGAGGCGTTCAACTGCGCCAGGAGCTGGGCATTGGCACGGCGCCGGTGGTGCTTTATACCGGCTCTTTTGCCGACTCCCAGCAGATGGATCTTCTTCTGCGCGCGGCGCGACTGGTGCACGACCAGCAGCCGGAAGTCCGTTTCCTGATGGCGGGCGAGAAAACGGCGGAGATTCCCCGGCTGGCCAGACTGGCGGCCACACTGGATATCGCCGACCGCTGCATCTTGACCGGGCTGAAGTCAATGGGTCAGATCTCCGCGCTGCTGGCCGCGGCCAGCGTGCTGGTTTCACCCCGTCTGCGCCCGTCGCGAACCTTCTCCAAGCTCTTCACGTATATGCTCAGCAACCGGGTCATTGTGGCCACGCGCATGGCGGATCAGGCCCGTGTGCTGGATTCAGGCTGCGCGATCCTGACGCTGCCGCAGCCGGATGAACTGGCCGGCGGGATTCTCCGCGCCCTGGATGAACCGCTCTTATCCCGCGGCCTTGCGCGCGAGGCCTGGTCTCGCGCGGCTGCGGAACACACCATGGCCAGCTTCAAGCACAGGGTTCGCGGTTTCTATCAGCAGCTGGCTGCGGGAGAAAAAACCTCCGCCTGATGCGGGAAAGTCAGTTCAGCTCGTCGAGGGTCAGGGAGAAGCTGGGGGAGAACGTTTCCACAAAATAGGTCACTTCGGGCATGTTCATCTTCATGAGACCGGCCATGACGGCCCGCTCGGCCTTCAGGAAGCCGTTGTTGCCCGCCTGCAGTTCCTCAAGGCACTTCAGATAGGCGCAGAGCTTGTCGGCGGCCTTCACCAGCTGCCAGTGCTCATCGTCCTGCTCGCAGGGGAAGAAGATGTCCCGGTAGTCCTCCCGCAGCTCCTCCGGGAGCATCTTGTAGATGCGTTCACAGGCCAGGTGTTCAATCTTCTTGTAGGCGGTGACGATTTCGCGGTTGAAGTTCTTGATGGGGGTCGGCAGATCCCCGGTGATTACCTCGCTGCAGTCATGATACATCGCGAGGGTGGCCACCCGCTCGGGATTCACATTCCCGCCGTACAACCTGTTTCGGATGACCGCGAGGGTATGGGCCACCATGGCCACCTGCAGGCTGTGCTCCTGAATGTTTTCAGTCTGGGTGTTGCGCATCAGCCCCCAGCGCTGGATCAGTTTCATGCGGGAAACATATGCAAAAAAATGGCTCATGGACGGTCTCTCCTCTGTCACCGGTCTTTCAGGCGCTTGCGCGCGTCCGCCACCAGCGGATCGTTCGGGGCCAGTTCGATGAACCGCTGCCAGTGCTGACAGGCAAGGGCTTTGCGGTCCGGATTGCGTTCATAAATCATGCCGAGGATGTAGTGCGACTGTGCATGTCCGGGATCCAGTTCAAGAGTCTTGCGGGCCTGCTGTTCGGCTTCCGCGTACTGCCGGAGCTCCATGCACAGCAGGGCCAGGTTGTAACGGGCATCCGTCCAGTCCGGCTTCTGGTCCAGCCCGGCCAGATAGGCATCCTTCGCGAGCGCCGGCTCTCCGTTGAGCTGATAAACCACGCCGAGACTGAAATAGGCGTTTAAAAAAGTGTCATCGTTTTCAATGGCATGACGGTAATAGTAGATCGCCCGGTCCCAGTCCTCCTGAAGCTGGAAACTGTAGCCCCGGTTGAAGGCCTGCATCGCCTCGCTGCGGAGCCGCTGCATGGGCCGCTTCAGCTGAAGCCTCTGCATGGCATCACTGGCCGGTGACAAGCCGGCCTGCGGCGCAGGCGGCTGGCCTTCCGGCGCGGCGGCCGGGCTGAACAGCTTTGCCCGCGCCTTGAGCACGCGGGGGTCCCCGGGGAAGAGCTGTTCAAACTGACGGTAGCATTCCATGGCGCGGTCAGCCCAGCCCAGTTCATCGCTCTCGTAAAGTTCGGCCAGCGACCAGAGCGCGTCCGGATTGTCCGGCGCAAGCGCCACTGCGGTTTTCAGCGCGCTGGCCGCGATGTCATATTCGCCCTCGGCCAGGGCCGCGTTGGCGAGGCCCATCTGTGAAGGGGCCTGCCGTGCATCAATTTCGACCGCCTTCAAAAATGCGCTCATGGCTTCGCTGCTTTTCCCCCGGGTGAGCCAGTAAGTCCCGAGCGAGGCATGGGCCGCCTCCAGGTTCGGGCACTTGTCCGCCGCTTCCTCGAGAATGAGTCTCTGGCGCGCGGTGGCGCCGCTGCGGCCGGCTTCGGCCGCCGCCTTGAGAAAATGGTTCAGCGCGTCACGCGGCTTGTCGTCGGCAGCGGCCTTCCGGGCCGCCTGCAGACTGGACTCGATGGTTTCCACCACAAGAGTTGCCGGCCGCATGGGCGGCGCAGCCGGGCTGTCCGGCTTTTCAGCAACCACAGTATCGTTTTCGCTTCCGGCTGCGCTGCGGCACTGCTCAAGATGAGCTTTTGCGGCTTCTGCCCGGGGTCCTTCCGGATTCAGGTCCACATATTGAGAAAAAAACGAAAAGGCCTGTGCCGGATTTTTCAGGTAATCCTTGTGAAGGAGGCCCAGGTTGTACAGTGCCGGGCCATATTCCGCATTCTTGTCCAGCGCCTGCATCAGGTGGAATCCGGCCATTTCCGTCCCCGCCAGCTTCATATCCGCGAGGGAAAGCATGGTGGCGATCCGGGGGGAACTGGCCGAGCGCGAACCGGCGCGCTGAAGCATGCGGCGGGCCTCGGACCAGTCTTCCATCTGCATGCAGATGTATGCTGCATATTCAAGCGCGCGGGTGCCGTCTTTGTCATTCAGTGCGGCCTCTTCGAGCCGCTGCAGGGCCTGGCCCGCATCTCCGCTCCGGTACAGCAGCACCCCCAGATTGAAGGATGGCTCCATGAACTCCGGGTCCAGGCGCAGGCTTTCTTCAAAGGCCTGCGCGGCGGCTTCGATCTGCTTCAGGTGCCAGTTGGCGATGCCAAGCCCGTTGCAGGCCGCTGCGCTTTCCCGGCTCCCCGGCCGCCGGGAGATGGCCTTTTCAAAAAGATTCTTTGCGCGCACCCACCGCCCGGCCTGCAGTTCGCGCAGGCCCTGGTTGTATTCACGCTCGCCCGGATGGCGTCCGCAGCTCAAAAGCGCCGCGGTCAGCATCGCTGAGGCAATCAGTACAATAAAGACAAATCTCCGCATGTTATCCCTTATGAATTTCTATCAGCACCTTGCGCGTGCGCGGGCCGTCGAACTCGCAGAACCAGATACTCTGCCACACGCCCAGCTGCAGCCGGCCTGCGGAAACCAGAACCGCTGCCGACGATCCCATCAGGCTGCTTTTCACATGCGCCGCGGTATTTCCTTCCGCGTGCCGATAGTTCCCGCGCCAAGGGACAAGTTCGTCCAGCACGGACAGCATGTCGCGCACGACATCCGGATCGGCATTTTCGTTGATGGTTATTCCAGCCGTGGTGTGCGGGACAAAAACAGTTGCCCGGCCGTCCCGGATGCCCGACTCCTGCACGGCCTCGCGCACCGCCGCGGTGATATCGAGAAACTGGGACCTCTCCTGCGTCTGTATTTCCACTTCTTTCATGAGATGCCCATTCTATTTCATAAAATAATTAATGCAAGACGGATGAGGATGCGTTATTAAAATGGATTTGCCTGCAGAGTCACTGCAAGGCTTCGGGCCGGAATTTATGATATGCTGCTGCTGGTTCTACAACTGCTGCTGCTGATTGCACTGCTGATCTGCTCCGCGTTCTTTTCGAGCTCGGAAGTGGCCTTTTTTTCTCTGAACCCCCTGCAGATCAGCCGGCTTGAGGCGAGAGATCCGTCCGCGGCCGCCCGGATTCGTGAAATACTTGTCCGCCCGACCAAGCTTCTTTCAACCATCCTGACGGGCAACACGCTGGTGAATATTGTGGCTTCGGCGGTTGGCTATTCGATTGTGGGCCGGTTTGGCGGAGCCTGGGCCGCAGTCATCACGATTCCCCTCATGACGGTATTGCTGCTGATTTTCGGAGAAATCGGGCCCAAGCGGCTGGCGATCCAGCGTCCGGTGCGCCTGGCTGTGCTCTATACCCCGATTCTCAACGTGGTGATCCGCATCAGCCGGCCGCTGCGGCACATGCTCGAAGCCATCACGCGGAGCCTGGCATGGCTCTTTCACCCGCGGGGTCATCTGCTGAGCGGCGAAGAGGTGGCCAGCGTGATGGAGGTAAGCCATCAGAAGGGCCTGCTGGACGCCGATGAGCGGGCCATGCTCAGCGGCATCATGCGCCTGGAAAAGCTGCGCGCCAGTGATGTGATGACCCCTCGCATGGATATTGTCGGCATTGACCTGGATGATCTTCCCGATGACCCTGTTGCTGTTGCCCGGTCTGCGAAAGTTCCATATCTGCCGGTGTATCGGGAGATTCCGGATCATATCGAAGGGATTCTGGATGTGGGCGCCTTCCTGATGGATCCCGATCATCAGATCGAGCGCGCATGCGTCGCCCCCTTTTATGTGCCGGAAGCCGCTCCACTGAACAAGCTTCTGGGGCAGTTCCGCCGGGAGAAGAGACGGCTGGCGGTCGTGGTGGATGAATACGGCGGGACGGCTGGTCTCATCAGTCGCGGTGACATCATTGAGGAGATTACCGGTCATATTGACGGGGCGGAGCCGTATGTCATTGAAACACTGGCTCCAGGCAAATGGCTGGTCGATGGACAGATCAGTCTGGCGGAACTCAATCAGAAACTGGGCCTTCGGCTGAGCGAAGAGGGAGTTGACCGGTTCTCGGGCTGGATTATCAGCAAGGCCGGCCGTCTGCCCCGTTTTGGTGAAGCGGTTTTGGCGGATGGGCTGCGGGCCACAGTCCGCAAAATGCGCCGCCACCGCATTGAGCTGGTGATGCTGGAGAAACTGGCGGGAGAGGAGAGGGCATGATTGCTCTGGAGATAATCCTGATTCTCGCTTTTCTGGCCGCGGGCGGATTTTTTGCCGGAATGGAAACCGGGGTGGTGGCCACGAATCGTCTGCGTCTGCAGCATCTGCTGCATCACAAGGCGCCCGGCGCTCCGGTCCTCAAGTATTTCCTGGACCACCCGGATCATCTTCTGGGCACGACGCTGGTGGGGACCAATTTGAGCCACGTGTCCATTTCGGTGCTGTCTACGCATGTGGCCGCCCGGCTCTTCGGGCAAACCGGCACAGTGCTTGCGCCTGTGGTCATGACGCTCGTGATTCTCGTGTTTGCTGAATATCTCCCGAAAGCTTTTTTCCAGAGCAATCCGTCGGCGCGCACGCTTCCGGTGATCAGCCTCCTGGATGTGGCCGGCCGAATATTTCATCCCGTGAACCGCGCGATCATGTCTGTCACAAGTCTGCTTTTCCCGTCGCTGCCGGCGGGTGAGGGGGAGTCTGCGGCCTTCATCACGCGCGAGGAACTGAAGCGACTCACGGCCGAGGCCGCCAGCGACGGGAAACTGGGCCGCGCCCGCCGTATGATGATTGAGCGCGTGTTTGATCTGCCTTTAAAGACCTGTCGCCAGATCATGATTCCGACAGAGCACATGGTGGCTGTTGAACTTTCCGCCCCGCGCGAGGAAATCATCGCGCGTGCACACGACAGCGGTTATTCACGCATGCCCGTGTTTGAGGGAAGCCGGGCCGGAATCAGGGGCATTGTGCACATCCTGGACGTGCTGGGTGACAGCAGCGGAAGTCCTCGGACCGCCCGCGATTATATGCGCCCCCCCAGCTATGTCGCCGCGGATACCCCGGCCGATGACCTGCTGGCCCGCATGCGCGTGACCCGGCAGCCCATGCTGATTGTGAGAGATGAGGCGACTCAAGTTCTCGGGCTGGTGACCACCGAGGATGTGCTGGAGGAGATATTCGGCGAGCTCTAAGAGGATATCATCACCAGAAAGCGTATGCGCCGGTGGCGAGCACATAGAGGCCGAGGAGCAGATTGGTGGTGATGTGGGCTGCGCAAGCGCTCCAGATGTCGCGGGTTCGGACGAAAACCAGTGCATAAACAATTCCCGCGGCAAACCCGGCCAGCCAGCGGTCGTGCTCGAAACCAAACACAAGCGAAGAAAGCAGAAGCATCTGCCAGTCCAGCCGTCCCGCGGGCACCCCGATAAAGTCGCGATCCAGAAGCCAGCGATAGATGAATCCCCGCCAGAAAAATTCTTCGGCAACGGCAATTACGAGAGCGGTTCCAAGGAGGTGAATCACGGTCAGCGGCCAGCCCGCGGTTCCCGGCGCATGCGGCGACACGTCCGGCGGGGGCGCGCTGCCGATGACTGCAAAGCGGTCATACAGCGCGGCCAGCGCCGGAGCCTGCGAACGCATCCAGTCTGATTCCGGAAGGACCCAGAGGACAAACACAGCCGATCCGGCTGCCAAGGCAAGGGGGAAATGGCGAAGTGCAGGCCTGGTATAATATCGCCACGGGCGGAGCCCGATCAGCAGGGCGGCTGAGAGGATGGTGCGGACCGCGTAAGCCCATGCGGTGTCTGGAAGCAGCACCATGGCCGCAATCCACGCCGCAAAAGGGATGACATGGGCCGGCAGCGGGCCTCTCCGCGCCGGTTCTCTGATCGTTTTTTCTTCCATAGTGGCCGTCAGTATAGAACAAACCGGACGAACAAGCATAGACACAAACGCCCTGACATTGTAAATAATCATCCATGCACAAGAAACCGCCCGTAATCAGCGCCGCCGAACTCCCGGCGCGGCTGGCCGCAGCGCGCCAGCCCTTCCATGACGCCTATTATGCCATGTATTCAAGCGTCCTGGGAGGAATTGTCACGGATCCGGTTCTGATGATGATTCCCGTTGATGATCACCTTGTCCATCGGGGAGACGGCGTGTTTGAATCCATCAAATGCAGCGGGTGGAACATTTACAATCTGGCCGCGCATCTCAGGCGGCTCCAGCACTCGATGAAACCGCTGGCCATCATGCCGCCCTGCCCGGATGAGGAACTGATTGAGCTGATAAGCGATACTGTGTGCGCGGGCGGCCACGGCGATTCGCTGATACGGCTGCTGATCTCGCGCGGGCCCGGGAGCCTGAACGTCAACCCCTATGATTCGCCCCGTTCGCAGATATACATTGTCGCCTCCAGACTTCCGCCGCCCTTCATGCAGACCCATCCGCGGGGCGCGCGTGTAGAAACGAGCGCGGTGCCGGTGAAGCCGTCCTTCTTTGCCCGTGTCAAAACCTGCAACTATCTGCCGAATGTGCTCATGAAGAAGGAGGCGGTGGACCGCAAGGTGGATTTCGTGGTCGCTTTTGACACCGACGGGTTTCTCGCGGAGGGGGCGACGGAGAATGTCGCCGTCGTGACGAAGGACCGGATTCTGGCTTATCCCCATGCGGCTCATATTCTCACGGGCACCACCATGATTCGCGTCATGGAACTGGCGCGTCCCCTGGTGGCCGGCGGCTTGCTGAAGGAGGTGCGCCAGCAGAACATCACCCGGGAGGATCTGAAGACCGCCGGGGAAGTCCTGATTCTGGGGACAACGGTCAACGTGACAGCCGTGGTTGAGTACGACGGCCTTCCCATAGGGGCTGGCCGGCCCGGCCCGGTGTATGAAGCGCTCTCCAAACTGCTTGCGGACGACATGAAAAGCAATTCTGACCTGCTCATTCCTGTAAACCATGAAAGGAGTTCTAAATGAAGAAAACGATCATCATCCTGCTGGCGGTCCTGATGGCCACCGGAGCTTCCGCCCAGCTTCTGGATCAGGGCGTCAGCGAACTCCGCCTGAGCGGCCTGGTTGATTTTGAAACGGCAGACGACACGCTTTTCCTGCTGGACGTGTTTTACGGCATTTTCCTGGTGGACTGCTTCGAGGCGGGCCTGGCCATGGGGCTGCGGGAAAGTGATTCGCTCTCGCTCTGGAAGATCGGGGCGGAGGCCGAATACAACTTCGATCTGGGAACCGAACTGGTGCCGTATATCGGCGGCGGCCTTTTCTACGGAAGGTTCGATGTGGACGGGAAGAACGACAGCGGCATGATCATCAAGGCCGCGGCGGGAACAAAGTATTTTGTGACCGAGTCCGTGGCCATTTCCATGGCGGCGGTGCTTGAGTGGGCCTCCGAGGACGTTTATCCCGAAGAAGGCGGGCTGTCGGATATGGACACCCGGCTGGAGCTCGGCCTCCGCTTTTTCTTCTAGTATTGCACTGGCAATCACCGGACAGGGGCTGTAAATTGTCCGCGGTTTTTCAACGTTTGTCCGGGCTCCGCTGTCTGTGACAAAGAAAGGACAGAATGATCATGAAGAAATTTATTGCCGTTTGCATGGCCGCGGTGCTGGCTGCACCTCTTTTTGCCCAGGAAGAGCCGGTCCCGGAATCCGGACCCGCTCATGCTCCCCGGATCGTCTGCGACCAGCCGACGTTTGAATT
>Ga0116142_10004483_pt1 | contig 13228 bp, 10 predicted proteins | sample AD_UKC033_MetaG_FD_89785 | JGI IMG/M metagenome (GOLD analysis project Ga0116142, IMG submission 89785) | Active sludge microbial communities of municipal wastewater-treating anaerobic digesters from USA - AD_UKC033_MetaG | ecosystem: Engineered > Bioreactor > Anaerobic > Digestate | place: USA... | reverse complement strand
GCGATTGAAGTGACCGCTACAAAAGGCACAAACGGAGACGCCGAAGATTTGTGCGTAATTTTAATAATCATCACGCCGTAAGGAGTAGAGCATGGAACAAAAAGACATAGACAGATTACTGGCGGGACGCAAAATTATTGACGGGATTAAAAGCCCTGATTCTGAATATCTAAATACGCTTAATCAGACAGCTAAAAAAACGGCAGAAATAAGTCTTGCCACAGTCAAACAAACATTAGCAGAGCGTGAATCCCTCTTGAAAACCGAGGCTGATTCTATTATTGACGCTGAAAAGCAGCTTGTAGAACTAGGCTTTAAAGGCATCGGTGACTTTTTAGAATTTAATAAAACAATGTGCCTTGAGGAAACCAAAGAGCGATTAGAAATAGTGCGCTTACCTTGCGACGGTTGCCCGACTAAAAAATGTATTGAGCTATATAAAGACAAGGCTTGTTTCTATGATACGTCCGGCAAAGTGCCGGAGTATATGGCGCAACTTCATTTATCACTAAGGCTAAAAAGCAAAGAACAAGATTTTTCGGATGTGCGTATTTGCCCAGATGGATATGGCATTGTGTTTAAGGCACTAAGAGAGCCACAATTCGATTTGAGGTGGCGTTACAATGGCTGAAACTCAAATCCTTAGACCAATAGGTGTAAATTCATATACATTAATTAGTGCGTCTTCACAATATTATGGAACGCCGAAAACAGGCAGTAACCTCTATCAGAACGTAGATGAATCTTCTAAAAATGAGGCGGATTATAACTGTGGTCTCCTTACCTCCGCAGGCCAACAGGTTTACGATATTCTTTATACATTAGAAGAATACACCGGAAGCAATAGCATCAATAAAGTTACGGTTAAGGGATATTATTACTTGGCCGAAAGTGGCTCTCCCAGTGTGCATTCGCAAGCTCGTTTTAGAATTAAAACTGACGGAACAGTTTACAATGGCAGTTATTTTAATCCAAGCACGTCAGCTTACGGCTTACATTCTAAGGTTTATACGACCAATCCGAAGACATCAGCGGCATGGACTAAAGCGGAAGTGAACGCTCTTTTGGCGGGGGATTCGCTTGGAGCTTATCGCTCTAGTGATAAATCCCCTAGAACCTCTATTGCCTGCTGCTGCCAGTATTGGGTAGAAGTGGAATATGAGCCACGAAAACCGAAATATATAATATTTTAGGAATAAGGCTGTAAATGGACAACATTATCGCATATCGCGCAAAAGGTTTTTTTCTAATGGACGGCACGATTTTGGCCGGCGGCAACGCGCCCGCTGGTGTAACCACACTGCCGGTCAGCGCGATTGGCTATTCCTGGTTTACCTGCCATGGAAGTCATACCGCCAATGGCCTGGAAGGAATTAACCGCCGCGGCTTTTGCGCCAAAGAAGGAGAAGACGGCACGCCCACTATAGACGATCATGTGGTTTGGGAAGAAGGATTGTTTTTTGATGAAGCATACAGCCTGCAAATCACCGGCCTAAAACCGGACACGCCGTATCGCGTGGCCGCCGTCGTGGAAAAATTCGAAAATTATTTTTACGGCGAGCCATTGACCATAAGTCCGCGGACAACCTATATGCGCGCCACACCGGTAAACATATGCGGCGCCTGCCGCGCGATATTTATGGCCGATCAGGGCATACAAGACGCTGATACATGCCCAAACTGCGGCGCCGCGCAAACCACACGCCGTAAACAAAAAACAATAAAATAAGGAGATTAAAAAAATGAAAGCAGAAACCGCCCCAGCATCCCCCGCGAAAAAAGAAGCGCAAAACACAGATATTTCCTTTCGCTTCGGTAAGGAAAGCAAAATCAAACCATCCGGGCTGGAGAAACTTACCATTGACCAGGATATGACGATCACGCTCAAAGGGAAACTGATCAGTTTTTCCAAAGGCGATCCCTGGGACGAAGCCACGCGCTTCACGTTGCGGCTTTCCGCCTGCGAAATTCTGCCCACAGAAGCGGCCGCAGCGAGTCTCGATGCGGCAATCCGCGCCGCAAAACAAAACCTGAAAAAAATGGAGAAATAAGCCATGATCGGCCTTCGCCTTTTACAAGAATTTCTAGACGGCATCGACACGAAAGAATTTTCCGAAGCATACATCACCAAAAAACGCGCCTATGAATGCCTGGATCTGGCCGCCTGCATCTTTGCCCGCGACACCCGCGCACTCAAACGCGAAACGGAAATCACGACCGCGGCGGAGCAGCAGGAATATCCCCTGCCTCCGTCCTTTATCGACCTATATATGCGCGACGCCGACGATAATTTTTTTGTGCGCTATACCGGGGACAATAATATTATATCCTGGCCGATACAAATCCCGCCTGATTATATCTACCTCATGCACGAAACCACCCCGCAGGATTATCCGCCGCATTTTAGCATCGAAGACGTCCACGCCGAGCAGGCGTTAATCACTGGCGCGGCAACATCGCCCGGCGCGGCGGCAAACGGCCGATCGATACTGGAAGACTCAACAAAGAATTTTCTCACCACCAACCGCGTCTGCCCCCGCGACCGAATATACAATAATACCGCCGGCGCGGAAGGAATGGTTTTATCCGTAATCGACGCGACGCATCTCTACACCGCGCTGTTTTCCGGGAACAACATTGAGGAGTGGGATGCCTCGGACACTTATACCATTATACCCGCCACCGCAGCCCTGATCAAACTGGCATATCCATCTCTTACCGCCGGGCACAAAATAGCCGTGCCCTATGTGAGCCTGCCGTCACCGGTTTTTTGGGATTTAGGCGCATGGACTTACCCGGAACGGGTATGCAAGGCCATTACTTCCGGCGCCGCGGCGCTGTTTAAGACGGGTAAAACGGAATATCAGGAAGCGCAATCGCTGGGCAATCTTTTTGACGCCGAAGTGCTCCGCTACAAAATCGAACAGGGAGCAAAAACTCTAAAACAGAAATCCGGCCGCGGCCGTTACAGGTGGTAAAACACTATGTCCACAGAGGAAACCCCCAGGCCGAATAAAGATTTTGATTTTACGGGCAAATGGCTCCCATCGCTGCACCCGCTGCGCATCGGCGGCAAAAATTATACATCCTTGTCCAATTACGAAATAACCCGCAACGGTCTGGCCGCCGGCATGGGATACAGCGCCATCGCCGCCAATATGGGCGATAATGTTCTGCGCGCGCAGACCGCAATCCATCTACGCACACCCGATAAGCGCCGCTCGATACTGCTGGCGCAGGTATCCGAACAAACCCCCTCCGGCACGCCGGCAACTTCCATCTTGCAGCAAATAGCCGACACGGACAATGACGATATCCCCGCGCCCAAAACGTTTGAATCCGCGCGGCTGCACTACGACGCCGACGGCGCCGGCCAGGGCCGCTTTGCCTACTGGCCGCGCAACCATATCGCCTATTGCAACAGCAAGGAAACCCTGATTTACGCCGGCCCGGAAATGCCCCCGGCAAAAATAATTTTTTCCGATTCGTTCGCATCCGACCCGCTGGTTAATCCCATCGATCAGACCGAGGCGCTTACCAACTCACTGAACTCTCCGGGCAACGCCGTCCGGTTTTTTTCTTACATCGACACCGACACATCGCTTCTTTTGACCTACGACGGCGCCGACGGGCAGACAACCTTAACGGACAAATCCTGCCTGGGCCACACGGTTACGCGCATTGGCAACGCCTGCCTCTCCCGCGCATATAAAAAGTTCGGTTCCGCTTCCGGTTATTTTCCCGGCGCCGGCGGCTGGTCTATCCCCGCGCACGCCGCGTTTTCCTTCGCCAAGGGCGATTTTACGATTGACCAGCAAACTATGCTCCGGGACACATCGGAATCGCAACCAATCATGGAAGCCTACAAAGACGCGGATAACTACTGGCTGTGGGAATATATATACGACGACGAAGCATACATTTTAAAATACCGCATGCGTTTTATCGCCGTTGCCGGCGGCACTACCGTGGCAGAATATTTATATTATCTGACTGAGGATCAGGCGCTATTGCTGGCAAATTCATTTGTTCACCTGGAATTGTGCCGCACCGGCGGCAGTATCCGTTTCTTTGTTGCCGGCAAACGGATAACCGCCGCGGCGGAAGTAGTGGTAACAGCGATAGGAACAAGAAGCATGCCCACCATCAACGCTGGCGCCCTGCGCATCGGCACCACCAACGCGGGCGCGTTTGCCAAAACAGCGTATTACGACAATACGCGCATCACTACCGGACTAGCCAGACACCTAACAAATTTTACCCCACCCACCGCGCCTTACGCCTTCGGACACGCCTGCCTCAGCATTTATACACTGCGGCCAATCCAGGGCGTTAAAATATATGTGTCAGATCCCAATACCGCGACCGCCCAAATCAACGGGCATCAATGGACGGGCACGAAATACGAAACATTAAGAACACTATCCGATCAGACCTACGGCCTGAGTAGCGCCGATGGCAGCGTGAGGTTTGCCTCTACGGTGGGATCAGCGCAGCCGCGCTTTGTCGGCGGCAATCTTTACTACGCTTATCGTTTTCAACTTTCCGCCGGCTCCGCGGAAATTTACCGCATCACCGTGGACGCGCCGCTGCAACCTCCGGTGGATTTGTGGGACGGCGTTTTACGCCCGGTGCAGCGCTTTAAATATTACAAAGGCACAAAATGGTATGACGCCACAATTCCCGTGCAGGAAGAAACGCCCTCCGGCGCCGAAGGACACGCTGTGTATGTCGCCGATGTCGGGCTAATGACCGCGAATGAACATATCGAATTCGACACCACGGAACAAATCTGTGCCGTAAAAATAACGATGTATAAACGGGAAACCGCCGATAAAGTGAACATTCTGGCCTCACAAATGAAATTGTATTGCTGGATGGGCACCGACTATGATGAAGTAACCGGACTGCAGGACGACACCAGCGTGGCCGGCAAAACGCTTAATCAGACCGGCTTTGTATCTTTTAACCCTTCACCCCCAGGATATGAAGTAAAAAAAGACGACGACGGCCAGCCTTTTTACCGCTACCGCATAAAATTTACCGCACAACTTTACGCTTCTGTCTGGATCGATAAGGTGGAAGTAGTGCCCGCGCCCCAAAATATGTTTCCCGCCTATAAATTCCCGTTTATGTTTCAAGGCCGGCCAATGCTTTGCGCCCGCATGGGCACCGCGGAACTCAACCGCGTCGATTACGGCATGGCTTACGCCACCGAAGGCTGGAACGGCGAACAAAGCTCTAACGGCGACGGCCGCGGCCCGCTATACATCGGCGATGGCGCGGAACTGACCTGCGCCGCGGAAATCTATAACCGGCTGGGAAGCTCCATTTTTACTTTCGCGCTGTTTTTTAAAAAAACGCAAATCCATATACTCCACGGCTATGACTTCGAAACCTATAAAATCTATCCGCTGGATACAAAAATAGGCTGTCCCGCGCCGGGCACACTCGACACCTCCACAATCCCCGAAAGCCCCCAGCAGCAATCCGCGCGCACCGTGGCCTGCTTTCTTTCCTTCTCCGGCCCTTATATATTTGACGCCGGCGGCATTCAGGCAATCCCCGGAATAGAATGTTACTTCGACGACCGTGACCCACGCTGTATCAATTTTGACGCCATCGATAAGGCCATCGGCTGGTTTTCACCCGGCGGCAAAAAATATAATCTGCAAATACCTTCCGGCGCCGGACAAACCGAAAATAACGTCTGGCTGGTCTATGATTTTGAAATGCAAAGCTGGTATCCTAAAACGCCTCCCGCCATTGCCGCGACTTCGCCCTATTTTTCCGCCGTCGCGCGCGTTTCCGCCGCCCACGGCCAGCACTACATTTACGGTTTCCAGCATAGTGCCAAAGTAATGCGCCTGGATCACGGCACGACTTATGACGGCCAGCCAATCGCCCAACACGTCGAAACAGGCGAAATTCTGCCCACCGATTCAATATGGGTAATTACCAAAGAACAACTTTTAAAAATAATCGGCCTGACCACCCCCGAACCCGGCGTGATTTTAACCGTAACGCTATACCGCGACAACGCCACCATCGGGCAAACGATGGCCGAAATTCCCGTATCAGACACAACGGAAAAATTATTTATCTGGACCGGCCGCATCAACCCCGGCGACGGCAACACGCTGCGCGTCCGCATGTCCACATCAACATCGGCCAGCCCCAAAGGCGTGCAGTTATTGGCCTGGGGCATCAAATACTCAACAGAAAGAACAAGCAACCGATAGGAGATAAAAATTATGCCCAACGATTATATGATGTATAACGAAGTGCTCCGCGAGATGAGCAAACCAACCGCCGCGACGGCTAATCCCCAGCTTGCCCCGATCATGAACCGATGGGCCGCGGCCAAATCTGCCGCCAACGCGCGCGAAATCATCGAATCCCAAAATCTCGCCCTGGATCGCAAAAAAATATTTATGAACGTGCTTTCCGCGCGCGAGGCACTCGACGCCTGGGAACGGCAGAATAACCTGGCCTCCATCATCTCCGGCGCCACAATCCCCGTGCAGGGCCTGGCTTCTTTGAAGCAAATCCAGCAGCAGGAAACACAAACAAAAAGAATAGGCGACATGATTGCCAAAAATAAAGAACTTGCTGAAATAATTAAGCAATCAACAATCTCGCGCGGCACAAAGCAACGCGAATTTTTAAAGGAGGATTTTTAATAATGTCCCTGATCACTCCGCGCTCTAATACGCAGTATTCCGGCCTTACGGGCAGAAAAATCAACCCCCCCCTAAACCAAATACTGGCTTCCCAAATGCCCGCCGCGACGCAGATACTGGCCGCCGAAGCCCGCCGCCGGCAGGAAGAAGAACGTCTGATACAAGAACAGAAACTAAAACAAGAAGCCATCGCCATGCAGGAGCAGCAGGCGCGAACCGCTGCCCTGATCCGCGGCGGCACTACCGGCATCCAGCTTGCTAAACTGATAAAAGACCCGGAGTTTATGCCCCAACTAACGGGCAAGGCCACAGAACTCATAACGCAAGCCGCCGGCCTGAATGAGCTGAATAAAATAGCATTACCATTAGTCCTTGACCCCGCCGCCGAAGGCACGAAAACCATCGGCGCGACCGTTGCCCCTATTGCCGCCGCACAAGAAGTCGGCAAGACCGTAGCACAGGAAGCAGGCAAGACCGCGCTGGAAGAAGGCGGAAAAATTGCCGCACAAGAAGCAGGCAAGACCATAGCACAGGAAGCAGGCAAGACCGCGCTGGAAGAAGGCGGAAAAATTGCCGCACAAGAAGCCGGCAAGACCGCCATGAAAATAATACCCACAATAGCGAAATCTATTTCCACGTATCTGCCCGATTACGCTGCTCTCGGCCAGGCGGCCGTGAAACTAGGCGGCCTGGGCCTGGAAACAATCGGCGAGAAGAGCAATATAGAACCTGTGGCCCAAATCGGTCGGACATGGCAGGATGTTGATACATTCACCGGCATCGGCCGGCCCTGGGCAGAAGAAATCATCCGCGATCCCGGCACCAAAAGAGACATTCTGACAACAATGGATATATTCAACCCCGGCGGCGGCCTGCTTACCCTCATTAAAAACGGCATTGACAGCGCCTGCATGATTGTTACCGCCTGCACTTCCCGGCAATCGCCCGAAGTGGAAATCGCGCGCGAATACCGCGATAAATTTCTAACCCGGCGCCAACTGCGCGGATATTACATGCTGGCCGAAAAGATTGTGCCGCGCATGCACCGCAGCCCGCGCCTCACGCGCCTGATCAAACGCTGGCTGGTCGATCCCCTGATTGTCTATGGCCGCCACGCCCTGGTTAAAACGGCGCCGCCACCCTGGCGCTACGAACGCATTATCGCCACAGCATTTTTGGCCCTGATCGGCTGTATCGGCCGCACCCGCAAACAATTTACCCGCGCCAACGGCGAGGTTTATTAGAAAGAGGAGAGAAAAATAATGAACAACTACAATGCCGTGCCCGCCGCCCTTCAGGATGCCCGCCTTACCCTGCGGGACATCGCCCAAGATATCATCGCGCGCAAACAACTGGAAAATAATCTTGCCCTGGCGGAATCAAACCAGGACATTACCTGGATGCAAACACAGGCAGGAATTCAACGCGACGAGCAAGCCCATGAGCTGGATCTGCGCCGACTGGCCATGCAGGAACAGCAAAACATCAACCGCAATAATCTTCTGAAGCTGCAACAGCGCGCCCTGGCGGAAAAAATTAGAGCCGAAAATGAAGTAATCAGCGCAGAAGAATTTGCCCAAAGATACGGCGCCCGTTCGCTACTGTCGCTTACCGGCATCGACCCGGCCGAAAAGCGCACCGCAGCCCAATGGCAACCGCTGGGCCAGCAGTTTGTGCGTATGCTACAACAAAGCCCGTATCTGGCCGCCACCGCGGCGACATATCAGCTTAAAAGCGAAATGGACGACATCCTGACAAAAATCAAAACGCCCGGCATCAGCCCGGAAAACCGCGCCACGCTCGTAAAAGAATTGCAGCCCAAGTATAATCTTTATCAGCGCACCACCGCCTTAATCAAACAAGCCACCGCACCCACCCGCACCCAACTGGCCAAAGACTGGTCGAAAAGCGCGGATTTGCAACTCACATACCCGGATCAAAACGACTACATCGAGAAAACACTCGCCGCCCATCACGCGATACACGCCGACGAAACCCGGATCAGAACGGAATTGGCAACGATGGATATTGATCCCGACTACATGGGAAAAATGACGCAATGGCAAACGACTATCGCAGGCATGGCGGATAAGGCGAAATCTAAAGAAATTCTTAAAGGCATCCGCGATCTAAACAACGCCGGAGATTTAAAAGGAGCGTATGACCTCGCGCAAGCATGGGCGGGAAAAATAGGAACGCCCGCCGCCGCCACGACGCCGGCAACAATCACCACCCCCCCCGCGGCATCCACCACTATTAATGATATACCCGCCGCCGGCGCAGAAAGGCTAAAGAAGGTAGGGCAAACGGCCAAATCGATAGGTAAGGCCATCGCCACGCCCGCTAAATGGTTTAATGAAAAAATGGAAAACAGGGCGCAGGAGCAAACAGCCGCCGCCCAAAAAGAAATCGAAGCGTTGAAAAAAAACGATAAACTGACGCCCGCCGCGCTGGAGAAAATCCAACACAAATACCCCTACGCGCGCATCAAATAATTAACAAAAAAAACGGAGAGGAAACCGAATGCCGGACACCACCAAACACACAATAGGAAGATGGATTAACGAGGAACTCGACCGCGCTTTAGAGCAAAACACACCCTCGCCTGAAACCCGCCAGGCAATAATTGAACAAACTACACCGCCGGCCATGCAACAAATCCCAGGCGTGGATTATAAGCAAACAGGAAGATGGATTAACGAGGAACTCGACCGCCATCTCGCGCAAATTGCCCCGGAAGAACCGGCAAAACAAAAATCAGATCAGGAGCAACGCGGATTTTTTGCCGAAGCCGGCTCGGCGGTGGGCCAGGGATTTGTAACGACCGGCGAGTCTATCGTCTCTCTCGGCGAAATGCTGCGCGTGCCGGGCATGAAATCCACCGCTGAATATTTACGCAAGCTCCGCGATCACGAAATGCTGCGCCGGCCGGATTATCTGGCCGAGGGCGATATACTGGAAAAACCGGAACGCCTGGCCGATTGGCGCTGGTGGGTAAGATCACTAGGCGAAAATATCCCAAATTTGCTGGCCGTCTATGCCGGCGTCGGCGGCGCAGCCAAGGCCGCCCAGGTGCTTAATTGGGGACAAAAAGCAATCCGCACGACCGCTTTCGCCGCGGGCTTTGGCGGATCATTCTCCATCGAAGCCGGCGCTCAATATTCACAGGCCAAACAGGAAATGCAGCGCACCGGGCTTTTGGAAGACGACGCGATTGAACGCATCGCCACGGCGGAAGGCCTGATCGCCGGCACGGTCAACGCAATCCTAGAGGTTATCCCGGCGGATAATCTGATCTTCCGTAACAAAGACGCGAAAAAGTTGTTAAGCAAAATCGTCCGCCAGGGATTGTGGGAGGGCGGAACGGAAATGGTGCAGGAAGGCGTCAATGTGCTCGTTTCCCAACACGGCCACGCGCCGGATCAAAAACTATCCGCAGAATTAGGACGGATAATCGAAGCCGGCCTGACCGGCCTGGTGCTTGGCGGCGGCGCCGCCGCCGTGCACGCGCCCTTTGAAAGCGCCGGTGCTTCACCGGCGCCAAGCGAACAGGGAGCAGCGCCCAGCGCCAAGCCACACACGGATATGCCGATTGTGCCTTCCAATGAAGCCAGCAAAACGCATGTTACCGAAGGACAACGCCAAACCACGCTCGATGAAAAACACGCGGCGGATGTGCAGAAACACGCCGCGAATCTCTACGATACAATCACGGCGGAAGTGGCCGCGGAAAACGAAGAACTGGAAGCCGCCCGCGCCGCGGAAATTGCCCGCCGCGAAGCGGAAACAGCAGCACAAGCAGCGCAGGAACAGGCGGAAATAGACGCCGCCGTAACCGACGCGCGTGAGCAGCAAGCAACGCTGAAAACAACACTCGCCGCCGATAATCCGCAAAAGCAGACTATTGTGGACGACGTATTATCGCTTACAGAAAAACGCCTGATCACCGCGCTGCAAAAAGAAATGGGACTGACCATCACGCCAGCCGGGCCAAATCTTTATTCTCTGGAAACACCCGCCGGCCCCGCTCCTGCTAATCTGTTTGACCTGCGCCAACGCCTAGCACAGCACCGCATCACCGCCCTGGACGCTAAAATCGCCAAACAGCAAGCCGATGAAAAAGCCCTGGCCGAAGCGGAAGAACGCCGCGCAGCCAGAAAAGCGCAAAAAGACGCGGAAAGCACGTTACGACATGTTCGGCATTTGCTGAATATCAACAGTATGCTATCTGCCAGCCATATCAGCACATTAGAGCAGAACTATGAGCAACTGACCGACACTGAAAAAAGCAAATTAAATCAAGCAAAACAAAAAGAATACACGGAAATGAGCCTGGACGAGTATATTTTCCGGACAACCGACGGAACTCCGGCGGCTATTCCCGAAGCCAAACGGCGCCACCGCGAGCTTATTATACAGGCCCGCGCGGCAGGAAAACCTGTATCACCCGCGGCACTTAAAGATCACCCGGATTTACAAGAAACCGCGCAAGACAAGGACATTTTAGACGAACAAGAAAATCCCGATTATCAGCCCGCCCCCGTGCCGGCCAGCGATAATATCAACACCGCCGCCCTGGTAACGCAAATGCTGACTGATCTGGAAAATTCCGGGCAAGCCGGCCTGGTATATGACCCGGCCACCAACTCCAATAAACGCATCAGCGCCGGCGTTGCATGGCTTACCGCCGCCAACAAAGCGGGCGTGAAAGTGGACAGGGCCGAAGCCCGCGCCATACTGAAAAAGGTGCAAAACAAGGACACTCTCACCCCGCGCCAAGAAACAATATTTAACGCGATATCCAGCGCCGCACGCAAGCACGGCGGAGATTACCTGGAAGAAGCCACGGCCTGGGCAGAAAAAGGATTTACGCCCCTCGCCGGCAGAAAAATCAATATTGATGACCTGACTTTCGGCGATCGCCTGGTTATTGCCGGAGAAGAATTCCGCGTTACCGATATCGACGACGCTGGCAACGTGACGATGAAAGACGGCACGATCCGCAAAGTGCGCCAGGGCAGCACGATCAATGATGTGGATTATTTCAGACCCAACCCGGAAGCCGCATCATTTGATATGGAACAAATAACCGAACCTAAAACGCAGAAAGATATCGTCAAACAATCGTTGCAAACCGGGCCGAAATCTATCAAGGAAATTGCCGAAGAAACAAAAATCTTGGAACCAAATGTCCGGCGCATACTCGGCATGGGCACCAAAGAAGGCGTGTTCGAAAGAGTAGACAAAGGTGTCTATGTCCTGAGCAAAGATGGTCAGGATATTGCTTTTATTCAAACCGCCGATGCGGTTGATACGTTGCCCAAACTTGCCCAATCCGGATTTAAAGCCGATATGATCTTTCTCGACATCCCCTATAAAACGCCTGCGGTAACAGGCGGGAATAGAGGTATAAAGTATGATTATATTACCCCGGAAGAATTTAAAAAAGTGGTAACGCCTCTCTCCATTATCGCCCGCACCGAAGAAACACCTTTGATATATATGTATTCCCAAGCCCGCTCCGGCGAAAAAGAAATGCAGAAATATACCGACGTTTTACTTGCCGCCGGTTTTAAGCCAATCGCCAGAGGCGAATATACTAAATTGCAAAAAGACGGCATTACCCGTGTAAGAAACATGCGCGGCGATGTTATTGAACCTGAAGGAATAATATTATTTACATATAGCGGAAAATTCACTAAACAAATAAAAGACCTTAATTTTAAATTGATCCGACCGAGGGGATATCAAACGGAAAAACCCGCGGCCATGCTCAAGGCATTAATCGAAATGAGCACCGAGGAAGGCGATATCGTTTTGGATCCCTTCGCCGGCAGCGGCGTAACCGGCGAACAGGCAGTATTAACCGGAAGAAAAGCATATCTGATTGAAAAAAGCGCCGAAGCCGTTGAGGGCCACATCAAGCCGAAAATCAAACAGGCCGCCCCAGGCAAAAATCGCCGCCGTGCAGGCGAAAGCCGACGCGATTTTGGCCGAAGCAGGGATAAAAGAACCGTGGGAAATGACGCGGGAAGAGTTTATTTCAGACGTACCAAAAGGTTTTAAGTATATTGCAGATTTAGGAGAGACGATTGCCAGATACAATCCTGACGGAACAATTACGCTAACTGACGCATTTTTCGGTCATAATGAGCAGACCAAAAAAGAGTTATTGGCGCATGAAAAAGCTCATGGTATCGTGAAAGATGTTTATGCTAACAACGAAAACTTTTGGGATCTTGTTAATAGCGGATTGTTTGGCAAATATGACAGCGATGCAATGAAGTTTAAAGGCGTTCCTTATGCCTTTAAGAATGTCGATGAAATTCTAACGCAGTTGGTTACAGATTTACAGGTTGGTGTGCCTAAAAAATTTAGGGATAAGTATGCCGTTCAATATAACATAGCACAGCAGATACTTGACGGGAAAGAAGTTGATATTAGACAGGCTATCCAACAAGCCCTCTCCGAAGGTAAACCGGTTCCGTCGGAAGTGCTGAAAGATTATCCCGAACTGACGAAAAAAGAAAAAATCCCGCAATCCG
>Ga0116142_10004476_pt1 | contig 13250 bp, 11 predicted proteins | sample AD_UKC033_MetaG_FD_89785 | JGI IMG/M metagenome (GOLD analysis project Ga0116142, IMG submission 89785) | Active sludge microbial communities of municipal wastewater-treating anaerobic digesters from USA - AD_UKC033_MetaG | ecosystem: Engineered > Bioreactor > Anaerobic > Digestate | place: USA... | reverse complement strand
GAATGATTATCTACTGTATATATTACATCTTCTTCGTCTGTACAAACATCTGTATCCCCAACAATAGAAGAGGTTATAGGCCCTGTACAATCAGTATCGTCACCAAAGCAAAACTCTGCAGGTAGAGAGCTTAATCCTGTTCTATAAGCAGTACTTCCTGATGCACTTACATGTGTTCCTTCGTTTGTCCAGTCACTCACATAATTTGCTCTTGTCAGCAAACGTGTTTCGGCAGTTATTGTGAAAGCACTGAAACCATTTCCTGTCAAGTTGAGATTATACCCGCTTATAGTAATACCATTTGCCTTAGAAAGAGCCCAGTAACCATCAACAAAGGTGTTAAAAACAGAATCAGGATCTGTTTGAGGAGGATCTTGTAAAGCCAGTCCATTATTGCCGGGATTTGATTCAATAAATTCTGCTATTATTGTTCCTCCGCTGCTAACGCCTCCTGTCATGGTAAAAAGTACCAACAGCAGGACGATAATATGAGGCTGTACCAACAGGAAATGTCTGTGCAACTCCATTATGTACTGACTTAACAAACCACTTCTCATATTTACCAATAACTTGCCCGGAAGTATATGATAATGTGCCATAATTTGTAGTTGAAACACCCACAGTAATTTTATTTGCACCTGTAGAAATGTTTCCTTGAGTCATTGTAAGAGTATTATATACGTTAACGTTTGAACTTAAATTAACAGTACCTGATGATTTATTTATTGTAAGATTATAAAATGTTTGTGAAGATACACTAGAAATTGATTGATTAGATGTCCCATCAAAAGTAACCGTTCTAGTACCATAAGTAAATGTTCCATTACAACTCCAATTGCCCTTTAAATTTATGTCCTTACTGTTACAATTGTATGTTCCTGAACTAATAGAAAGGTTACCATTGATTGTTAAGTGATCTTGCTGTGTTTTTGTAGTTGAACCTGAAATTATTAAATTATGATAAGTTGAACTTACCGGTGTTTTGATGTTTTGTCCCGAAACAATTCCACTATATTCTACAGTGTTTCCTGTTGCCGATGCATATAGAGTACCTGTAGCTAGGAAATTTCCACTTATTGCAACTTTAGAATTTGTTGCATTTACCCATGAAGAAGCGGAATTTGAACCGACAATATGACCTTTAACTGTAACATTACCGTTATTAGTAACAGTTTTATCACTTTGAATTTCTATTATATTAGAATTAATATCGCTATATATTGATAAATCAGTTGCAGAAATTGTAATATCAGCATTAACTGTAAAACATGCATTATTGTTGCTTTTTATTGTGCCAATACCACTAATATCGCTAGCACCATTGAAGATAAAAGTTCCATTTTGTCCTAATACGTTGCCATTTATTATTAGATTTCCATTTTGAGTAAGATTTCTGTTTCCAATATTTAGAATAGCTCCACTACTAACAGTAATATCGTTAATTGTACTGTTTGCATCAAGTGTTACAGTATTACCATCACATATCACAACATTATCACTCGATCCCGGTGATGTTGTAGATTCTGCTCCACCACAACCTGCTGTGCTCCATGTAGAACTAGTTGTCCAATTTCCGTTTTGACGCGAATAATAGGTTGTTTGAGATTTTGCATATCCAAATAGACTAATAAAAACTATAAAAAACACTATGCTTTTTAAACTTGAAAAATAAAATGTTTTATTTTTTTGTTCTATTATCGGATAGGATATAAACATCACAAGCATTAAAAAGAGCCGTTTAAAACACAGATTGGTTTTACTATTTAATGATATTACTTTACTATTTCCCAATGCCTGAATCGTTCTGATAAATATTTTACGATTTGATATACAAATAGTTACATATTATATTAATAAAAATTAGTTTTCTGATTAAAACGCTCAATTCATTACTACAACTTGATTTTAGTGTGTTCCTGAGAATTCTTTTATTTGAGTTATTCGTATTCATTTTTAAAATTGTTAGTGATTTTCATCACTTTTTTGGATACTTTTAAACTCTACTTATCAAAATACATGCTAAATGACAGATAAGTACATTATATTTTTTATAAATATAGTAAAAAATTCAAAAATTCCAAGTGTTTTGAGGGAAAAGTTAAACATAATAGATATGGTTATTGGTATTATTATACAAACGTATAATATATTTATATAAAAATTTGAGGGAAAATTTAGAATAGCCGATAATTATTTAGTCTCTCACCATTTCCAGGTTAGTTCTTTGTTCCTAACTATGTTTAGATCTTTTTCTATTATGTTTAATTTGGTTTCAAATTCGTAATAGTCAGGACTATTTTTTGGAAATATTAAACTTATTCCACTTGTTATTTTTATAAAAAGACTATCAGCTATTTCATTAATTTCTTCAATTTCGGATAACTTAATTTTCACTTCCCCAGTCCTGTCAGTAATACAGAGATACTCATCCGTAAAAGAAATTTCGGATTCCACTTCAATTTTTTTCTTGTAATATTCATCAACAAACTTTGAATAATGCCTTTTGTACACCCATTTAATGTAAGTTGGATAAAGTATTAATGTTACAACAGCAACAATTAAGAAATAATAAGTAAGGAAATTATCTTTATAATTTAAGAATAAAATTGACAATATGATAAAAAAGCTTGTAATAATAATCCAACCGGCAATTTTCCTCTTTCTCACTGATTTTGATTTTGAGGCTGTAAAGAGTTGAAACCTTAAAAAGTCGCTTTTATTTAAAATGAATTTCATAATACATTGTTTTTAGGTTTTCAAAGCGTGATAATCATTTTTCTCTTAAAGCAAAAATAAGAAAACTCAGCAAAATTACAATTTTACAATTTTTTTTAAATAACTGTTGTTTTTACAATTTGTTTTGAGTAAATATATCCCTTGATCCAGTTCGTCCAAATTTTGAATGATTTCATCCGAAAATAGTTCACTCTGAATTAAAAGTTTTTTACCATTGAGGTCGTAAATTTGAATATCTGTTATTCCTGTTCCTTGAATAATAATATAATCCTTTGCCGGTTGCGGATATATCTGAATTTTTGTATTTAGATTTTCGAATTCATTAACATATATAGAATTTAATGTGTTAACAACTTCGCAACAATTTCCGGTTTGGTAGAAATCCACAGTGATAAAATTTGGTAATTTTTCTTTTTCAGCAATGCAATTATAAATTCTGTCAATAAAAAAAGGATAAGAATTCGCAATTGTAGCTTGATCAATGTTTCCTGTCCCAACTGAAGACGTAATAAAGTGATTAAAAATAAAAAGATCGTTTTCGGGATCACCTCTATTATAATCACAATTAAATTCGTCAGGATTGTGAATAGTAAAGTGAGTTTCAACTGCAAAATCCCAAACGTAATGATACCATTTCTGCTGCTCTGAAGCATCGTCCTGATCAGTAAATACTACAAGACGTTTATTCTCATTTATCATTTCTTCCAGCGTAGGCCAGGGTAGAAGTTCATTTTTTTCGAATAGATAATTGTATAGCTCTGCATTAATAAAAGCTTGTTCTATCATATCGGCAGAAACATTACACTCGAAAATTATCGTAACTATTTCTGTAGGATTGTTTTCAAGAAAATTCTTTATCTCTGCAAGATTTGAAGATAAAGGAACTGAACCTAAAAATGAGAATCCATGATAAACTGTAGGGACTCCGTTCTTCTCATATACGTCTATCATTAAAGCTCTTACCCCATCATTTAACTGTGTGCTTATACTATATGTTTGATTTGGCATCTGAAAATCGCCTTCTTCACAATTAAATGCATTATGAGTTGTTAGAAATGCAGTCTCATTATATCTGTTTTCTTTTAATTCATAGCAGGAATAACATTGTGAATATGTACTTATAACTGCAAGAAAGAATAAAACAAATGTTGAAAAATACTGTATCAATTTTTATTTCTTAATAAGTCAATAAACAAAAATAAAAAAAATATTTAAAAAAATGCATTGAAGTTGAAATTCGTATATAAAAAAAATGTGTATTTTTGGTAAACAATTTGTAAAGAAACAAAACAAAAACTACTACTATGGGAAAGAAATTATTTTTACTTGTCATTGTTGGAATTTTCTCAATATTATATATTCCGGCACAAAACACAAGACTTTTAAAAGCTGCTGACGACAGTTTTGAAAACGGAGAAAAAGAATACAACAGAGGACATTACTCCGAAGCTGCTCCGGATTTGGAAATCGCTGTGGAAAATATTTCAATTACCACTGATTCAAGGAAATATGTAACAATGAGATTTGAGGCAAACATTATGTTAATTGATATTTATTTTAATCATTTAAATAATTTGCCGGCAGCATGCAGATGTCTGAATTGTTTTTTGGATGATCTTTCACGAATGAAAAATTCAGGAATCCTAAAAGTAAAGGACTTGCTGACATATCTTGATCTTGAAAAAGATTATTCTGATCGTATCAGGCAATGCAATAATTTTGAAACAATAGACGATAAGAAATCCGAATTTGAAAAAATCTTTGATGAAGAATTTGAAGAAGATGACGATGAATAAAATATTAAATTCAAAAATATACAAAAAAAGACGCTTAAGCACGTCTTCTTTTTTGAAATAAATCTTAGTTTTGTTTTATTATATTTTTTGTAAATTTGATAATAATTTAACCATGAAAAAATCAATTATAATTATATCATTGTTCATTATTGCATTTCAATATAATGCTCTCTCTCAGTCAAGCGAACCTCAAAATATAGAAAGAAAAATCTTGTTTACTTTAGACTCAACAGAGATTATTCACTACAATGAGTATACTATTATGACTGATTTGCAGGGACATTATTTTGCAGCGTTAGTTTATAATAAATCAACTAAAAAGTATTCATTAGTATTTAATGGATCTAGAGTGGTTGAAGATATGGATGAGTATCTGTATTGGCCTGACAACGTGTATATTAATCCAAAAGTGCAAAATTCATTTTCAATATCATATTTGAAAGACAATTTATATTACGCAAATATTAATGGAGAAGAGTATGGCCCTTATGATTATGTCAATATCGTTGGAGAGAAAAAGTTTTTTTATATGCTAGATAATAAAACATATTTTAATGACAAAGGTATAGTGAGAGGTCCTTTTGAAGGCTGGTTTCCATATAATATAAAAGAATCAGGCAAATATGCCTTTTCTTTTAAAAAAGAAGGTCAATATTTCGTTAATGCAAATAGTAAAATATTTGGTCCTTACTCAAATGTTAGAAGCACATATATTGCTGAGAATGGAAAGTTTGCTTTTCACTATTATAATGAAAATAGAGAGCAATTTATTAATTATAATGGTGATTCAATATATGGCCCATTTAAAAGATGCTCAGACCTTGTGTTTACAGATGATGGACAATACGCTTTTGTATTTAATGAAAATGACAACTCTTTTGGGTGCTATGTTAATCATAATGGTAATATTATTGGACCATTTTCAAGAAATAGTATTTATGATTATGGACTTTCAATAAATGAAGATGGCAAATTACTATATTCATATGAAGAGGGAGAATATAGAGATACCTACTTGAATATTGATGGGGTAATTAAGGGGCCATATAGCAATTGTAAATTCTCTCATATTACAGATGATGGAAATATAATATATGCATATACTGATATAGGAAAGTCCTCTAATATTAATAATATTATATATGATGGCGAAATTATAGGCTCGTACTATCAATCATATTATTTTGTTGTATCTAAAAGTGGCAAGCTAGCTTTCATATATATTGAATGGATACAAAATCGTAGTTATGAATTTGTGTATTATGATGGAGACACTCTTGGACCTTATTCAAATATTAAAGATTTACAATTTATAGCAGAGGGATTTCTAGATTTTACTTATAATGATCTTGGTAATGCGGCAAGATATAATTATAACGGTGGAGAACCAGAACAAAAGCATCATTTTCAAAGATTCCAAAATAAATTTAAATTATTTTCTAATGATAAAAAACATTATTTTATTAGTGAACGTGAAAATCAATATGTGATAATAGATGGTGTGAATTTTGGTGATAATAGTGCTCTTAGCGCCTTCTATAATGAAGAAAGGAATAGCTTTGTATGGAATATATTAGAGGGCAATGAACTTGTAGTTTACGAATATAAACTTGATTAAAGAATTGTATTGATGAAATATTGTTTTACTATTATTCTTTTATTGCTGTGTAATAATCTTATTATTTCAGATAATGCATATTGGCACAGATACGAGAAAGAATGCAATGAAGCTATTTTGTTCTATATGAAAAATAAAAACAGTTTTGAAAATGCTGCCAATAATATAAATGTTGATGGCAAATTTCTTTTTTCTATCGTAGCTCCCGAAATCTCACAATATAGATTTTTACAAGACAAAGTGGAATCTTATGCATTGAAAGTTCTATACATTAGTAATGGACAAAATTATTCTGATTTTTCTATTGGATACTTCCAAATGAAACCCTCATTTGTTGAAGAAATTGAAAGACATATTGCTTTTGACTCTAGTTTAGATTCATTATTTTCTGATTGTTTGTTTAGCAAACCTGACAGTAAAGAGTCTCGATTAGAAAGAATTTCCAGGCTTGAAGACATAAACTGGCAATTAAAATATTTAGAGATATTCTGCATAATAGTAGAAACTAAATCAGCTAATCAAAAATTTTCTAGTATTAAGTCAAAACTAAAGTTTTATTCCTCAGCTTATAATATTGGTTTTAACAAAACGATAGCGCAAATTGAGAAAATTAGCGAAATTGATAGTTTTCCACATTTTTCAGAAGAAAAATACAAATATTACAAAATCTCTTGGTTCTTTTATCTATACATTAACAAATTAAACCTATAAGTGACCATGTAAATTATTGTTCAATAACCTAATGTCCTTCTGTAAATTCGCCACCATATCCTTCAATAATACCAAAAACCTGTTCTTTAATCTCTTCGAGAAGTTGTGGTGAATTAGCTTCGGCTAAAAATCTTAGATATGGCTCTGTGTTTGAAGGTCTGATATTAAGCCACCAGTCTTTATATTCTATTCGGTAACCATCAAAGTCAAAATATGCTTCAGGTTTTTCGAGTGATTTAAAATAGCTTATAACGGCATCCATAGCCCCTGATTTATCTTCTATTTTAAAGTTAATTTCGCCTGAATTTTGATATTTTTTGATTTTAGAAATTAGTTGCGAAATACTTATTCCTTTTTGTTTCATTTTTGCAACGATTCTTAATATTATCAAGCTTGCCAATATCCCTGAATCGGAATAATAAAAATCCTTAAAATAATAATGTCCTGCCAGTTCTCCGCCAAAAATACCGTCAATTTCTTTAAGTTTCGTTGCAGCATAAGCTCTTCCGACACGCCACATTTCCATTGTGCTTCCCCATTGCGAGATATATTCACCAACGGCTTTTGACGTGCGTATATCCTGAATGACTTTCCCTTTTAATCCTTTTTCTTCAAGAAAATAATGAGCAAGGACAGCAATCATTAAATCCGGAGAAATAAATTCGGAGTTTTCATCTACAAACATTACTCTGTCAGCATCACCGTCATAAATTACTCCGATATCTGACATGTTCTTTTTTACATGATTTTGCAAATCAATAATGTTTTTTGGAACAAGCGGATTGGCTTCATGATTTGGAAATCTTCCGTCAAGTTCATCGAAAAAGTACATTACTTCCGGTCCAAGTAATTCTTTGATAAATAATCCTGCCATACCATTGCTGCAGTCCATACTAATTTTAAGATTTTTTATGTCCGGAACATATTGCTTCAAAAAATCGAAATAAGAATCTCTGACATTTATTTCATAAAACTTTCCCTTATTCGAAACAGGTACAATTTTATCAGTCTGTATCAATTTTTCAATTTCATTAAGTCCTGTATCGTATCCCACAGGTCTGGCATTTTTACCGGATACTTTAAGTCCATTGTATTCTGCAGGGTTGTGAGAGGCTGTAATCATCACAGATGCTTCGAAACCAAATTTAGCTGTAGCCCAATAAATCATTGGCGTAGTTGCTAATCCGGCAAAATGAAGATCTGCGCCCGCATCAGTAATGCCTTTGGTTAAATATTCCAGTATTTCAGGTGAAGATTCTCTGACATCCCTACCGACAAGAATTTTGGTCGTATTAAGTACCCTGGGTAAAAAATATCCAATTTTATAAACATCTTCTTTATTAAAATCTTTGTTGTAAATTCCTCTGATGTCGTATGCTTTAAATGCTTTCATGTTTTTTTCTTCAAAAATACAATATTTTTTATTTGATAAGTGTTTTTAGATTATATTTGAATGTTATTAATCAGTTATTTATTAAATTATGAAAAGAGAAAAATTTGTTGTATTATTTTGTGTGACAGTATTGTTTTTGTCAATCAATTTAATTTCGCAAAATGTTGTTAAAGTTGATAATACTCTTGATTTTCTTAATGCGATAAAATCGAATACAACTATCGAATTAGCGCCGGGGACATATAATTTAACTTCTGTGATCGAAGAAATAAACAATGTTAATGTTGGAACTTATAACAACTATGATGGTTATGAGCCAGTTTTAACCGAAGTACACAATCTTACAATAAAAGGGAAAGGTGATGTCAAAATACTAATTGAACCTCGTTATGCATGGGTTATGACGTTTATTAGTTGTAATAATCTGAGAATAGAAGGTATTACATTCGGACATACCGAAAAGGGATATTGTGCGGGAGGAGTTCTTTCATTTACCGAATGTTCAAATATCGTAATAAAATCATGTTCACTTTATGGCTGTGGCACTGTTGGGATAAATGCAAATCTGTGTAGTGACGTTAGCGTAATAAATTCAGAAATACATGATTGTTCTTATGGTTTGCTATATTTATATGACAGTAATGATATTAGTTTTAAGAAAACCATGTTTAGAAATACCGGTGAATTTAATTTGATAGAAATTATGAATTGTTACAATATTAGTTTTGAGAAATGTACTTTTAAAGATAATTACACTAATGAATTTATGCCTCATTTATTTAGTATTGACGAAAATATATGGTTTGGCTATACTGAAGATGAAACTAAACTAAGTTCAGATATTTGGGTGAAAAAGTGTGAATTTAAGAACAATAAGATTCAATCATTTGTAAATAATGACTCTAATTTTATTGTTGTTGGATGTAAATTTAGTAATAATGGTTTTGATTTTTAGGATTCTAAAGAAAGTTTTGGAGCTTTTTACACATATAATTTCTCTTTTATAATTTGATTCATCTTGTCCTTATATCTTTCGTCTGTAATACTTGACATAACGGTATCTAAATATTGATTTCGTATTATAAATTCAGTAGTGTAACTAAAATTTATATCAAAAATCCATGCTAATTGCATAGTTTTAAAATCATTAAGAGTTTTTAGGTTTTCTTTTGAAATCATTTGGCGGTCGCAAAATTGTCTGAAGACTTCAGGAGAAATTACCGGAATATCCTCAAGTCCGTATTCCAAAGCAATATTTCTAGGTCCTGTGCTATGATAATAATGAGCAACTATCCTGAAAATATCTGCTTTATCGGCATCTCTGACTAATTTTGAAAAATATAACTTATCGGCTTTAGTATTTTTTGGAATTTCTATTAAACCATGATTGTAAACAGCAGTTAAAATTATTTCCTGAATATCTTCTGAAAGTTTTTCGAGAAATTTTTCTTTTTTTAGAACTTCGACTCCTAATGCTCCATGATAAACGGAATAGTCATCTCTGAAAGTATTATATACAGTAAATTGCTCAAAACGTCCAATGTCGTGAAATAACCCGCAAATTTCGGCGACATATTGCTGCTCTTTACTTAATTTTTCAGATTTAGCAATTTCGCTACAATGATAAAAGACATTTTTACTATGAGTGATTTTTAATTGAATATTCTCATGTGTATTTGCTGATGTTGTTTTCTTTAGAAATCCGTCGCAGTAATTATCAAAAATTTTAATAAAATCGTTTATATCAGGCATTTTCTTTAAGTAATGAGTAAACTTTATTTTTTTGTGATTTGATAGCTTTTGCGAAAATGATGTAAAGAATACCCAAAATTATAAAAACTCCGATTACACCACTTAAAATTCCTAAAATTACGAGAACTAATATTACAGGGTCTTTAGTGTAAAGATCGCCATGTACTGTTAATTTATTCTGTCGAATGCGTACTACTGTCATTATTTTTCCTTTTACAGCAAGAAGAGTAGTCTTGTTCTGTATTTTTATTTTATATTCTGGAAAATAATTATTCAGCAAATCACTAAGTGATTGTGCATCGTATGCAGTTGTGTTTACTGTAAGTGCCATAATATAAATTTAGTTGTGATTTAACTTAAACATTTTTAATCTCTCATCAAGAACAGGCATTTTATCGCTTGTAATTTGAGACACACAAGCACGTAATCCTTCGGTACGTAAACTACCTGACGTTCCGAGCGAAATGGCACTGATTCCGTAATACAAAAGCTCTTTAACTAATTCTCCGCCACTCAATCCTGGATATGAGATTGTAAAATAAAATCCATCTGCAATATCTTCATCAAGATCTTTATCATAAACAATTTGAAAACCCGCGTCCGTAAACATTTTTTTCATAATATGAGCTCGATTCCCATATTCTTTTACTTCTTCGATGAAGTTGAATTCTCCGCTATTTGCAGCTTTCATCATAGCTGCGAGAGCGTACTGTGCCGAATGAGATGCTCCTGAACTAAGGGAATAAATTATTCTTAGAACGAATGTATAACCAAATTTATCACAACCGAATCTGTCAGTAAGATAAGGATATTCTCTATTAAATATTTTATCCGAAATTGCAGCGACTGCAATACGTTGACCGGCATAGCTGAAAGCTTTGGATCCCGAAATCAATAAAACGTAATTGTCTGTATAATTTGCTACAGAAACTTGATAAGGCGGTTTACCCGGATGATATAAATCTTTGCGAAAATCCATGCCAAAATAGGCAAGGTCTTCAATTACAATTACATCATATTTATTTGCAAGTTCTCCGACAATTTTAAGTTCATCATCCGTAAAACAAATCCAACTTGGATTATTTGGATTTGAATAGATAATTGAGTTGATATTACCTTTTGATAAAAATGATTCCAGTTTTTCTCTAAGTGCTTCGCCGCGATAATTATAGACATCAAAACTTTCAAATTTATGGCCCATAACTCTGAATTGCTGTTTTTGAACAGGAAAGCCCGGATCAATAAATAAAGCAGTATCTTTTTGTGGGTTAAGATTCGCACAGAGTAGGAAAATCGCATAAGATCCTTGCATAGATCCAACAGTAGGAATACAAGAGTCTGGACTTATATCAATACCGATAAAATTTTTAACAAATTTCGAGGCTTCATCCTTTAAAACTTTAACCCCGTCAACCATCGGGTAATCAGAGGCAACGCCTGACTTTAAAGCTTCAATCTCAGCTTCAATACCTATTTTCGGTGGTTTTAATCCAGGTACACCCATTTCCATTCTCATATATTTTACACCGGAAATATTCTGAATTTTGTTTACCAATCCAACAATCTCGCGAATTGTGGCTTTACCAAGATCTTTTAAACCAGATTTTGCAATCTCCTCGTTTACGATATTTATATTTACAGGAGTATTCATATTTTTATATGTTTAAAGTCAGCTACAAGTTTATTAAAGAAATTTTAATTTAGCAAGTACTTTTATGTATTTTAAAACATAAAAATGTCTTGCGTAAGATTTGTCAAGCTATCTATTTTGTGAAGTTTGTTGCTTATCTTTAATAAACTGTAATTATTTAGCTGGTATCTAATATTCGCTTTTGTCATAACTTGTCCCGACTTTTCGGGAGTATTTGCATTTTAGAAGTAATTTTTCCATTTGTACAAAACAAAAATTAAGGATTGGAAGTACAAATAACAATAAAAATTAAAGTTTTACTGTAAGTTTGTTAAAAAATGCAATTCGTCCTATAATAAGAGCATTAACTATAATCATTAATAATAATGAGTATAATTTAACATTAATATAAAATAATATATTAATAAGTGTAAAAAATATATATTATTTTTATCGCGATTTGTAAAAAACTTAAACTAATAAATGAAGTTTTTTTACTCAATTTCTCGGTTTTTACTTGTTGCAGTTGTATTGCTTACTTCTGTTAATATTTTATTGTCTGCTGATTATTATGCAGTAACAAACGGGAATTGGAATGCTGCAGCAACCTGGGCATCCTCTTGTGGTGGTGCAGGCGGCTTCGGGGTGCCGGGAGCCGGAGATGATGCGTATATTTGTGCGGGAATTACTGTTGTTGTGAATGCGTCTTCGTCAGTAAATGACCTTTTTTTGCAGGGTGGTACAATAAATTTTAGTACAAATGGTCGTACATTAACAGTTAATAATGATTTTGTTGTTAGCAATACAAACGCAATAATCGGTAATGGTGCAACAAGGGTGCTGAACATTAGTGGCAGCTTAATTGTATCATCAGGTGCAAGTCTGAGTATTGCTGGCGAAACAGTAAATGTTACAGGCAATGTTTTAGTTGACGGAACTCTTGTTATGTCAAATGCTACAGGAACAAAAACATTTTCATCTAATATGATTTTGGGCGCAGGCGGTGTGGTTAATTTTACTGCTGCAGAAACAATAGCTTTAGACGGAAATTTAATTACAAATTCAGGTAGCTCAATTACGGGTACAGCAACTGGGGTAATTAACGTAGGTGGAAATCTGCAAGTCTTGAGCGGAGGTAAAACCACAATTGGTAGATTAACAATGGTAGTTTCAGGAACGAGTAGTATCAGCGACACATTAGAATTTAATGTAAATACTGGAGTTAAAACTTTTAGTAACCTTGTGACTGTTAATTCGGGTGGATCGTGGTTGTCAACAACTGTAACGACAGTGACAAATCTCGTTTTTCAGAACGGCCTTGAAAACAATGGAGACTCGTTTTCAGCCGGGGCCTGCACATTTAATTCAAATGATCAGGAAATTTCAGGAGATACTGAATTGAGTTTTTCATCAGCAGTAACCATAGCTGGGGCAATTACAGTGACCAACAAAATTTCGGATGGCATTACAATAACGGGGGCATTAAACGGTAACAATGCCGCTTCAACCTGGGAAAATGATATCAACACTATTTTATACTATGGCAATGCTGCGGCTCCAATGGCAACAGGAGTTTTGTCAGCTTCTGCTTCTCCCAATACTGTGTATTATGAT
>Ga0116142_10004466_pt1 | contig 13268 bp, 13 predicted proteins | sample AD_UKC033_MetaG_FD_89785 | JGI IMG/M metagenome (GOLD analysis project Ga0116142, IMG submission 89785) | Active sludge microbial communities of municipal wastewater-treating anaerobic digesters from USA - AD_UKC033_MetaG | ecosystem: Engineered > Bioreactor > Anaerobic > Digestate | place: USA... | reverse complement strand
GACTTTTGTTTTAACTGTTGCTGTTGATTTGACGGTTGCCATCGAAGTTGGTGTGGTGCTTGCGGCTATTCTCTTTATGCACCAGATGTCGGAGCATGCCGATTTTATCGAGCCGGAAGTGGATGATCTTGATCCCAACAAGCCGAAACATACCGATCAAGAATTGCCTGACGGTGTGATGGCTTACCGTTTGCGCGGGCCGTTGTTTTTTGGCGTCGGGTCGCGTTTAATTGATGTGGTTGAGCAACTTAATCCCGCGCCGAAAATTTTTATCCTGCGGCTTGGCTTGGTGCCAATGGTTGACGCGAGTGGCGAGGCCGCGCTACGGACATTTCTTGACCGGTGTAAAAAGAAAGATATTTTCGTGATCTTCAGCAATCTGCAGCCCGGCCCGCGCAAAGTTTTAAAGCGCATGGGTTTGCTGGATGGTGAAGGCGACGATTATCTTTTTGCCGCCGATTATCAGGATTCGGTGCGGATGGCCAAAGCGTATTTTGTGTAGCCCACATGCGTTCGGCCAATAAAAAACCCTCCGTTTGGAGGGTTTTGTTTTTAAGCCGTTTCAGCTTCGGTTTCTGACTCGACTTCGCCTTTATCCTTGCTCTTCTTCTTTTTCTTTTTGGAGTCAGAGAGAACGTAGACAGGTTTTTCGCTGTTCTTGACAGTGCCTTCGTTGACGATGACTTCTTCCAGATTATCCATGTCAGGAATTTCATACATCGTATCAAGCAACATGCTTTCAAGGATGGAGCGCAAGCCACGCGCACCGGTTTTGCGTTCGATTGCTTTGGTGGCAATTTCGTGCAGAGCTTCCGGCGTAAAGGTCAGCTTGGTCGATTCCATTTCGAACAGGCGTTGGTATTGTTTGACCAAAGCGTTTTTCGGTTCGGTCAGGATCGAGATCAGCGCAGGTTCGTCAAGGTCGTCCAGTGTGGCTAGAACCGGCAGACGACCGATGAATTCAGGGATAAGACCGAACTTCAACAGATCTTCCGTTTCCAGTTGGCGCATGGCTTCCCCGGGTTTTTTCTCGCCCGGAGGAGCAACGTCAGCACCGAAGCCGATGGAGGTCGAGCCTTTGGTGCGCATGCCGATGATTTTTTCAATTCCGGCGAAAGCTCCACCGCAGATGAAAAGGATGTTTGAGGTATCAACCTGCAAAAATTCCTGTTGCGGGTGTTTGCGGCCACCTTGCGGCGGGACGCTTGCAATCGTGCCTTCCATTAACTTCAGCAAGGCCTGTTGTACGCCTTCGCCCGATACGTCACGGGTGATAGACGGGTTGTCGGATTTGCGGCTGATTTTGTCGATTTCGTCGATATAGACGATCCCGCGCTGGGCGCGTTCGACATTATAGTCGCAGTTTTGCAAAAGTTTCAGAACGATGTTTTCAACGTCTTCACCAACGTAACCGGCTTCGGTCAGTGTCGTGGCGTCGGCCATGGTGAACGGCACATCAAGGATGCGGGCCAGTGTCTGGGCCAGAAGGGTTTTACCCGAACCGGTCGGACCAACCAGCAGAATGTTGGATTTTGCGATTTCAATGTCGGCGCCTTTTTGTCCGACTTGCAAACGTTTGTAGTGGTTGTGAACTGCCACCGAAAGAACGCGTTTGGCGCGGTCTTGTCCGATGACGTAGTCGTCCAGAACGCCGCGAATTTCGCTTGGTGTTGGGACGGCATCGCCGGAACGGACCAACTGGCTCTTATCCTCTTCGCGGATAATGTCCATACAAAGCTCGACGCATTCATTACAGATGAAGACATTGGGGCCAGCGATCAGCTTCTTGACCTCGTGTTGGCTCTTTCCGCAGAAAGAGCAGTACAGGGTGTTTTTGGATTCGCTTCCTGACGATTTCGACATATTCTTTGTAGTCCTTACGACAAATTAATTTCGACTCATATATTGCACTTTGCCAAGGCAAAGCGAAGTACGCAAGCCCTTCTTTTGACAATCTTATTGACTATTCGTTAATGAAAAGTGGAGAATGCGGCCAAGTGAAAGACATAAAGGTAATGCAATGCAAAATCTGGACGAGATTCTCGAGACATTCGAACTGATCGAAGATTGGGAAGAACGTTATAGACTCCTGATTGATTTAGGAAAAAAATTGCCTGATCTGGCCGATGAGCTGCATCGCGACGAGTTTCTGGTCAAGGGCTGCACTTCAAAAGTCTGGATGGTTCCTGAAATTCGAAACGGGCGGTTTTATTTTCAGGCAGACAGTGATGCGCATATCGTCAAAGGTCTTGTTGCGCTGCTTTATGTTATTTTCAATAACATTTCTGTGGGCGAGATTGGCGCGATAGATATTGATGCGACTTTCAAAAAACTGGGTCTGGACCAGAATTTGTCCCCCAACCGCCGGAACGGATTTTACGCGATGGTAGAGAAAATCAGGTCCTATTCGGCTTGAGTTTTTTTGTCCTCCTTTTCAGATTTGTTATTTTTCGCGTGGGTGGCTTTGAGGATTTCCGCAAAGGTTTTTCCGATTTGTTCGTTTTGCGGGCCTTTCATCTGGGCTTCGATGGTGAACATTGATTGTTCGCCGATCCAGATTTGTCCGGTGTACATATAAGGGGTGTTGTCTTTTGTGCCGATGCTCATGGAGGTTGACCTTCTGAAGCCATCCTGTTCATCGGAGCTGATGTCATAGGCTTCCATGTTCTGATCTTTTAAAAGCCGTTTCAGTGTTTCTTCAGCAACTTCGGGTGTGTAGGTGTCGAGTTCTTCCTTCGGATAGGCCACGCATGTAACACGGACGTTCAGTGATGAATCGGGAGGCGCTATTTTGGTGAAGGTCACAACATCGGTGCAGTTGTCTCCCAGCAGGCATTTGTTTTCGATGAACGGTTTTTCGGGAAAGGTTACTTCGGTGTCGCAATGATCCGGTGCGTAGGTAAAGCTCTCAGCCTTTGCCGTTCCACACAGAAGGACTAGAAATACGGCGGCTATCAGTAGATGTTTATTCATTTTGAAATCTCTTTTGTTGTTTGGAATTGCTCGTTTTATCTGTCGAAAAGTTCGGAAAGGTTGGAAATTAGGGCTTCGCCAAGGTCCGAGGCATCGTTGATCATGATCGCCCGCTCGTAATAACGGGTGACGTCGTGACCGATGCCGATGGCGGTTAAATCCACTTTGCCGATGGTTTCGATCCAGCTTATGACATGGCGCAGATCGTTTTCAAGGATATTGGCGGGATTGACCGACAGGGTTGAATCGTCCACCGGTGCGCCGTCGGAAATGACCATCAGGATTTTGCGTTCTTCGTTGCGGGTGGCCAAACGGTTATAGGCCCAGACCAGAGCTTCGCCGTCGATATTTTCTTTGAGCAAACCTTCTTTCAGCATCAGGCCCAGATTTTTGCGGGCGCGGCGCATCGGCTGGTCGGCGGATTTATAGATGATGTGACGCAGGTCGTTGAGGCGTCCCGGATATTCGGGACGGCTGTTGCCGATCCAGACGTCACGTGACTTGCCGCCTTTCCATGTGCGGGTGGTAAATCCCAGAATTTCGCATTTGATGCCGCAGCGTTCGAGTGTCCTCGCCAGAATATCGGCGCACATCGCGGCAATGGTGATGGGGCGGCCACGCATCGAACCGGAATTGTCGAGGAGAAGGGTAACAATTGTGTCCTTGAATTCTGTTTCCTTTTCCTGTTTGAAGGTGAGCGGCACGGTCGGGTTGGCGACGACGCGGGCGAGGCGGGCGGTATCGAGATAGCCTTCTTCCAGATCAAAAGCCCAAGAGCGTTGTTGCCGCGCCAAGAGCTTTCGTTGCAGACGATTGGCGAGTTTGGCGATCAGCGGTTGCAGGTGGGTAAGTTGTTTGTCGAGCATGGCGCGGAGACGATACAGTTCTTCAAAGTCGGCCAGATCTTCGGCCCGCACCACTTCATCGAATTCGGTGGTGTAGATGGCGTAGGTCGTTCCTGGCCCGGATTCACCGTGGGCGTAATCCGATTTGATTTCGGCGGATTGGTCGGTGTCGAAATCGTTGTCGCTGTCACCTTGGGAAGACATATCTTCTTGGCCAAGCTCCTGTTCTTCGTCGCTTTCTTCTGCGTTGTCGCTGTTTTCTTCATCAGACGGGGATTTCTGCCGGCTGTCGTCGTCTTTTTTGTCTTTTTTCTCGGCGTCGAGATCGCAGGAATCCTGTACCTTTTCTTCGTCGGGCGTTTCAGGACTTTCGTCGTCTTTTTGCCCGTCTCCTTCGGTGTCTCCTTCGCCGCTCAACAATTCCAGTTGACGCAAAAGGGTTTTGGTTTCGAGGTTGAATGTTTTTTGATTGGAGAGAGACGCGCGGAGTTTTTCCATCCATCCATCTCCCAGTTTTTCTTCAATCCAGTCGCACCACAAACCGACCAGATGTTCGGCATTGGCGGGCAATGGGGTGTCGGTGAGGCGGGACAGGGTGAGGGCGTGCAGCGCATCGGGGAGCGTGTCATTGCGGCGCGTGTGGAGTTGATGGTAGCCCAGTTGCGTGAATTTCTTTTCAAGCGCGGCGGAGAGATTGGTTTTAACGCCGTCATAACCTTGAGAGCCCAGAGCTTCGACCCGTGCCATTTCCAGTGCCTCGAATACAGCGCGGGCGCGGTCGTCTTTCGGGGCCAGTCTGGTGTGGAGTTTGGTGTTGTGGTATTTCAGGCGTAGCCCTTCGGCATCGGCTTCGCCTCTGGCTGCGGCAATATCTTCTGTGTTGGGTTTGATCGGCGGAACAGATAGTCGGGCGCGGTTTTCAGGCAGGTTTGACAGTTTTTTTGAAATGGTTTCGGCTGCGCTATAGACCACTTCGACCGTTTTCTTGCCCGCCAGAGCACGCACCGTTGCTGCCTGCGCGTCTTTGAAGGTTTCGGCGTTTTGCGGCGTGTTGATATCCACCTTATTGGTCCAATTCTACCCCGAAGCAGCGTTGGTAATATTCGGCCAAGATCGGGCGTTCCAGTTCGTCACATTTGTTATAGAAGCTCAGGCGGAAGGCCATCTCGCGGTCCTTGAAAATTTTGGTGTTTTCGGCCCAGCTGATGACCGTGCGCGGGGACATCAGGGTTGAAAGATCGCCGTTTTTAAATCCTTCGCGGGTGAGGCTTGCGAGCTTAACCATCTTGTCAATCTCGCCACGATCGAAATCGGGATGTTTGGCCATCACAATATTCATTTCCACATCGTGCGGCAGGTAGTTGAGGACGGTCACAATATTCCAGCGGTCGAGCTGGCCTTGGTTGAGTTGATGCGTGCCGTGATATAGCCCCGTAGCGTCACCCAAGCCAATGGTGTTGGCGGTGGCAAACAGACGAAAGGCGGGGTGAGGGCGGATCACCTGATTTTGGTCGAGCAGCGTCAGGCGGCCTTCGGCCTCTAACACACGCTGGATGACAAACATTACATCGGGTCGGCCTGCGTCATATTCATCAAAGGTCAGGGTGACGGGGTTTTGAATAGCCCATGGCAATAGGCCTTCTTTCCATTCTGTGACTTGTTTGCCCTCTTTCAAGACGATCATGTCCTTGCCGAGGAGATCTATCCGGCTGACGTGAGAGTCAAGGTTGATCCGTACGCACGGCCAGTTGAGGCGCGCGGCAACCTGTTCGATGTGGGTCGATTTCCCCGTGCCGTGGAAGCCTTGAATCATGACGCGGCGGTTGAACGCAAACCCCGCGAGCAGTGCCAGCGTGGTGTCGTGGTCGAATTGGTAGGTTTCGTCCTTCAACGGGACGTTGGGCATATCGCCGCTGAACCCCGGGACGTCCCAATCAATATCAAGTCCGAATGTTTTTCGGACGTTATACATCTTGTCGGGAATGGTCAGGTGGCGAGGGTTGTTGGGCGTCAAACTTGTGACATCAAACGCCATCGCCATCGGTTCTTGTTTCATGTCGGACATTTTATTCTAGTCTTTCTTTTCTTCGGTTTGAGAGGACGGTTGTTCGCAAATTTTTTGTCCCTTTTCAGATATTGCAGGGACGGCACATTCTTCGCCCAGCAGGAGTGACCCTTTGGGCATTTTATGCTCATCGAGAATTTTGCGCATCAGCTCGAGGTTTTCAGGTTTTTCAGTGCCGAATGTATCGTTGAGGAATTTTGTCATCGGTTCGTCATTCTTTTTTGAAACCAGAAACATGCGCATGGCGATCACCGGCTTATCCGAGAAATGGCGGATAGTGTCTGGGTTGTTGCGCATATAGTTTTCTGCGGAGATATGTTCGTTAATTACGGCGTCCACCTTGCTGTATTTCAATTGATCATAGAACTCTGCGGTCGAGCTGGTTTGCGGGAGGCTTGTGAATTTTCCTTCAGGGAAGGCCGTTTTGGTGATTTCGGTCAGGGCGTAGCCATCCTGTGTTGCGAAGTTCGCCGTTTTTAATTGATCTTCCGTGATAGCAGATTTTTCGGGAACATAGACATAATAGGGAAGCGCGCCGATAAAGGCAGGGAAATCCAGAAGCTTTGAAAAATTCGGATCGGGTGTGCATGGAACGCAAAGCAGGTCAATCTTGTTGGTTTCAATGCTGGGAACGACCTGATCGAAATTGACATCTTGCGACCACTCAATCTTGTAACCGTCCCTTTGCGCAACGGCTTCCAGATAATCGTGTGTTAGTCCGCCGATTTCGCCTGTGTTCGGGTTGATGGTGATAAACGGTTCATAGGGCAGGTATCCGCAGCGCAGGGTTTTGGTTTCCTTCACGCGGTCATAAACAGACTTTTCCTGATCTGCGGCGAAGGCTGGTGCTGCGATTGTCAGCAAAAAAAGGAATAGAAAAAGCGTTCTTATCATTGAGACCTCGGGTTTGGAAAAGGCGGTTGGGCGGCCTAGCGTTCCGGCAGTTCTTCGAACTTCTGATAAGCCAGCTTTAGTACTGTAAAGGCCATGTTGATTTTCTTCAAGCTCTCTTCCGCCTGGGGATCTGGGCCGACGTGATCGGGGTGGTGCTTTTTGACCAAGGCCTTGTAGCGGGCCTTTATTGCGTCGAGGGTCACGGGAGGTTCAACCCCCATAATAGCCAGAGCTTCGAGTTCCGGGGTGTTGCGCGGCTGGTCCTTTTTGGGCGGTGCTTCATCGGTAAAATTGTAGGTTTGCCATGCTTTTTGATAGAGTTTTTCATTTGCCATGCTGTCAAAGCGGCGAGTCGGACGGTCCCAAACGGTGCTGGTGTTGATGTGTCTTTCGATATCGGCAGGAGACATTCCCGAAAAAAAGTCCCAAGCTTTGTTGTATTCCTGAATGTGGGTCAGGCAGAACCAGTAATGGTCGGAAAGGGCGCGGTCCTTCGGGGCTTTGTATTCTCCGCATTCGGCGCACTCCGGCATATCGCAGGTGCGTCTCTGCGGGCCGGACGGCCTGTTATTGCCGTCGGCGAATTCTGGAGAATTCGGTTTTAAAAATATCTGTGGCATCCTTCTATAATGATAAAATAGAATGGTCTTCAGGAGCAAAGTAAATGTCAGTTCGCGACCGTATAATCAAGGCTTTGGAAAAAAAATTTCATCCTTTTTACCTGAATGTGGAAGATTTCAGCGCCAGCCATGCCGGGCACTCTGGTTCCCGCGAGGGCGGCGAGAGTCATTTCAGCGTGGTTATCGTTTCCAATGAATTCGGCGACAGGTCCATGACTGAACGGCACCGGATGATCTATGCTTTACTTAATCCCGAAATTCAGGCCGGACTGCATGCTCTGAAGATCAAGACTCTGACAATTGAAGAGGCGAGAAAAAGAAATCTCCTGACTGGCAGCAACCTGTAATTGATTTTATTATTCCATTAATGTATACCTATGGATGTATTTAATGGGATGGGAGGGAGAGTTTATGTCCTTATTCGATAAAAGATCAGTCTACGAGCGTGGAACCTCTGTGGTCAGCCAAATCGACGAATATCGTTGCAAATCCACTCTGGTGAGCCGGAATATTACCGTTTTGGGGCGGAGGACTTCGATCCGTTTGGAACCCGAAATGTGGGCCGCCCTATACGATATCGCCCGCAGGGAAGGAACCAGCATTCACAATATCTGCTCTTTGGTCGAGTTGAGAAAAGTCAAGGAAAGCACGTTGACGGCTGCGATTCGAGTGTTTCTGTTGCTTTACTATCGTGCGGCATCGACGGAAGACGGTCATAACCGCGCACGGCATGGCAATTTCGATGTGATGAAATCCCGCGTCAAGGTGACCGATGAAATGCTAGGTTCAAGTCAGCGGTTGGCAAGGGCAGGGGCTTTGAGTTAGAGGCCCCCTTCTTTTTTATTATTGCCGTCCCATGGCCAGATATTTCTGGCGGCGGCGTTTGACAAGGCGCTCGGAATCCCATGGGCTGAGTTCCAGCAGTCCTTTTTCGATTTGGGCTCCTACCATTGAAACCGCTTCGGTGCGGGCGCGGTGCGCGCCGCCCAGAGGTTCGGGGATGATGCCGTCGATCAGTTTCAATCCGTAGAGATCTTGCGCGGTGAGTTTCAGCGCAGTTGCCGCTTCTTCTGCTTGTTGGGCGGAGCGCCACAGGATGGAGGCGCAGCCTTCGGGCGAGATCACCGAATAGATCGAGTGTTCGAGCATGTACACGCGGTCGGCGGTGGCAATGGCAATTGCGCCGCCCGATCCGCCTTCACCGATAATAACCGAGATGATCGGGGTGCGAACGCGCAGGCAGGAATCAATTGACTGGGCAATAGCTTCGGCTTGGCCGCGTGCCTCGGCATCGACGCCCGGATAAGCGCCGGCAGTATCGACCAGAGAGATGACAGGGAGTTGGAATTGGCTGGCCATGTCCATCAAGCGGATCGCTTTGCGATATCCTTCGGGGCGGGCCATGCCGAAATTGTGACGGATGCGGCTTTCGGTGTCGTTGCCTTTTTCCTGTCCCATGATCACGCAGGAGCGTCCATTGAATCGTCCCAAGCCGCCGATCAGAGCTTTGTCTTCACCAAAGAAGCGGTCGCCTGCGAGCGGTGTGAAATCGGTAATCAGGTTTTTGATGTAATCGTTGAAATGCGGACGTTCCTGATGGCGGGCAACCTGAACTTTTTGCGCAGGGGTGAGCTTGGCGTAAGTGGTGGCCTTGAGTTTTTCGGCCTTGCTTTCCAGACGGGAAATTTCGTCAGCGATGTTGACGTCTTTGCCGCTCGACATGTTTCGCAGCTCGGCAATTTTACCCTCTAATTCAGCGATCGGTTTTTCAAATTCCAATGCAACCATTTTTGTTTTTCCTTGTTAGTTATGTGCTGCGCACCATAGCAAATCAGGCAGGACGTTACAAATGCGACCTGCCTGATTTCAATAATATCTGTTTATAAGTTGCGTCCCAAATTACGCTTCTTTGGACAGAGGATGAGCTTCCTCGACCGTTTTCTTCAGCTTTTTGCCGATGATGTGTGTGTAGATCTGGGTGGTGGCAATATCGGCGTGACCCAACATTTTTTGAACAGCGCGGAGGTCGGCTCCGTTGCTCAGCAGATGGGTTGCGAACGCGTGACGCAGGATGTGCGGAGATACGCGGTCTTCGTCGATTTTTGCGGCGCGGGCCAAATCTTTGAGAAGCTGGGCAAAACGTTGACGGGTCAGGTGACCGCTGTCAGACGTGCGGGATGGGTACAACCATTTGGCTTGACGTGCGGCATCTTCGCCACCGACAAATTGGCTGCGGACATCCATATATTCGCCAAGAGCTTTTTGAGCCGAGTCGCTCAATGGAACCATACGTTCACGTCCACCTTTGCCTTCAACCATAATGAACTGGTTGCCTTCGGCAATGGCAGAGAGCGGCAGACCGACGAGTTCGGAAACGCGCAAGCCGGTTGCATAAAGCAATTCGAGCAAGCAGACGAGACGAACGCTTTCAGCACCGCCTTGTTCACCTGCAACCTTGATGAGCGTATCGACTTCGCCTTCGCTCAGGGTTTTTGGCAGGGTGCGGGTTTGTTTCGGACTTTCGATCGTCGAGGTCGGATCGTCAGTGCGCTTGTTCTCGGATACGAGGTAGCGGTAGAACTGACGCAGAGCCGAAAGGCGACGGGCAACCGTGCGTACGGCGATCTGGTTTTTGTTTTGACCTTTGATGTGAATCTTGTTGCTGAGATCTGCGAGGTACGCTTTCAGATCGTCAGTTGTTGCAACGTCGATTTCTTTGCTGCGCGAATTACGCAGGTACAAGCTGACATCCGCCAGATCACGCCAGTAAGCATGACGGGTGTTCAAAGCCGCACCACGTTCGGTGGTGAGCATATCTAAAAACGAATCTACCGTCTTTGAAAGAACGGGTTTCGGCATTGCCGGACGACCTGGACGAGCCATTTCTCTTTTCTCCTTTAATTCTCCAGTACTCGCCCCAGAACTTCACGTCCCAAGGCTTTTGTTTGAACACTCAACCCCGCAGAATTGAAAATCGCCAAAATTCCGTACATTGCTGCCGGATGGATTTTTTCCAGCGGTGCACTGTCGAGGTATTTCAAGCTTTCAATAACCTCCTGAACAGACGGCTTCTTATTGGCGGTCTTTTTCAGGCTACTCAGAATGTCATCAGAAGGCATTACATAATTGCCAGACTCTGTCAAGTTAAAAATATTGTCATAAATACCGTCGCCAAAGGCCTGTTTATCGTCGGCTCCTGTCAAATATGATGTGACTGCAAGGATTTCTGCCATTTTCTTATTTTGGGCCGCTTTTTCAGGGGCCATAAAATGGTTAAATAAAATATTTTCTCCTGTGGATTCTTTTTCATTGTCTGTTTCAGTGGCTGCTTTTTCATCAGGAAAAGCCTGTTTTGCGAGATCTATCGGCAAGGGTTGATTCGCGAGGGCTAAAAGCCGCAGAATCCCTAGACTTTCACCAGAGGGGAGGGCGGTCCAGTCAGACAGTGGGAGTGGGTACTCTCCGGCGTATAGGGGAATCAGAATATCGGTGTTTCCGGTCAGGTTTTGGGCCTCTTTTAGCAGGCTGGCTGAGGGCGGGATTGATAAATTTATATATTGGTTTAGAAAATCACTATATTCCTTTGATTTTGAATTGTTTTTATCATCCGTAAGTGTGGCCAGATAGGAGCTGAGGTCCGGTTTTTTGGTATTCATACCATCAAACCCGCGGCGAATGCTTTCGGCCAGCAGATGGAGGTGCAAATCCGGCGATTGCGGCCCTTTTTCCAGCAGCAGAGCCAATGGCAGGTTGCCAAGCTGTCTGATCTGGCCGTTTTCTTTCAACAAGGTGTTTAAGAGTCCTGCCGATCCCAGACTCATCACCGTCATCGGGTCCAGAGCATTCAGCGATTCGATGCTGTCGGGCGTCTTGCTTTCTGCTGCGGTGTTATAGATTCGGGCGGCGTTGATAAAACGCAGCGATTCATCGTCTCCTGCGGCGGGGCTAAGGAGTCCTTTGCAGAACAGGTCGATTTTGGAGAAAAGATCGTCTGGCCCCGCATCCCCAAGCGGCAGGGCCTTGAGTTCCAGACAGGCAACGCCGGTTTCTCCTTTCGCCAACATTGCGACAATGGCCGCTTTGGCAGCGTTGGCCGGAGGAGAGGCTTGATCGTTCCTTTTGTAGAGGTCGATGGTTTTTTGCAGTTCACCCCATGCAAGCAGCTTTGTGAGACGCAAGCCAAATAACTCTCCGTTTGCGCTTTCATCGTCCTCTTGCGGTTTCAGGGTCGAGAGCAAGGATATGGAGATTTGACGAACTGTCGGGCTGTCGGATATTGTATCCATCTGGCTGAATATATTCTTGAGGTCTCCTGCTGAGAGGTCTTGCCAGAGCGGGAGAGCCGAAATTTCATCGGGCAGGGGCTGTAATGTAATTGTGTCGAGGTTGGCGTCTGCCGGGGTTTCAGTCTGGATGTTGGGGGCGGCTTTCGACATGGAATCGTCGTCTGCGCTGTTTCCCTGAACCGGTTTGATCTTGCTGGGGAGAATATGCGTTGGCTGGATCGGCGGACGTTCCCGCTCTATTGGGGGTTCCTGTACCTGTGTGGCGGCGGGCGCGGGGCTTGATGGTTCAAGCGTTTCCTCCTCTGCTTGTGCGGAGGGGGTATAGGTTGTCAAACACAAAACCAGTGTCAGGAGCCCCAGAAGTCTTGTCATCGTTATTGTCCGGCCGGTGTGATGTCTTGGGTGACTGTCTTCTGGGGGATGGAGATATCTGCCACACCCAGATAGATTCCTCCGCCTACGGCCAGAAAAATAATGATCGCCAGCAATGTTCCCAAAAATTTCATGGTGTGATGTCCTTTTGTCCGATTTGCTCGAATTGTTCTATATAATGCGGAAATGCCCTTTATGAATAGGGGTTTTTCATCTATTTAAAGCAATTATGATCGAAATTGAGCATTGCAAAGACGAAGTTAAGCAGCTTTTGAAGAAACCCATCGTTCTGGTGGGGATGATGGGCGTCGGCAAAACGACGGTCGGACGGTTGCTGGCCAGTCGTCTGGGGTGGGCGTTTTATGACTCGGACGATGAAATTGTCCGCTCGGTCGGCAAGTCCATTTCCGACATTTTTTCCGAAGACGGGGAGCCTGCGTTCCGCGATTTGGAACGTACCACCATCAAACATCTTTTAGCCAACGGGCCATGTGTGATTTCGTCCGGCGGCGGCGGGATTACGATCCCCGAAACGGCGCAGGCCATCCTTGAAAAGGGGCTTTGTGTCTGGATTGATGCGCCGGTCGATATTTTGGTCAAGCGGACGGTCGGGTCGGATCGCCCGTTGCTCAAGCATGGGGACCCCGACGAGGTGTTGAGAATGTTGCTCGACAAGCGGCGTGGAGCGTACGAGCAAGCTCATATTCACTGCCTTGATACCGGACTGACCCCTGACGAAATGGTAGACCGGATATTGCTCCAGATTCGCGAGCATTTGTTTATTACGTCTCCTGAAAAAGAAAACGAAGAGTATTTGCCGGAAGCGATGTGCCTGACCGTCTCTTTGTCCGAGCGCAGCTATCCGATTTTTGTCGGGTCGGGCATTCTGAAGCATCCGGATTTGTGGCTATCGGGTGAGCTTCATGGCCGCAATGCTTTTATCCTGACCGATTACAATGTCCGTCCGTTGATTACGGACCAGTTGGCGGATCAATTGAAGCCGATGATGAAGTCCGTTTCGGTAATGGAGCTTCATCCGGGAGAGCAAACGAAGTCGTTCGAACGGTATCAGGCTGTGATCGAATGGATGATCGAGAACGGCGTTAAACGCGACTCAGTTGTTATTGCGGTTGGTGGCGGTGTGATCGGTGATCTGGCCGGATTTGCCGCCTCAACCATTCTGCGCGGAATTGATTTTATCCAGATTCCAACG
>Ga0116142_10004463_pt1 | contig 13274 bp, 17 predicted proteins | sample AD_UKC033_MetaG_FD_89785 | JGI IMG/M metagenome (GOLD analysis project Ga0116142, IMG submission 89785) | Active sludge microbial communities of municipal wastewater-treating anaerobic digesters from USA - AD_UKC033_MetaG | ecosystem: Engineered > Bioreactor > Anaerobic > Digestate | place: USA... | reverse complement strand
TTGTCAATCGCGAAGGTGTTGAATTCAAGATAGAGGGAGGACGCACTATTGGCGGAATCATCTCTTCAATTAAGCACGAAGATGGATCAAAAAAATCATTTATCTTGATTCTATCTACTCTTCAAAAAACATTAAGGGTATATTACAATGCCGATTCAAGGACTGGTCATGTAAAGCGCCCTTAAGTGTTATAACCAAGCTTGTCTTGGTTTCTTTTTTTATACAACACAATCATATTGACAATATATTGTTAAGGATATATAACAATTATGCGTAAAACGCAGGAAGGTCATTTAAAAATGGAAATCATTGTTGATGGACCAGACAGATCAGAACTTATTAATTCTTATCTCAATAGTAAGGAAGTTGAATTTAGAACAAGTAGAGATCGCATTATTCATGGAAAGATTTTTTCAATTAACAATATAGACGAATCAGGAAAATGTTTGAAAATTTTACTTTCTGCTAGCTTTCGGCTTGTTTTTGAATTAGATTACAGAATTAATACAAAAACCGGTTCAGCAAGAATTGTTTTACCTACTTTATAGCCAAGCTTGTCTTGGTTTCTTTTTTATTATATGCTAAATTCAAAATATGCAATTCGATATTATTACCATATTCCCAAATATCTTTGATTCATATTTCAAAGAATCATTAATTAAAAAAGCAACAGATAAAAAGCTTTTAAAAATTAAGATCCATAATTTAAGGGATTATTCTTCTGATAAAAGAAAATCAGTTGATGATAGGCCCTATGGAGGAGGTTTAGGAATGGTTTTAATGGTTGAGCCAATATTCAGAGCATTGAAGAAAATCAAGAAAAAGAAGTCAAGAGTCATTCTTTTTACTCCAAGAGGTAAGACATTTAACCAGAAAAAAGCCAATCAATTAAAAAAATATGATCAAATCATTCTAATCTGTGGAAGATATGAAGGAATTGATGAAAGAGTAAAAAAGCTTGTTGACGAAGAAATATCTATTGGAGAATATGATTTAATGGGAGGAGAGCTTCCAGCCATGATTGTTATAGAAACAATGGCTAGATTAATACCCAATGTAATAGGAAAAAAAGAACTATTAAAAGAAAGAATAACTAAAACAGGGGGATTTATTGAATATCCTCAATACACCAGACCAGAAACATTTAATAAATGGAAGGTTCCTCAAGTATTGTTATCCGGAGACCATAAAAAAATAGGGGAATGGAGAGATAAGAGAAAAAAGGTTATTGAAAAATAATAAGAAGTTTGCTAATATACTTTCATATCGGGCAAGTACCAAAGTAGTCAAACGGGCCTGACTGTAAATCAGGTGGCTTCGGCCTTCGGGGGTGCAAGTCCCTCCTTGCCCACTTGACTGCCGATGTAGTTCAGTGGCAGAACATTCCCTTGGTAAGGGAAAGGTCGGGGGTCCGATTCTCCCCATCGGCTCCGATTGTTTTTTAAAGATTAAATAATAAACATATGGCAACAACAAAAAAGAAAAAAAGAGTTAGGCTTGTATGCAAAGACTGCAAAAAATCTGTTTATTTCACTACTAAATCAAAAGGGGTAGAGGATAAAATAGAATTAAGCAAATTCTGCAAATTCTGCAAAAAGCACACAACACACAAAGAAGCTAAGAAATAATTAGCTTTAGGGGCGTAAGCTCAACGGCAAACTGCTTCTCTCCAAAAGAAGACTTGTGGGTTCGAATCCTACCGCCCCTGCATTTAAAGCTTGACAAGTTTTAAATACAACTATTGTGTTGGGTTTTGTTTTTTAGTATAATGATTTAATGAATAATAAATTTTTAACTTTAAAAATATTAAAGACATAGAATAATAAAAATTATGAATAAATTTACTAAAATTATATTAATTTTAATCTCTTGTTTGCTTGCTGCTGAGATTTTTATGAGTTATTACTGGGGGATTAAGATAGGGCTTAGCTTACAGGAAATATCTCCATTTCAATTAATTAAAGGATTAACACACAAGCCATTACAAGGATTATATGTGCCTCACCAAAAAATTTTAGTACCTTAAATTAATAAATAAAAAATACAATTATATATTATGAGTTTTAAAAACATTATTTTTATTTTTGGATTAATTCTATTTCCTATTTTATGTTCAGCAGACATGGGAATGCCATCTGTGTTCACTAATTTTGGTGGTGAGTATGCTTATCTTTCAGCAATATTAATTTTTTCTTTAATTTGCTTGCTGGAAGGATATATTATACGAGGAGAACTAAAGGAAGATAACGAAAAAAAAGTAGTAAGAATTGCCTTTATAATAAACTTAGTAACTCTACTTATCGGTTATATTTTTTTCTTTTTAAATATTTCTTTTTTTATTAATAATATATATTTTATTTTTACTGCTACTGTTATAGTAGAATTTTTTCTTTTATATCTATTTTTCAGAGACAGAAGCATATTAAAGCTACTGTTAACGAGCATAGTTATGAATGTCTCTTCTTATTTTATCTTATTTTTGTTGTTTGCATTGCTTGGTTTAATTGAATTAATATCTCTCGCAATAATAATTTATTTAATTATTCTTGCCCTACTGAAAAAAACCAAAATGCCAATTTCAATTGTAAAAATAATTGCTATGATTCTTTCAATTTTATCTATTTTTTCTTTCTTTTATTTTAGAACCATCTTAATAGAAAAAGGTATTCTTCCTGATTATTATTCTTTCTCTCCTTCTAAACGTGATGCAAGGATTAAAGCTGATATGGACCAATTAAGAACAGCTGCAGAAGTGTACAAAGCAACAACTGGCGAAGGAAAATATTCTTTTTTAAATTATAATGTAGATGCTTCTACTTGTGATATAGACAATACTTTTCTTGCTCCTGGTACAGACGGAAATAAGGCCTGTAAAGATGCTGATTTAATGATAAAGGGGGGATTAATTGTAAGGATGAATAGTGGCACCAATGAAAATGATGTAAAATATTGTGTTCAAAAAGAACTTAATTCGAATAACTATAGTTTTTGCGTAGATTATACTGGCTATGCAGGATCAGATATTAATTATAATGGTTGTGATTCTGTGAATTTTGATTGCAAGAATGATAATTAATGATTATCTCAGTTCGAACTTCTTCCACGAGCCCTGCAACGAAACCTTTACTTTAGCCAGTGCTTCCATCGGTTTTTAGTTTGTGGTATAATAGTCATATATAATAATTAATATATAAAAATGGAAGAAAATTTAAAACTAGAAAAAAATAGAAATTTTTGGTTAGGGTTTATTCCTAAAAAATTACCATCATTGATTCTTTTTATTGTGGGATTAATTTCATCTGTGTCTATTATTTATTCTTATATAATCATAATCAATTTTGGTTATGTCAGACATTCTCATTCTGCAGATTATGGCGGAATAGTTCTTATGCTTGTATTTGGGATGTTTTATTCGTCAACCCTAAGTATGATTTATTCTTTTCTGTTGTCTTTTTTCCTTAGAAATTTTAATTTCAAAGATTTTTTAAAGAAGGAAACGTATTCAAAAAACGTATACAAGATCACTATTTTTATTATTTTTGTTATCGTTATTTATTATTTTATCACCTATCTTATGTATTATTTTTGGAATGTCATCGGAGATTGTTATCAATATAATAAGCCCCTTCCATTTGATCCTAGAAATTTATTTTAAAATAAGTTCTAAAAACAAGTTCTAACATCGTCCAGCAGTCCCTGCATTTAAAGATTGACAAGTTTTTAATACCAACTATTGCGTTGGGTTTTGTTTTTGTGGTAATATAATCTAATACAATAAATAAAATAATATATAAAACATGGAGATTAAAGAAATAATTAATTACATAAAAGAGGCTCTTGATTTAGGTATTTCAGAAGAAAAAATCAAAGATAATCTTTTGAAAGAAAACATTGAAGAAAAACAAATCGAAGAATTAATTGTAACCATCAAGAAAGAAGCAAAAGAAAAAAGTAATAAACTTTATTTAGGTATTATTCCACAAAAATTACCCTCATTAATTCTTTTTAATATTGGCTTTGGTGGTTTATTTTTAGCAATTTGTTGCTATAATATTGCACAAACAACAGGAGATAATTTAGTAGAATTTGTTTATTCAATGGTTTTTGGTGAATTAATTGTTTTATCTATTATCATCTTTCTATTATCCTTCCTTTTAAAAAATCTAGACTTTAGAGATTTTTTTAAAAAAGAAACATACTCTAAAAATGCTGTTAAAATAATAATTAATATTATATTATTTTTTAATCTTTATTTTTTCAGCTATCAACCATTTTTAGTATTATTAATTAACTGCTTTTTGTTTTTATATTTAACTGATAAAGGTTTCAAGAAAAAAGAAGATAAATATTATTTTATTACAGCATTTTTATTTTTAATCTATATAATTATTTATTTAATTAATTTTTTCTAATTCACCACAATCTTAGTTCGAACTTTATACACGAGCCCATGCATTTGACAAAATTGAATAATATGCTATACTATATATTAGTTCTTATTCTAGGAGTAAGTGAAAGAAATGGCAAAAAGAAAGGATAATGTAACTCTTAATCTTACCGCTTTTCCTGAAGATGCATTTCGGGAAGAGTGGATGATTCCAGCTTCAGAGAAAGTTATTGTCCCACCCAAAAAAACCCCGCTGGGGATCGGCGAAATCTACATGTACAAGAGGCTAAGGTTGAAACATGAGACCGTAATGAAAGCAATCTCATTCATAGTAAAGTATGCTGTCTCCCAAAAGTGCACCGTAGCTATCGTTTACTTTGGAGATGAGTTCGTCTATCAACTATTCGAAGAAAAATTTGCGAAGCACGGTATCCACGTAACGGGCACCAGTAATTGGATTTATCTAAACGGACTAACCCAGGAATGAAACACGTAATGTGTTTTATTTTTTTATACGCAAACTATTATAATTTCAGTTCGAACTTCTTCCACGAGCCCCTGCAAATTATAACCGCACTTTTCTCGATTTTTGGTTTGTGATATAATTATTCAAACAAATATATGAATAAAAATAAAAAACCAAAAATAGAAATTAGGCCACCCAAAATATCTGACCTTAATTCTTTGCTCGCAATGATAAATTCTTTAGTTGAAGAAAAAGCAATGATAATCGTACAAAAGAAAAATACTCTTGAGCAAGAGAAAGAATATCTAGAAAAAATAATGAAAGACAAGGAATCTATATATTTATTTTTGATCATTGATGGAGGGGTCATGGGCAATGCTGGTATAACCAGAGGCACAGGAACCAAAAGTCATGTTGGCGAATTAGGTATTTCTCTTAGAAAAGAAGCTAGAGGAAAGGGATTAGGGGAAAAATTATTCAAAGAAGTTGTTAATAAAGCAATTAAAAAATTCAGACTCAAAATTATCACTCTTGATGTCTATTTTAAAAATAAAATAGCTCAGAACTTTTATAAGAAAATGGGCTTCCAAAAAGTGGGAACAATTAAAGGAGGTACTCGGTATTTCGATAAATACGATGATGTCGTGATAATGGCTAAATACATAAATTAAGCTTCAAAAACGTTCCAAGTTCGTCTCAGCGCCCCTGCATTTAAAGCTTGACAAGTTTTTAATACCAACTATTGTGTTGGGTTTTGTTTTTGTGGTAGAATATTCATATATGAATAAAATATTTAAAATCTTATTAATATTTATTATATTAATCTTCTTTTTCTTTCCCAAATATACTACCGAATATCGTGAGCATGCAACTATAGATGAAAATAGTAATTATTGGTATTATTGGGACGACTCTCCTGCGGAACACATATGTATTGGCGTAGAAAATATAAATTCTAAATGTTATGGATTGGTTGTGATGGAAAAAAATGGTTTTGTTAATATGATTAGCTTCTTCCTTCTTTATAACTTAATTCAACCCGTAGCTAGTTTTTATTTATATTTTAATAGTTTTTTGTAAAATCATTTAATATAATTAAAATATATATTATGAATCCAAAAACAGAAAAAATATTAATAGTCTCAGGAATAATTTTGTTAATATTGGTTTTGGGTAGCACTGCTGGTTATTTCTTTTTAAATAAAATAAATCAACCCCAACAAAACAATAATCAAGCTGGCGGAGATAAAGACGAATATGGTTGTATAGGATCAGCCGGATATACTTGGTGTGAAGCAAAGAATAAATGCTTAAGGACCTGGGAGGAAGAGTGTGATGAAAAATTTTTTCTCTGTACATCTGAAGAACCTTGTCAAGACGAACCCAATATTATAATAGAAAACGAAGAAAATAAACCTAATAACTGGACTGAGATATCATATATCTCTAGCGACAATAATGATAATTTTACTTTTAAGGTAGATCCCAATTATTACGAATTTGTTGACTTAGAAAATATATTTGAAGAACAGGTTTTTAGCAAAGAACTTGCATATAAATCCAGTAAAAATAATTTAAATTTAGGACATCCTGGTAAGGACAAACCAACATCTATAAGTATTGTAAAAAATATAAACAATGAAACACCAGGACGATGGTTTGAAAAAAATGTTTTAGAAAATAAATATTATGATTATTTGGTGAATCGTAATGGAATAGAATATTATAACTCAACAAATTGTCTACAAAGTGAATATTCATGCTCAAGGGTTTATTTGTGGGGTGGTCATTGGATAGCAGAATTTTATATTTTTCAACAAAACGATTATTTAATAATTTGTTTTGAATGTCCAAATAGTGAATATTTAAAATTTGCATTTAATAAAAATGAATAAATTATACTGAATCTCAGTTCGAACTTCTTCCACGAGCCCCTGCATTTAAAGCTTGACAAGTTTTTAATACCAACTATTGTGTTGGGTTTTGTTTTTTAGTATAATGATTTAATAATATGAATATTTATCGTCTATATTGGGTTAATCTTATTCTATTACCAATATTTTTATTGATTTTTTTTGCGACTATCAATACACGTAAAGTGCCTCTACAAATATTACAAATATTATTTTATATAATTATTTTTTTATTTATTTCTTTTATTATTATTTCACTTATTTGTTTAATAAGAAAAATTAAGAATAAACAGATATGGAAAGCCTTTCTTTCTATTGTTTTTAATATTTTTATTGTTTTTATTTTATATAGCTTATTTACTGTAAACACCGGAGGTGGTGGTGCTAAAGATGCTAGAATTGAGGCTGGCTTGGATCAATTAAGAACAGCTGCTGAAGTTTATAAAACAAGTATTGGTAATAATTCATATAATAATAGCGGTTACGATTTAAATTTATTTGATTGTTCTACTCACGACAACTCGATGATGGTTTACAATGGAGATATAATAAAATGCTGTAATGCTATAAACGGAGAAAAAGCGGGGGGAATAATAATAAGAATAAAAAACGGAAAGGATAGTAATGCAAAATATTGTGTTCAAAAAACTCTTAATGCTGGGGGATCATTCTGTGTAGATTCTACTGGTTATGCGGGAGACTACCACAATGATTGTGATAATATTAACTTTACTTGCGAAGAAGATTAAACCCAATAGAGTGTTTTTAAAAAATAATTAATTAAAATATGAAAAAATTCCTAAAACCAAATTGGATAAAAATTATATTAACTCCAGTATTGTCTTTTTCTGTTCTTTGCCTCTTCTTTATATGTAGTGGTTTTTGTGCAGAACCATATGGTTGTGTAGCTCCTTGTGGTAACATTATGGCACATGCTTTATATATCATAGGAAATACAATCTCGCTTCCAGGAATTATTATTTTAAGCATTATAATTTCCTATTTTATTACATGTCTTATATCGTTTATTACGTCCAGGTTTATAAAAATTATAGTTGTAATATCTTTAATTCTTGTTTCGATTGTTTTGTGGCTTATGATGTTTAATTAAAATGCTTTTTTATTTATACATTACAATCTCAGTTCGAACTTCTTCCACGAGCCTTACAACAAAATTTTCAAGTAATTAAATATTTTTTCTACTTAAAATAAGAAAAAAGGACAGCTTTTAAAATATTTTTTTATTGTCGTAATATTTAAATTCATCTCTAACACTATAAGCGTCTTCTATATCTTCAATTTTCCAACCACCAATATTTACTAAATTATGGATAATTTCGTTTTTGCTAATATTGGCTTTTTCACACGAGTTAATATAAGTAATAATTTTCTTTTGCGAAATACTTAATTCTAAATCGGTTTTGTATTGAAGTTTAATTATATTATGTACAATTAACCAAAAAAGATTAAATAATATAATTATGGGAATAAGCCCCAAACCTCCTGTACAAATAATCATCACTAAAATTGTTCGAAAAAGGTTAGCACCATAAAAAATAACAAGAACAAAACATACGATAAACAGGGTTATAAAAAAAGAAAATGTTTTAGTGCTTTTTTGAGATGTTCCGTTCATATTTTTTGTTTTTTATTATTTTTATTTCTCTGGCTCATTAAAAATACAACATAAATAACAAACGGCAAAACAATTAAAAGATAAAATGTTGACCCCAGAAAAACTTCAATCGGAACATTTATTCCTGGAATAATAATTCCCGAGAAATTATTTACTGTTTCCTCGCAATAAACTCTCATTCCTTTACTAATTAAAAATACTTCTAGTAAAAAAATTGGTATAATAGATAATCCAAAATAAATAACAAACTTTTTAAGATTATCAAAATATCCGAAAAATTCATCTATTAGGGTTACTGATAGCCAAATTAGGACTGCTCCTAAAAAAGTCAATATTATTGAAACATTATTTATTATATATGACCATTCTGGCCAACCAGAATTATTTACCATTGTTCTTGTCACGATGTCAAAATTTAAAATCCCTAAAAAACAAACCAAAAAAGAGAACATGTTATTCTTTTTTACTGGTACTTGTATTTTTTGATCCAACTCTAGACTCCAATATTTATAAAATGAAATGATAAATAGAGAAATTATAATACTATAATATATTGGAAAAAGAGTAATTCCAGTATTTGAAAACATTTTTAATGTATCTTCTGAAAAGACCCTTATGCCTAGGCTGATCATTAACAATTCAAACACAAAAGCAATAATAGAAAGAAATAATATTGAGAATACAAAATTTTTGATAGTGTGCTTTTTAAATATTTTATTAGAAATATAATCAGCCCAAACAATAAACACTCCCCAAATCATACCTATGATCCAACTTGTTTTAATATAAAGATAAGCCCATGGCCCCAATTTAATGGTGCTGAACATTGAGGCCGTAAACATTTGAAAAAGAGTAAAAATTAAAAATCCTAAAAACCATCTTATCATTATTTTCTCTTGATGTTTTTTTAAATATATAATTGAACAAAAAGAAAAAACAATTAAAAATATTTCAAACAATATAATTTGAGGAGTTGCGACTTTATCAAAAATATGAAAGTTGTTATGCACGTCTGCAAGACCTGCCAAAAAATTTAATGGAGACATGTTGCTAGAAATTAATTCTGTAGGTGTCATATGTTTATTTTATTAAATTTATTTTTTGATATGTATTGATTATCTATTAAATTTTTATCTTTTAATCTACATCCACCATATTTTGTACATTCAAATACTTTTCTCATTTTTTCTAAAGTTTCGTAAAGAGGAGCTTCTCTAATATTTCCAAAAACAGCATGGTTAAAATCGCACGGACAAATTTCTCCAAATGGACTAATATAAAAATAATTAATTCCTCCAGAGCAACCAATACTTCTATGAGAGGAAGTATATCCGTAAATTAAAATTCCTGGATAATCAAGCTTTTCATTGTAATTATTTGAAAATTCTATTAATTTATCAACAAAAGCATTATCATTCATTAGATCTTCTCTTTGAGCATATCTTCCAGATGGAGTAGCTCCGAATACTAAAACCTCGTGAACACCTTGTTTTTTTGCTAAATCTACAATCTTTTCCAGTTCCCCAGCTTTAAAAGCCTCTGGAGTCATACAACAAGATATACCAACGGTTAACCCTACTTCTTTTGCCCTAGCTATTCCTTTCATGGCTTCAGAAAATAAATTATTTGTTTTTCTAAATTTATTATGCTCTTCTTCATTAGAAGAGTCAATGCTTATGTAAACACCATCTAATCCTGATTTTTTTAGTCTTTCTGCTTTGTCTTTCAAATAATATCCATTTGTAAATAAAATAACTGTAGATAAATTCTTATCTATAAATTTAATTATTTCAAAAATATCTGAATTTAATAATGGTTCACCCCCAACTATATTTATTACAGATACTCCTATCTCTTGAGCATCTTTTATTATTTTTAAATATTCTTCTTTAGAAAGATGATTCTTTTTTTCTTCGATATCCTCTGTTTTGAAACTACAATGCTCACAATTAGCATTGCATTTTTCTGTTATAGCCAAACTCATTAAGTTAGGATTCACTCTTCCGGTTATGTTTTTGTATAAATTTCTGGCCATAAAATTAGAAGAAGCATTGGAAAAAAGAGCTGGGGTAGATAAAGAAAAAACGGGGTAACCGTCTCTAAAATGTATGATTTTATTATGATTTAAATATATTTTATACATATTTTGAACAAAAAAATCAGCATATGAACCACCTTTAAATAATAACGATCTATATATTTTTAACTTTAAAATTAGTTTTTCAAACATGTTATTATGTGTTATTATAAAATAATAACATAAAATAATAAAAAATGAAAGAATTAATCTTGTATACTAAAGAGAGGTTTCCTGTTTTTGCTGCTTTATTTTTTTCTATTTTAATCTTGTCCTCAATTAATTTATACTTTTTTGATAAACTTAATTTTTATTCTTATTTTTATATCGGGATTATTCTGTTAGTTTTGTTCCTTTTTAGAATCAGGATTATGGATGACATAAAGGACTATAAATATGATAGTACTTTTCACAAAGAAAGAGCTGTACAGAAGGGGATAATATCAACTAAAAAACTTAAAAAAATATTAATTTTAGTTTTGTCTATTGAACTTTTGCTACAATTATTATTGCCTAAATTTGCAATATATTTTTATATTTTTTTAATATTTTATTCATTCTTAATGTTTAAAAACTTTTTTAACAATAATTTGGCTAAAAAACACTTCTTTTTATTTATACTGTTGCATCAATTTATTTTTGCTTTTTACATCTATTACTATTTTTCTATTTTTAATCAAAAAATGGTTCCTTTAGATTTGAAAAATTTTATTGTTATGTTTTTCTTATTCTTAACCATGTATATTTATGAAATATCAAGAAAATCAAGCCATCGGTTTGATGAAAATAACGAAAAAACAAACGATACGTATATTTATAAATGGGGAAAGAATAATGTTTTAATAGTGCTTTTCTCTTTTATTTTTTTACAAATTATATGTTTACTCTTTACTTTTAAAAAAATTAATACTTTTTTAATAATATATGTTTTACTGTTCATAATAGGCATATCTTTTTCTAAAATTAGGGAAAAAGAAAAATATTTTATCTTAATGATTATCTCTGGTTTAGTAACGTTTATAAGCTATTATTTTATATGAAAAACATAGGAAATAAAGCAAAAAATTTAATATGGCTTAAAGAAAACAACATTCCAGTGCCTGATTTTTTAATAATAAATCCAGAAAAAATTATTATTAATTATAAAGAATTAAAAAATAAGATTATAGAAAATATACGCACTGAAAAACTCAATCTTTCTAAATTCTTAGAGGAAATAAAATGGGAAGAAAAAAGTATAGAAGATTGTTTAAAATTCAATGAAGAAGAGGTTGCTTTCAGAACATCTGCCTCTATAGAAGATGGAAAAAACTATTCTTTTGCCGGATTATATGAAACTTTTTTAAAAGTAAAATTAGATAAAGATAATTTTAAAAAATATATATCGCTCTGTATCAAAAGTTTATTTTCCCAAAGAGTTATTTCTTATTTAAAAGACAACAATATTGACATAAAAGATATTGATTGCTCAATTATTATTCAAAAAATGTTTAATCCAACATACTCGGGGATTGCTTTTGTTTATGAAAATAACAATCACTCTCAAGTAGTTTATAATAAAGGATTTTGTAAAAATATTGTTAACGGAGGAGATGCTTTTTCTTTTAATCTCAATAAGATACCTAATGATTTCAAAAAAATCAAAAATTCTGAATCTCTTTTGCTTTGCTTAAAAAATATATATAATTTAAAAAAAACACCTCAAGATATAGAGTGGGGGATATCCGAAAAATCATTTTGCATTCTCCAAACAAGAGATATTACAAAAGACCCTTTTTTGAATAAAGAAAATATCGAAATATATGACTGCACAAACATATCAGAAAGCTATCCAGGAATAACTCTTCCTTTAACATATTCTTTTATCAATTATTTATATTCTAAGGTTTATGTATCTTTTTTGTCTCTATTGGGAATTAAAAATACCTATAAATACAAAGATATTTTTGATAATATGCTGGGATACATTGATGGTAGAGTTTATTATAAAATAGAAAATTGGTACAATTTTTTAAAAATTCTACCGGGATACAAGTATAATAAAGATTTTTTTGAAAAAATGCTTGTTCCTAAAAAAAACATTGGAACAAAAAAGGAAAACAAATTTAAAGCTTCTTTTTTAATAAATATACCCATTTTGATTAAACTCTTTTTAAAATTGTTAATTTATAAAAAAGATAATCAAAACTTTATAAACAGATTTAACAATAAATACAAAAAACACAAAGAAAAAGACTTGAGTCAAATGACTAATAAGGATATTTTTACTTATTACGAGAAGCTAAGAGACGATTTTCTAAATGATTGGAAAATTCCCATAATGAATGATTTTAGATTAATGGTTTTCCATGGATTGCTTTATAAATATTTATCTAAAAAAGGATTGAATCAAAAAAATATCAATGAAGTAATGTCTGGTTTCGCGAAAGAACAATATTTTGAAATAATCAGAGAGATTAGTAAATTATCTTTAATGATTGAAAAAGAAAACAAATTAAAAGATATGTTTGCTCAAAAAAATAATAAAAAAATATATAACGATCTTATAAAAAGCGATGATGTTATTTTTAATGATTTTAAAAAAAGTTTAGATTATTATCTTAATAATTTCTATTATAGAAGACCAGGAGAATTAAAACTAGAAAGTGAAAATATTATTGACAACCCAGAAACTATTATAAATTTAATCAAAAATTATCCCAAACAAATAGAAGTTAAAAAAGAACAAATTAAATTAAGTGGGTTTTTTATTAAAATTATTGCTGATAAAACTAAAGATTCTATTAAGAATAGAG
>Ga0116142_10004458_pt1 | contig 13279 bp, 4 predicted proteins | sample AD_UKC033_MetaG_FD_89785 | JGI IMG/M metagenome (GOLD analysis project Ga0116142, IMG submission 89785) | Active sludge microbial communities of municipal wastewater-treating anaerobic digesters from USA - AD_UKC033_MetaG | ecosystem: Engineered > Bioreactor > Anaerobic > Digestate | place: USA... | reverse complement strand
AGTATAGCCCGCAATTACGTCGCCCGAGGAAATGCCGATACCGATCCTGATGGGCTGAAGTTTGCGTGCCACGCGGTCCTGATCGTACTGCTCAATCAGCTCGATCATCGACAAGGCCGCTCTCGCAGCGCAAGCCATCCTGTCCTCACAGGGCCTCGGTGCACCGAAAATGGCCATCAAGCCGTCGCCTACGATCTGGTTAACTACGCCGCTCTCACCGGTTATGGCATCCATCATTAACGTGTAATAGTCGTTCAGCAACTCGATTGTGTCAGCGGGCGGCTGAGACTCTGATATGGTGGTGAAGCCGCGGATGTCAGAGAACATCACTGTAGCAGGCACGTACTTTCCACCCAAGGCAAAACCAGAGGCTTCGAGGTCTTCGGCAACCTCCTTGGTAGCGAACTTGCGAATCAGTTCGCGCTGCTGGTCGCGCAGGCGCTTCTTTTCAAGGCTGGATCCGATGCGGGCTTTCAGGAGTACGGGGTTGATCGGCTTGGGCAAATAGTCTTCAGCACCCATCTCGATGCACCTGACCACGCTGTCGAGCTCGCCAACCGCGGAGACCATGATCACAGGGACGTTCTTGAGCTCGGTGTCCGCCATGAGCTCTCCCAGCACCTGGTAGCCATCCATCTCCGGCATGAGTACGTCCAGAAGGACGAGGTCATAGGGGGCAGCTCTAAGCATCTCGAGCGCTTGTCGTCCATTCTCCGCGAAAGAGACATGGTGGCCCTGCTGTTCAAGACCTCGCGCCAATAACAGACGATTCATCTTGTTGTCGTCAACCACCAGGATCTGACTGGTCTTCATCTATTCACCTGCTGATCTGGTACTCATCGACTAGGTTGGGCGGCGTGCTGCCAGAGCGACCTTGACGCGTCCGAACTCGACGCTAGCCGCCGCCACCTTGGCTGCAGCGCCGTCCAGCGTGTTGGCCTTGCCCATCATCTCCAGCTCCTTGGCGAGTGCTGACAGGGCGAGCGCCCCAAGCGAAGCGCTGTTTGATTTGAGCGAGTGAGCTGCCCTGCGGAACGTCTCTGCATCGCCGCTGCTCAAGGCACTCCGCATCTGGTCAAACAGAGGAGGCGCGTCGCCCAGGTATGTGTCGATGAGCTCATTGACAAAGGCCGGATCTCCCCCGGTCGAACTCACCAACTCCTCGAACGTCTTGGCATCGATGGCCCCAGTGTCGGACACGGCTTCTCCTTCTGTGGCTTGAGTGGGTGCCGACCGCGACAACGCAGCCACTAGCTCGTTGACGCGTATCGGCTTGCTGAGGTAATCATCCATTCCCGCCGCAAGACACATCTCTCGGTCGCCCTGCATCGCATTGGCAGTCATGGCAACAATCCGCGGCCTCTTGCCGGCAGGCCAGCGCCGGCAGATCTGCCGTGAGGCTTCCAAACCATCCATCTCTGGCATCTGGACGTCCATCAGGATCACGTCGTAGGTCTGTCTCTCCACTGCCTGAATGGCCTCCAGACCATTTCCAGCAACGTCGGCCCGGTACCCCATCTGCGCCAGAATCCGCAGGGCCAGTTTCTGGTTGACAGCATTATCCTCGGCCAGCAGAATCCGCAGCGGCACACGTTCCGCCAGCCCGGCATCAACCACGGGTGCGGTGGCTTGCCGCGGAACTGGCGCCGTCGTCCCGGGGAATAGCGAGGCCAGAGCATCGAAGAGCGTGGACTGCTTCAGCGGCTTGTTGAGGGTGGCAGCCACCTTCAGTTCTTCGGCGCGAGGCTCTTTGCGCCCCAGCGACGAGCAAAAGAGCAGCACCAACTCGTCTGGCCTGCGCATCCGCCTGATCTCCTCTGCCAGCTCCACCCCGTCCATTTCCGGCATGCTGATGTCCAGTATGGCCACGTCGAACGGATCGTTGCGGCGAATCCACTCCAGCGCCTCCTTGGGTGAGCCTGTGTCACGGGCAATCATTCCCCAGGCACGAGTCTGGCGCACAATAATCATCCGGTTGGTCTCGTTGTCGTCCACGACCAACAAGCGCCGGCCGTCAAGCTGCGGTTGGGCACCCTCGTGATGGGCCCGCGATACGAACTCTGGCGCTGCAGCAGCATGAATGGAAAAGAAGAAGGTCGAGCCTTTGCCCTGCTCGCTGTCCACGCCTATGGACCCGCCCATCAACTCCACCAGGCGCCTGCTGATGGCCAGCCCCAGGCCGGTGCCACCATACCGGCGTGCCGTCGACGGGTCTACTTGACTGAAGGACTGGAAGAGCCGATCACGTCGATCAGCAGGGATGCCAATGCCCGTGTCGCGGACAGCAAAGCGCAACTCCGGGGCTGCTCCGCTCACCGTGACCACCACCTCGCCGCGCGTGGTGAACTTGACCGCATTGGTCAACAGGTTAATGAGCACTTGTCTGAGCCGCGTCAGGTCGCCCACGATGGCGCTCGGAAGCCCGTCCTCGAAAACACAGGCCAGGTCCAGGCCCTTCTCGGCTGCTCGCGGGGCAACCAGGTCGAGCGCGCTCTCCACGCAGGCGCGCAGGTCAAAGGGCCGGCTCTCGAGCTCCATCTTCCCTGCCTCGATCTTGGAAAAGTCGAGGATATCATTGATGATCGTGAGCAGGGCGTCAGCACTGTTGCGGATCGTATCGGCAAAGTCGTGCTGCTCCGCATTCAGTGGCGTATCCATCAGCAGGCCGCTCATGCCAATGATAGCATTCATTGGCGTGCGGATCTCGTGGCTCATCGTGGCCAAGAAGGCGCTCTTGGCGGCATTGGCTGAATCAGCGGCAGCCTTTGCTACCTGCAGCTCCTGCTCTGCCTTCTTGCGGTCGGTGATGTCGCGAATCGATTCAATTGCCCCTACCACATCGCCCTTGGCGTCGCGCAACACCGAAGCGGTGGCCAGCATGTGCCGACCTCCGCCGAGCACCGGTGTAAAAGCCTCACCGAACAGGGTGGCCCCATCGCGCTGAATTGAGGAGTATGACTGTTGCCATTCTTCGGCTGGTTTGCTAAGGAGGTCGATAAGGATCGGACGTCGCTCGCCATAGAAAGGGACCGAGTAGGCATAGTCACCCTGGCCCAGCATCTCAGAGGCATCAACGCCGGTCATGCGCTCCATCGCTCTGTTCCAGGCGATGACCCGACCCTCGCGGTCGATGACGAACGTAGCGTCCGGGAGGAATTGGATGATGTCGGCCATTTGCCGCCGCGACGCATCGGCCGCAACCCGGGCTGCCTCCGCCTGCTCAAAGAGCCGGGCATTGCCGATGGCGATAGCCGCTTGCCTGGCAAGGCCAACAGCAAAGTCAAGGTCGTTCTTAGTGAAGGGCCCCTGAACTGGCTTCTCGCGCCAGATGGTCAACACACCGATAGTGATGTCGCCAGAGGACAAGGGCGCAAAGAGAATGGCTTCGTTTTCCTCTTCGCTATCGGTACCTGCGATGTGCACCATGCGCGGGTCCTTCAACGGCTCGTTCAGCATCTCCGGAACGCCGGAGTGGCAAACTGATGAGGTAATGCCTTTCCCAGGGTAGACAATATCGTCCTTCAAGACATCCGCATACTTGCCCAGCGCAATCACGGTGCGCAGCGTTCCGTCGTCCTGAAGCAAACGTAGCGCGACATCACGGGCATTAAGCACTTGCATGGCACGGGTAGCGATTCGCTCCAGAACCTTGGCCAGATCGAGTGTCTGAGACACCTCGCGGCCGATCTCTGTCAGAGCAGCCATCTCATCCCCGCGCTGCTCCGCCTCGGCAAAGAGGCGAGCATTCTCCAGAGCCACGCTCAAGTTCAGTGAGAGCGTGGTGAGCAGCCTGAGGTCGCCCTCGCTGAAGGCGTTCTCGCGATCGATGTTCTGTAAAGTGATGATCCCCCTGACCTCGCCCCCCATCAGCAAGGGCACCCCCAGGTACGAGCGAGGAGCTTCACCAGCGACGACCGTGCTGCCGTACTGCTCTGCCACCCGGTCCAGATCCTGATTGATCATCAAGGGCTGGCGCGTCCGCAGCATATGGGCGGCAAAGCCGCTGGGTTGGCGCGGAGCGGGGAAGGCCCGAACACCCTTCTCCCGGAGATAGCGATAGGTCAGCAGATCCAGCGACTTGTCGTAGGTGATGACGCCGACAGACTGCGCGTCGAACACCTCACCTAGCTTGTCGCCCATGGTCTCATAGATGCGGTCGAGGTCGAGCTGCCCTACCAGCATCTGCCCGACGTCGCTGATTTCCTTCAATTCCGAGGCGCGCATTTCGGTCTCGGCGAGCAGGCGTTTGGTTTCATCGAACAAGCGCGCGTTCTCCATCGCCACGCCCATCGAAGAGGCAACCGTTGTGAGCAGACGCACGTCCGCCTCGCCGAAGGCATTCTCTCTGTCCAGGTTCTGCAGAGAGATGGCGCCTCGCACCTCTCCGGCCGCCAGCAGAGGAACATTCAAGGCAGACTGGGCCGGTTGCGTGCCAGGAACGGTCTGTCGACCACCAAAGGCCGCCATACGCTCGGTCAGGTTATCGTTCAGGAGGACAGGCTGACCGGTGTGGATCAAGCGGTCGGCCACACCACCAGGTCGCAACTCGTAAGGCTCGTCAAATACTCGCTGCCCCCGCTCGATGCCATAGTGCGGGTAGACCATTCCCGTATCTCGGTCGTAAGTGCTGAGGGTCACCACCTGCGCGTCAAATAGATCGCGGACCTTGTCGCCAACTAGCTCGTAGATGGAGTGCATATCGAGCTTGGAGGCCAGCCCCTCCTGCACTTGGTTAATGATTTGGAGTTCTGCGGCTCGCTGGTCTGTTTCCTTCAGCAGACGCTTTGTCTCCTCAAACAGGCGCACGTTTTCGAGTGCCACACTCATCGACGAGGCAAGCGTGGCCAGCAGGTTCACATCGTCCTCTGAGAAGGCGTTCTCGCGCTCCACGTTTTGCAGGTCGATCACACCCAGCAGTTCGTCTCCGGCCAGCAACGGCACCCAGAGAGCGGACCTGGGAACCTCTGTGCCTGGCGATACAGTCATGCCTTGAATCTGGCTGAGACGCTCTGGCAGGTTCTCGTTGATGAGCAGGGGCTTGCGCGTCTTTCTCAGGATATCACCCAGACCTCCCGTCGCCAGTGGATAAGGCGGATCGTGCACACGCTTACCCTTTTCGACAGCATACTGCGGACGGCAGACTCCTGCCTGCCAGTCGTAAGTCGTGATGCCCACGCTTTGTGCGTCAAAGATCTCGCGAACTTTGTCTCCGATCAGCTCATAGATGGCCTCCATATCGAGCTTGGAGGCCAGACCCTGCTGGACACTATTGATGATCTGCAGCTCGGCCGCCCGCTGGTCTGTCTCTTTCAGCAGACGCTTCGTCTCCTCAAACAGGCGCACGTTCTCGAGGGCCGCGCTCATCGATGAGGCCAGCGTGGTCAGGAGCCGCACCTCCGACTCACTGAATGCATAGTCACGGTCGATGTTCTGCAGGGAGATGACCCCGCGGACCTCGCCGCCGACCAACATGGGCACATACAAGAGCGACTTGGGTGTCTCGGTGCCAGGCACTAGTTGCATCCCGCCAATCGGGGCCATTGTCTCTTCCGTCACGCGGTTTACCAGCAGCGGCTGCCTATTGCGGCGCAAGTACTCCGCTACCCCTTTCTCAAGAATGGGTGCTGGCCCCGCGTGAAAGCGCTTGCCCTTTTCGATACCGTAATGATCGACAACGATTCTCCTCTGCCAGTCATAACCGGAGATGGCAAGCGCCTGGGCGTCAAAGATATCGCGAACCTTGTCACCGACGAGATCATAGATGGCCTGCATATCCAGCCTGGACGCCAGCCCCTCTTGCACACTGTTGATGATTGCCAGCTCGGCCGCGCGCTGCTCGGTCTCCTTCAGCAGGCGTGTTGTCTCGTCGAACAGACGAGCTCGTTCGAGGGCTGTGCTCATCGAAGCAGCGAGAGTGGTCAGCAGGCGCGCGTCGCTGTCCGTGTAGCGATTCTTCAGCCAGTCCCCCATGGCGATGACCCCGAGAACTTGGCTGCCAGACAGGATGGGAACGCCCAGCCACGACTCACGCATCTCGGTTGTGCCATCATTGACCGCGACTGTGCCGCGGTTCTTTCCTTCTTCCTTTGAACCCAATACCAGCGGTCGGCGCGTCGTGACAACGATGGAAATGAGGCCGGTTCCCAGAGGCGCTGCAGCGACGTTTAGTCGGACCCCATCGTCCTCCACCCAGTAGGGGAAGCTGAGCTGATTCAGTGCTTGGTCATACAGGGCGATGAGGACGTTCTGCCCGCCCAGGGTCTCTCGGATCTTGTCTCCAACGATATCAACGATGGCCTGCCGATTCAGCTCGCTGGCCAGGTCGTGCTGGACGCTGCTGAGGATTGCGAGTTCTGCATTGCGGCGCTCCAGCGCGGTGTTGGACGTGGATAGCTCGGCGGTGCGCTCCGCCACACGATGTTCCAAATCATGATACAAACGCGCGTTGTCAATGGCCGTCGCCGCCTGGTTGGCAAACAGCGAGAGCAGCTCCAGGTCCGCCTGGTGGAAGGGACCGAATACCGCCCGCGTATCCGCATAGTGCAGGCCAATCATCTGACCCCTGGCGATCAGCGGGGCGGCCATCCGGGACCGCCAACGCCCCGGGGCCTCTCCATTCGCGTACGTCGCCCGTTGCTCCTGCTCCAGAATCCCCGTCCGCGAGCCGGCCGCTCGCTCCAAAAAGCCGGCGACCACGCTGCGCAACTGTTTGCTCTCTTCGGCAGCCACCCCACGAGTGGTCCAGCTCTGTGGCTGCCCGTGCTCATCGAGGAGCACCAGCACCGACCGCTCGGCCCCGTTGAGCTCCACCGCCTCGTCCATCACGAACTCGAGCAGTGCTTCCGGCTCCCTCTGCTCATTCATACGTACACTGATTTCCATCATACGCTTGAACTGGTCCTGGAGGCTGCCTTCGAGGGGTTCCAGCTCGGCCACTGCAATTCCCCGCTCGGCGGCGACGTTAGTCCACTCCAGGGTGATCTCGCGATTGACCTCGACTTTGTTCAGGCAGTTGCGCCTGAGCCCTTCGTCACTGAGGTTGGTCAAGGTTGACAGCAGCATTTCGCGGGCACTATCCAATGCCTGCCAGGCCTGCTCGCGAGCCCGTTTACCTCCCCTCGGGCTGGCCTGAAGGACCTGATACCTCCGCCACCAGACGAGCTGCAACGGGTACTCGGGAGTGACGATTCCGGCGGCGTCTAGACGCTGTGCTGCCTGAGCCGTGTGTTCGTTGGCGGACTGCCAGTCGCCAGCTGCCAGTTCGGCCGCACCAAGCATGGCCAATGCTGTGATTTGGTCCCCCGGCGACTGGCCCAATTCCACCAACTCCACCGCGGTCTTGAATTGCTCACGCGCGGCTCCGAGCTTGCCCTCAGCCATGTCCACGAGACCCAACCCAAGGCGGTTATACCCCTCGCTTAGCCGGTTCCCGATAGAGTGAGATACCGCCGTGCCTTCCTCTAGGATTCTGCGCGCCTCTTCGTAGCGGCGCGCGTCAATCATGGGCCTGGCCTGAGTCTCAAGGAGGGTGGACAGGACCGCCGGAGAGTTAAGGGGACGGACCTTTTCGAGCACTCGATCAATGTACAACTGCGCCTTACGATAGAGCCCAAGGCGCCAGTACAGGAGCGAGAGGTTGTTCAGTACGGTGAGTTCGCGGTTCTTGTCGCCCATGTTGCGGGCCGATTCGAGTGCCTGCTCAAGGTAGTCGCGTGCCTGCGCGTGGTCGGTGCTGATGATGCCCAGCATGTTAAGAGCGACCGCCTGGCCGGACACATCGTTGGTCTCGCGTGCGATTGCCAGCGCTTCCAGCAGATGCAGACGCGCCTGATCAGCATTCCCGGCTGACTGGTCCGCTGCGGAGAGCAGGGTGAGGCACTCTCCCCTACCCTTCCGGTCGCCGGCCTCCTCGCACAGCTTTAGCCCGGCAGTGCAATACTCACCGAGGTGAGTATAGTCTTCCGCAAAGCTGGCCGCACTGGCACGGGCGACCGCCAGCCGGGCTCGAAGATGGGCATCACCAGTTTTGCCCACCAGGGCCTCAGCTTGCTCCAGCGCGCTGGAGGCTTCCTCACACGAACCACGCCAGGCGAGGCGGTCTGACAGAGCGATCAGGGCTCGGGCCCGCCTGGCGTCATCGCTCTCCTGGGTCGCCAGAGCTTCGGCTTGCCGAACGTCACCGAAAAACGCATCCTGCTCCCCGTTACGCAAATGGATCTCGGCACGGCCCATAAGTAGTTCGAACTGGGCCACAGCCGACGCACCACGCGGTCGAGAGGGGAGCAGCTTGAGCGCGCGACTGTACAGGTCCAGCGCCGTATCGTTGTCGAAGCGTTGCGCAGCCCTGTCAGCCTGCGCTCTGAGCTCTAGCGCCTCTGCCAGGGCTCGATTGCTCTGGCGCTTGGGTGCACCTGGTGCCAAAGTACGTTTCGGAGTACGAGGTCCCGAGGCACGCTTTGAGGCACCTTTTCCCGAAGCACCCTTCGGCGCCCTGACCGCTGCCGCGTCCTTGCGCTTGTTCATTGCCATCACTTCTCCGCTACGCCCTGGTCTCTCAGTTCGCGCAACGCCTGTTGATCGAATCCGGCCAACCTTGGCCAGTCCGAAGTGTGCGTGCGGCTGAGCCGCTCGGTGGCGGTGGTCAGAAACAGGCGGCGCAGTGAGGGGATCTCGATCCACCCACGCAACAGCCTCGCCGGAACGATCAGTACCTTGCTCCCCTCTATCGCGACCACGTTTGCCGTCCGAGGCTCACCGCTCAGCGCCGCGATTTCGCCGAAAAAGTCGCCCGGTCGGTGCGTGGAAAGCGAGCGGTAGCCGCCTTCCGCCGTCTCGCTGGGCACGCCTGCCGCTGCGCGCCCTTCGAGCACAAAATAGACCTCGTCACTTCTGTCGCCCAGCTTGACAATCGATGTTCCCTCAGGAACATCGAGGATCGAAGAGTCGGCCACCAGCGCCTGCCTCTGCTCAGGAGTAAGGATTCCCAGCGTGGGTAGTTTTCCTACCAGAAGGTCGACATCAGCCAGTGTGGCCGGGCGTGCGGCCCGCGGTGCAGCCGCTGCGGGGGCGCGGCGCAGCAATTCGAGTGCCCTCTTCCATTCGGCAGCCGGCTGACCGAGGCCGGGAACGACCAGGGCCCACGCACCCGCGCCCAGGGTCATCAGCGCACTAACGAGATAGAGCAATCGGATGGGGAGCACATCGGCCAGCCCCGCGGCGGCCATACCCACCAGGAACAAAACATCACGACAAACGAAAAAGGCACTGTTCACCCTGCCCCTCAGCTCGCGAGGAGTGTTCCGTTGCACCGCGAGCGAGCGCGCAATGGACACGGGGGCGTTCAGAAAGCCTGACAGCGCGATGACCCCGATGGCCAGCGCCACCGAGCGCATGGACGCATAGACTATGCTGACGAGTCCCATGCCGATGAGCCCGAGGGCGATCCACTGACCCTCGCGCAGTCGATCTGAAACGCTGCCCATCCAAAGACTGCCCAGCACAAACCCAACCGAGGTGACCGCTTCCTGGATGCCGTACTCAAATTCCGATGCTTTGAGCGCGGTCAGGGCGAACGGCAGCAAGAGTGTGTTTGATAACCCAAAGGCCACAAATATGATAGAAAACACCAGGAACAGCGACCGCAGGATGGGCGTGGTCAGGAGCGCTACCGCACCCTCCTTCAGGTTGCGACCGATGGCTGCCAGGCCTGAATCCGCCACCGCAGTCAACGCGGGAATGCGGGCTAGCCAGATCATCAGGGCAGAAAAGGCATAGGCCACCGCGTTGAGATAGAACGCCCACTCGATGGACATCGCCGAGGCAATGAGGCCAGACGCGGCGAACCCGATGGCCGTCGCACCGAACGAGCTGATGGCCATCAGCGAGTTGGCCGCTGCCAGCTCCTCATCCGTGGCGATCTCCGGCAGCACCGCCTCGTGGGCAGGGTCGAAGAACTGGGTCACTGCCGCGCTGAGGGCGACGATGATGTACAGCCAGGCCATGCTGAATGGGATGAGGAAAGGAATGAGGACGACCAGGACCGCGCGAATCAGGTCTGCCGCGACCATGATGGCCTTACGGTCATAGCGGTCCACGACCACTCCTGCGAGCAAGCCAACCAGGATGGTCGGCGCGGCGGAGGCCATGAGCATCAACCCCACCGACGCCGCGGACCCAGTCAGGCGATATACCAGGATCGACGCCGCCAGCGAGGTGAGCGACGCCCCGATGGTCTCGACAACCTGGCCTACCCAGAGCAGACCAAAGCTGCGATTGCGAAATACTGCAAAAGGTGAGGTCTGGCTCCGAGCGACTGTGTGCGTCATGCTCCACTTCCCTCCATCGCTTCCACTTGATCGATCAGTGAGGCGAGATAGTCGAACCCGCCCTGCCAGAAACTGGCCGTCGAGATGTCAAAGCCCGCCTCATCCAGGATCGCCATCGGCGACGCCGACCCGCCATAGCTCAGGATCTTCAGGTAACGCGGCTTGAATGCCTCTCCTTCGATCCTGTAGCGCTGGTACAGAGCCAACACCAGCAACAGCCCGAACGAGTAGGCGTAGCAGTAGAAGGGCATATGGTAAATATGCTGGATGATCAACCATTCCCAGCGGAACTCGTCAGCGACGTCCACCGAGTCGCCAAACTGCTCGCGCAGGTTCATCAGGTACAGTTCGGCGAGCTCATCTGAGGTACGGCCCTGTGATACCAAACGATGGGCGTCCCGCTCAAAGATGACAAAAAAGGCCTGACGCATTACAGTGGCGTACCAGTCGTCGATCATCGTGACCAGCATGTCCCGGCGAAGCGCGGGGTTCGTTTCTTCAGCTTGCAGTTTGTCCGACAGCAGCATCTCGGCGAACACGGAGGCCGTCTCGGCCAGCGGAGCCGTTACGTCAAAGCTGAGTACTGAATGGCCTGAGGCCAGCACGGCGTGGATAGCATGACCCAGTTCATGGGCAAGGGTGGACACGTCACGGGCGCGGCCGGAAAAGTTGGTGAGGACCCACGGCGTCAGTTCCGGCACACAGGCATAGCAGAACGCCCCTCCCCGTTTGCCCTGCCGTGGCCACGCGTCCAGGTGCCCGCTATCCAGTACCCTGCGCGCTGCATTCTCCAACACCGATGAGAACCCACTGAAGCATTCCAGAACGAGGTCCCGGGCCTCGTCGAGAGAGTAGCGATCAATTGACTGCGTCAAGGGGGCGTAGATGTCGTAGCGGCGGAGACGCTCGACGCCCAGCCATTTTGCCTTGAGCGCAAAGTAACGCTGATACAGCGGGGCATTCTTCCGGCAGACGGCGAGGAGAGTGTCAACCACTTGATCCGGCAAGTCGTTCATCGTGTTCGTTGCTGAAATCGGTTCGGGGAACCCGCGCAGATCGATCATCTCCGAGCGCCAGTCGCCTACCCGGTTCGCGTAGATCTGCGCCAGCTCAGTGCGGTGCTCCATGTAGACTCGGTACATTTCCTGATAGGTCGCCGCCCTGATCTCAGGCCGCGAGTCTCGAACGTGGGCCGTCAGCTCATCCTGAGTAAGGGTCTTGGTTTCGCCGTCTATGGTCAGTCGATAGGAGAAGGCATTGGTGATGATGTCATAGAGGCTGAGCAAGGCCTCCACCCCGTTCACGTCCTTCAGCGTGATGATCTTCTCTTCCGCTTCGGAAAGAGTGTACGGCTTGAAACGCCGGAAGGTCTCCAGAAAGTAACGCCGATCACCGGCATTGTCAATGAGTCGCCGGGCCGCCTCATCGGGGAGCTGTTTGAACCAGTGCTCGATGAAGTTGAGCCGATTTTCCACTGTGGCGAGTAACTGCGCCACTCTGTTCTGCTGGCTGAGTGCCGCCTGGTCGCTGGTATTCTCGGCGAAGCGAAGAAAGGCATATCCGCCCAGCCGGCGCTGCAGACTGGCAGCGGCTTCGAGCGCGTCCAGCAGGTCGCACCAGTCGGACCCAGGAATGTCTGGAGACAGGCGCGGACGAAAAGACTCTACCGCCACTACTGCCTCCTCCAGGTCGGTCAGCGCCTGGACAGGCAACTCGCCACTGGCAGAATCAAAGAGCTCCGAAAGGTCCCAGTGTTCACCGAGGGTAGGCACCGCAACCTCCGCGGGAGGCAGAATATATTGGCATTGAGTATAACCCAGGCACGTGCAGGGTCAAGTAGCAGAGCCACCATAGCGAGCGAACCGAGTCGACAGGCTGCGTTCGTTGGAACCGAGAGTGGCCTGACAGATGGTACCCCAGGTTGCCACGAGATGTTCACAGGTTAGCAACCGAAAGCCAACTGCGTGTCAGGCAGCTTGTCGGTGTGTGGCCAGATACGCGCCCGGCGACGCGCCCACGCCGACACGACGGGCTCCTGGAGCCCGCCATCTGGCCTCGCGGGAGGAAGGCGATGAAGCGACCACCGCTCGTGGTGATTGTCGTCCTCTTGCCACTGAGCTTGACAGAGGCAGCCCTGGCCAGAGGCTTCAAGAAGCCGGCGGGCGCCGGAGCACGCAAGGTTCCGCTCCATAACACTGAAGCATTCACCTGCTCGGAAGGAGCCCCGGACTTGACCGGCGACGAGTTTGAGTTTGTCAACCCCAACACCAATTGGTCAGGCGATGTGAGCGTGGCCGTGTCGCTCAAAGCTGCGACGCCTGATTCAGGCTATGACATCTGGGTCAATCAGGCTCCAGGTGGCTGTCCACTTGAAGAGGCCACTCAAGTCGCGGCTCTGCACACCGACGAAAACGGGTATGGCAACGTCAACGTCAAGGTGGAGAAGGTTGCCGGAGCCGCTCGTTTTTGGGTGTCGGCTGTGGGAGGCAACCTGGTGCTGCTCAGCCGGGCGATACAGCTCGACTGATCGCGGCTCGAGCAAGGCAGCAGACTAAAGCGAGGGAGGGGGAACTCCCCGCCTTGGTGTTTGCATTTCCGGCAATTGATGGTATACCGGTCAAGTAGTGCGGCGGCATCCTCGCACCACCATCGGCCCCACGAGTCGCTGCGGCGTCGTCGGCCTCGCTCTCTCTCATTGAGAAGAAGGATGATCATGTCCAGCAGGCGTCGTTTCTGTGCGGCTCTGGTCGCGGGTCTTGTGCTGTCGAGCATTTCGTTCGTGGTTGCCCAGTCCCCCGTTTCAATCAAGCTCGAACGTGCGCGCCTCGGGCAGGTCACGCTCAACGCTGCCGCAGACGCTACCGTCGACAGCTCCTTTCCAGACACGCCATTGGGAGCCTCGCGCTACTTGGTGGCAGGGTACTTGTCTCGGCCGCTGGCCATCCAGCGAGCCT
>Ga0116142_10004456_pt1 | contig 13286 bp, 8 predicted proteins | sample AD_UKC033_MetaG_FD_89785 | JGI IMG/M metagenome (GOLD analysis project Ga0116142, IMG submission 89785) | Active sludge microbial communities of municipal wastewater-treating anaerobic digesters from USA - AD_UKC033_MetaG | ecosystem: Engineered > Bioreactor > Anaerobic > Digestate | place: USA... | reverse complement strand
TTCTATCTCGGCTACGCCGTCACGCGCAAGAAACTGCTTACCCTCGATGCCGGCCACTTCCACCCGACCGAAACGATCGCGGACAAGATTTGTTCCGTGCTGGCCTATCTGCCCGAATTGTTGCTGCACGTCAGCCGCGGCGTGCGCTGGGACAGCGACCACGTCGTCATCCTCAACGACGACCTCCGCGCCACCGCCGAGGAGATCATCCGCCACGGCTTTGAGAAACGCATCCACATTGGTCTCGACTTCTTCGACGCGAGCATCAACCGCATCGCCGCGTGGGTCACCGGCACGCGCGCCATGCTCAAGGCGATCCTGATTGCCCTCCTTGAGCCGACGCATCTCCTGCGCGCGGCGGAAGACGCCGGCGACTATACCGCCCGCCTCGCCCTGCTCGAGGAAATCAAGACCCTGCCATCCGGCGCGGTCTGGGACTGCTATTGCCTTGAACGGGGCGTGCCCGTGGGCACGGACTGGATCAACGCCGTCAAGCAGTACGAGAATGACGTGTTGGCGAAACGGGGGTAGACCCTCGCGGCCCCGGATTGCCGAGACGGTATTGGACCAAGGGGCTTGCTGGACCTCTATGATGCGCCGGCAACGTCGCCTACGGTGAAAAGAAACGGGAATTGCGATATGCTTTGGCATTGGTGGGCGGCAAGAGCAAGCCGTTGGATCCGCTACATGCGCGGTTGCGCTTAGGCGCCGCGCGGAAGGAGCTTCTCGATGTCGTCATTTCCTTGCGCTCTCCAGTTGTACACGGTGCGGGACCGGCTCGAACAGGATGTGCCGACGACGCTCGCCGCGGTGCGGGACATCGGATATCAATACGTCGAGTTGGCCGGGACGCAGGGGAGGTCGCCGGAAGCTTACAAGGACCTGCTCGATGACGCCGGGTTGTCCGCGGTCAGCGCGCATATCGGCTATGAAGAGGTTGTAACGCACCCCGAGCGCGCTATTGATTACGCCCGGTGTTTCGGGCTGCGCTTCATTGTCGTGCCGTGGCTCGGCGGCGAGGCCTTCGCGACGAAGGAGGCCTGGGTCGAGGCCGCGCGGCGGATGGACGCGGCGGGCGCGCGCCTGCGGGAGGCCGGCATCCGGCTCTGCTATCACAATCACGCGCACGAGTTCCTGTCCGTGGACGGCGAGCGCATCCACGACCTGCTCTTCGCGCACTCCGACCCCGCGTGTCTCGCGCTGCAACTCGATACCTGCTGGGCAGCCGTGGGCGGGGTGGACCCCGTGGCGCTGATCCGCGCCTACGGCGATCGCGTCCCGCTGCTGCATATCAAGGACTATAAGAAAGAAGGCGACGCGCCCGCCCTGACGGAGGTGGGGAGCGGGTGCATGGACTGGCCCGTTGTCCTCGACGCGGCGCGCGACGCCGGCGTGGCCTGGTACATCGTCGAGCAGGACGACAACTTCATCGCCGGTCCCGACGGCGCGCCGGATTCGCTCGAGAGCGCGCGCATCAGCGGCGCGTTCCTGGCGCGTTTACTGTAGCAGCGCCGTCTCACACATTCCGCGGGCGCACGCAACGGTTGCTTTCCTGTCGCTTTGCCGTGTCTTCTTATCGCGGATGCTTCGTGCGCGCTATGACGTGGTCCTGCAAGTCGCCGGTCAACAGTCGGAATAGTTGCGAATATCCCGCCACGCGCACCGGTATGTTGCCATAGTGTTCGGGGTCCTGCCGCGCCTTCAGCAATCGCTCGGCCGTGACGACGTTAAACTGAAGCTGCCCCACGCCGAGTTGAACGGCCGTCCGGACAATCTGGGCAAGTCGCGCTCGGCCGGCGTCGCCCGCGACCAGTTTTGGGTCTAAATCGATAATCGCCGCCGAAGCGCCGGCCGCGCGCCGATGCGGCAGCCGCGCCAGCGAATGGAGCATGGCGGTCACGCCTTCCTGGTCGCGGCCTTGATGCGCCGACAGCGAATACGCCAGGGGATCGCCCCCGCGACGCCCGTCCGGCGTCGGCCCCGTCTCTTTGCCGAACGACAGGTTCCAGATAAACGAGAACAGATGCACGAAATAGCGCCCGCCGAGGGGGCTGCGCATCCGGTCCATGACGTCGATGAAATGATTAGCCACTTGGGCGGCGATAGTGTCCACCTCGCCGTTGTCATTGCCGTATTTCGGCGCGGCATGGAGCAATTGCGCGCGTACGGATTCGTAGCCGAGGAAATTCGCGCGCAAGGCGTCCAGAACCTCCTGCGCGTCAAGTTTCAGGTCTTCAAACACCAGATGCTTCAGCGCGCAGAGGGAATCGGCGGTATTGGCGGTTCCCATGAAACAGACGGAATGGTAGTTGTATATCGCCCCGCCGTCTGTGATGTCGCGTCCGCGCGCAATGCAATCGTCCGTCAGGATGGACCAGCAGGGGAGCGGTCCGCATTCGCGTTGGGCAAGTTCCCCGCGGTTACAGTAATAGACCATGCGGCGGGCGAAGTGCTCGACTTGCGCGCGGTAGGCCGTGACGAGGGCATCGTACGAGTCGAAGTCCGTCAAGAGGCCGGTCCGGGGGCCAAGCTGTTGTCCGGTTCGCGGGTCGATGCCGTCGAACAGGGCCAGTTCGAGGCACTTGGTCGAGTTGAAAAGCCCGGAAACCGCATGCGGATTGGCCCGACCGGGAACGGTGAGTTCGATGCAGCCGATGGGCGCGTAGTTGCGGGCGTCTTCGAGGGCGATGCCGCGCTCGGTCAGCGCGGGGACGAAACAATCGTCGTTGAATAGGAACGGAATGCCGCCGCCGCGTGCGATAAGCGCCGAGCAGGTGTCCATGAGCCGTTGCGGACTGCGCGCGTGGAGTCGCACGGAAACGTCGCGCACGAAGCCCACGTTGCGCGTCGCCTCAAGCACAATGAGGGACATCTCATTCGTGGCGTCGGATCCGTCGGCACGTTGTCCGGCGAGCGTGATCGCTTGCACGTCGTATTCGAGGTATAGCTTGCAGGCGAACTCCTCCATCAGTTCGACGGCGTCCTCGCGGGTAATGCGCCCGGCGAGGATGTCCGCCTCGTAGTACGGCTGAAGGATTTGGTCGAGGCGGCCAATCGAGTTTGCATTGATCGAGTCTTCGCCGCAGGTGAGGATATGGGCGAGCCACAATGATTGCACCGCCTCGAACAAGGTACGGGCACCACGCGCCGGGACCTGTCGGCAGGCGGCGGCCATGACTTCGAGGCGGTCGCGTTCGACGGTGTCGCCCGCGCTCGCGGCCATGGTCCCCGCCAGCGCGGCGTAGCGCGCGCCCAGCAGGCAGCCCGCCTCGCAGACCCACAGGCCCGCCTGCCAGAACGCCTCCGAACGCGCATGCTCTGGATTGTCCAGACTCCGCTCCGCGACGCGTTCGTGGATGGCGTCGCGGATGCCCTCGAAACCGACGGCCAGTACCTTGGCATAGTCGCGGATGGAATGATTCTCGATCCAACCGCCCCCCACAAAGACGCCGTTCACTCGCGGCGTTTCACACGATGCCTCCCCGATCGCATGGCGGGGCGCGCGCATGTCCATATAATGCTGAAAGCACGCCTCTACGCGCGCCACATGGTCGGCTGATAGGCCAAATTCGCCGAGTCGTGACGTATCCGCGTGAGAGGCGTCCGACGCCAGTCCAAACGCTTGGCCCGCGAGGTGCTCGCCGGCCAGTCGCCATCCCGGCGGGACGGTGATGCGCGCAAGCCGGACCAGCTCAAGAAGCGTGGCCGCGCGCACCTGCCCGACTGACATTCCCGGCCGGTACGCGCGCCACAGGGCCACGTCCCGCTCAAACGGGTTCGCGTCCGGCGGCCATGACCCCTTGCGCGCCATCACGTCCCGCCGCAACGCGACGATCCGGGTATTGACGCACACACGGAGTTCTCTGGCAACGTGTGCCTGTTCCGCAGCCTGCAATTCCGATCCCACTCGTTGCGCCTTCATCGATGCAGTGGGCGTCCGCGGCGTCTCAAGCCAGTGACAGCCCAAGTCGCCGCGCTAGCCGCCAGCATCAGCAGACCGACCGTGCCCGCGACAGGTACGTCCGAGGTTACAACCAAGACTGCGGCATCCGAGACCACCATTGCGGTATGCGCGTCGTACACTTCGACCTCGTAGACGCCAGCGTCTTGCGGACTGACAAACTCGATGAGCAGGGTATCGCCTTGCGCGTCCTGAAGCAAGGTCCCGTCTCGCTTCCAAACGAACTCGAGCGGCGGGAAGCCGCCGGTCGCTGTGACCTGGAACATGTGCGTCGCGCCCGACGTCTTCTCGCCGCCGCCGGGCTGCTCGATGATCTGCAAGGGTTCGGCCACGGCAAGCGTTGCAGGGTTCGACGTGTACACTCCGAAGTTGTCGGTGATCTCGCACCAGTATAGACCGGCGTCCTCGAGACTCACCCGCGCGAATTGCAGCACGGCGCTATCGACGCCGGTCCGCACACCGGCCTTCACGCCGTCGTCAAACCACCACTGATATTCGAGGGTTCCCAGCCCGCCCGTGGCGACCACCTCGAATCGGATTCCATCGCCTGCGTAGGCGAATTGGTCTTCCGGCTGTCCGGTGAACGTCACGGGAGTTCCCACGACGATGACAAGCGGGTCGGTCGCGTCGCTGGCGATGGCGGTCATCACGGTGAGGCGCGCCTCGTAGTTGCCGGGAATTGCATAGATGTGCCGCGGGTGCTGCTCGTCGCTGAACGTGCCGTCGCCGAAATCCCAGTGCCATTCTTCGATCGGGGCGCTCCCCCCCTGCGACAGGTCCGTGAAGTCGACCGCCAGCGGCGCCAGGCCGCGCGTCGTCGAGGCCGAGAACGCGGCCACGGGCAGCGCGCCGTGCTCGTAGGCGCCCATATCGACGCCGTCGCCTTGCGGGCGCGGGACGCCGAGGATATCGGCGGCAGGCGCGCCCGCGAGCGTCCCCGTGTCGATGCAGGGCGAGTCGAAGCGGAGAGAGAGATCGCGCTGTTGCGGATTCGCGAACAGAGGGGCGGCTGCGATATTCCCCGCGCCGGGGTAGCCGCCGGCAACGTCGCTGTAGGTAACGTCGGCGGCGCCGACGCCGGAATTGACGATCTCGTTTGGAAAATCGTCCCAGAAGATGCAATTGCTCACAATGGGCGAGGCGTGGCGATTGTACAGCGCGCCGCCGTCGCCGTTGGACAAGAATGCGCCGTGCGTTCGGTTTTCGGAAAATGTGCAGTTCACGAGCAGGGGGGCGCAACTGAGGCTGTACATCGCGCCGCCAAGCCCGTCTTGGAATAGGGTGGCGCGGGCCGCGTTGCCCTGGAACACGCAGTTCTCGAAGCGGGGGCTTGCCCCGCTCGTGTTGTACACGGCCCCGCCGAGCCCCTGCGTCAGAAACGATCCCGTGGTTGCGTTATCGAGGAAGATGCAGTTGAACACTCGCGTCATCGCCGCGTCCCCGTTGTACATGCCGCCGCCCCCGTACTGCGCGATGTTGTCCCGAATAACACAGTTGGCGATGGTTGGCGCCGCATGCTGCACGAACACCCCCGCGCCCCGGTCCCGCGATGCCGCACTGCTGTCCGCGCGCCCGCCCTGCACCGTGAACCCGTCGAGGCGCGCGTTGCCGTTGCCGACGACCACGTGGTGGGCGGGCGCGCCCCCCCGCGCCATACCGCCGTCGATGCGCGTCGGGTTTGCGGTCCAATCCCGTTGGATTACGTCTGTCTCGACACCGGTGAAGCCGCCATATACGCTGACGCCGTCGTGCAGGACCAGCGCGCCGGTTGCGTCGGGCCGCACTTCATTGTAGACGCCCGCCGCCACCCATACGTCGCCGCCGCCGAGTTGCGCGGCCATGTCGACGCCGTCTTGTATCCGCCGGAAGGCCTGCGCCCACGTGGTGCCGTTTTCGGCTCCCGACACGTTCCCCTGGTCTACAAATACAATGGTGAACACGCGGATGAGACCCTCCGCCGTAGCCGTATCCGCGCCGAACGCGGTGGTTACCGTGAGCGAGACATCGTAAACGCCGGGCGCCGAGTACGTGTGGAGGGGGTTCTGGTCCGCGCTGATGCCGCCGTCGCCGAAATCCCACTGCCACTCCGTGATCGCCGCGTCGCCGGGCGTCGAGGCGTCCGCGAAACGCACCTCGAGCGGCAGCCTGCCCGCGGTCGGGTCCGCCGAAAACGCGGCAATCGGCTCGCCACCGGCGATAACGTCGATATAGCCGTGCTTGATCTCGACATCGACGCCCGCGGCGGTCGTTACCGTGAGCGAAACGTCGTACACGCCGCTGTGCGCGTACACGTGCTCGGGGTGCTGTTCCGCGCCGGTCGCGCCGTCGCCGAAGTCCCACAGCCAGCTCGTAATGGGATAGGTCCCTGCCAACGAGGCATCGGCGAATTGCACCGCGAGGGGTCGAAGCCCGGACGTAGGCGCCCCGGAAAATGCGGCGGTCGGACCGACGGGCTCCTCGACCACGACGTAGTCGATCTCGGTGTGCGTGTCGCTTGCCGCGGCGGTGGTTACGGTGAGCGTCACCGTGAAGACGCCCGCCGTCGTGTACACGTGCTTCGGGTCCTGGGCAACGCTCCCGTTCCCGTCCCCGAAATCCCACGACCACTGCCCGATGGGGCGCGAGCCCGCCAACGAGAGGTCCGTGAAGTCCACTGTCAACGGCGCGAAGCCCGCCAGGGGAGTCCCGATGAACGCCGCCGTCGGCGCCGTATCCGCGCGGATGTAGTCCGTCCTCATGCGCGTGTCCGACATGCCGTTCGCATCGGTGACCGTGAGGCGCACGGTGTACACGCCTTCGCCGAAGCTGAACACGGGCTGCTGAAGCGTGCTGTCCGGCTCGCCGTCGTTATTGAAGTCCCACAACCATGCGACTATCGGCGCATTGCCCGGGAGGGAGGCGTCGGTAAAGGCGACCTCGAGCGGTGCGAGGCCGATCGTCGGGGCGGCGGTGAAATCGGCGGTCGGCCCGGAGGTGACGTTGATGTAATCTGCTTCGACGCGGGTGTCCTGTCCGAGCGCGGTGGTGATCGTCAACGCGACGGAATACTTGCCCGGCGTGAGGTAGGTAAAGACCGGCATCTGGGCGCCGCTGTCCACGACGCCGTCGTTATTGAAATCCCAGGCCCACGCCGTAATAGGCGACGTGCCCGGGTCCGATTCGTCCGTGAACAACACGCTGAGCGGCGCGAGCCCGCTTCGGGGCATAGCCGTGAAAGAAGCCGTGGGCGGCCGGGTATGCTCGTACGCGCCCACGTCGAAACCCGCGCCTTGTGGTCGCGGCACGCGGTTGAAATCGAAGGCTGGCGCGCCCATGCTCGTGCCCGTGTCGATACAGGGGGAACCGACCCGGAGGCGGAAATCCGCCTCCGCCGCGTTTTCGAACAAGGGGTCCGCGACCTGTGAGTGCCCGTCGAATCCGCTCACCGAACGCCAGCCGTCGAATGCGTATTGCGTGCTGTTCCACTTGAAGGCCGCCGGCCCGTCAGGAAAATACACGTTGTAGTCGACCGTCGAGTCGGTCGCGTTGCGATGCCAGACCAACTGCTGTCGCGACGCCTGGACCACATTGTTGCGGCACACGGTATTCCGGGTCGTGCCGAAAGCGGCGTACGAGCCGATGTAAATGCCAGATCGGCCGCTATCGTGGATCGTGTTGTTGTGTATGGCGACATTGCTGAAATTGAATATCTGGATGCCGTCGTACTCGCCGTAAATCGCGTTGTTGTAGACCGCGTTGCCCGTCTTGTCTGTCACGCCGACATATAAATCGCCGTCGAAACGGATGCCGCCGCTCCGTTCGGTGAACAGGGAATCGCCGACCTCTTCATCCGTGAAGACGTACTGGTGATGCACCCGGTTGTTGCGGACGATGTTATTGTGGCCGCAGCGATAGATGTTCACTCCAAAACAGTCGTTCTCCGCCCGGCAGTTTTCGTACAGGTGATTGCCGTCGATGACGTTGCCGTTCGCGTTCAACCCGCTGATCACGACGCCCGCGGATCCGTGGCGATACACGGTGTTTCCCGAGACCAGATTGTCAGACGTGTCGATGAGGAGGACGCCCCCGCCGCCGTTGTCATGGAGGATATTGCCCTCGAAGACGTTCGCGCGGCAGGCGTTCAGACCCCAGACAAACAGGCCGTGCCCGAAACCGCCGTGGCTCATCGATTCCGCGCTGCCCGTCATGCCGTATATCGTGCACGCGCGCGCCGTGTTGTGTTCACCTCGGCCCGTTGTGTCGGCGGCCACGAGAATCCCCGCGTACCCCGCGCAGTCGTGAACGGTAATTCCCTCGATGAGGATGTGGTTGGCGTTATACAGGCGGATACAGTCCGCGGCATACCGAATCGTGATATCGCGGAACGTTACGTACTCATTCTGGACGAATTCGACTGGAAACTGGCGCGCCGACGCCTCCACGTTGACAGGGGGAGACTCGGAGTAGACCGTCAGCACGTTGCCTGCCCAATACCATTCAAGGGCGGCGTCCACGCGGTCGACCTGCGACTCGCGTATCCCGCGCACCCCGTCGAAGATCACCACCTCGGGCGCGGTCGTAAGCGACGCCGCGTAACGGTTCCCGCCTTGCGCGGTCCAGCCCGTGACCGGATTCGCGCCGTTGATGACGGGGTTCGGGCCTGAGTCGTAGGCGCCGAAGACGATGGATGCGCTTGCGTTACCCGATCGGGTGATGAGCAGACGCTCGCGCCACGTTTCCCCTCGTTTCAAGAAGACGGCATCTCCCGGGTCAAGCGGCGCACTGTTGATCCGGCTTAACGTACGCCACGCATTGGCGGGGGACGTGCCGCCGCGCGCGTCACTGCCGTTCGTGGCGTCTACGTAATAGTTTGTCGCCGCCGCGGCCGCGCCTATCCCCAGCGCCACCGCGAGCAACACCAGCCTTTGTCCCCCTTCCAGGCCGCTTCTACGGGCGAATCTTGCTTCCATTAGCTTTTCCGGTTCTTCGCCCCCCGGAAGGTGTCGCTACGCTGACTCAGTCGACACTCGATAGATACAGTCTCCGAAGCGCTTTCTTTACAAATACGAGGTTGTTCTGCCCCTCCCCACACCGCTGCTCGAAGAACAGCTCACGTCACTATCCCACTATACTTGAATCCCGCTCCGGAATCAATGCGCTAAGAACATGGCATAAAGCCCGCAATTCCCAAATAGTTGGAATTTCCCGTGATCCCCGCGCCTCGCGATTTGAAGCTGCCTATGCCTGTGTCCCCCTTTTCCGGGCGGTTACTAGCGGTTGTGAAGCGCGTCGCGGAGCAGCGTCGCCATCCGGTCCATCTGGAGCGCGATGGCGCGGCGGCCGCGCTCGGCGCTGGCGTGCATGCGCGGGTCGTCTCCATTGACGGCCAGGATGGACTCGGTCGGGTCCTCGGGCAAGCGACCCATGTCGACCAGATCTCCCCGTAGCGCCATGACGAGCGAGGTTTCATTCGCCGCCGCGTGGTCCGTCTGGATGCCGAGGCCGTCGCTTTCGTCCTCGCGCCAGCAGACGAAGATCTGCAGACCGAGGTGGTCCCACTCGGGCCGGAGCCCGAGGAACGCTTGTGTCGAAGGGGCGTGGCCGTGCGCCACCACGATACGGAACCCGGCCCGCTTCAACTGACGCATGATGCCGGTCAGCAGCCTCGCGAAGAGGGTGTCGTAGACCCAGTAGGCGCTGCCGGGCAACTGCCGCGGCGCACCGTCGGGAAAACCGAGGATGTCCATGCCGTAGTACTCGGCGCCGTCGCGCTCGACAACGCAATCGGGGCCGAGGAACAGCGCAGGCAAGACGATCCCGCCCACGCGCTGCGCGAGCGCTTCGAAGAATCCTTGCGACTGGATACCGTCCGCGCCGAGCGGGAGATGCGGCCCGTGCCATTCGAGTGTGCCCAGCGGCAGGTACGCGATGGGCGCGGCCGCAAGACGCTGTTGAAATGCACTCGGGGTCAATTCGGCGTACAGCACGCGGTCCATGGCTCTGGTCCCTCCTGGGGCTCGGGGACAGGCACGTCTCCCCCGCGCGGCGCGGGGTCGCTTGTGCCAGTCCCCCGCACGGGCACTATCCGGCGGTGTTCGCCGCCAGTTGTTTGAACACGCGGATATTGTAATAGCGGTCCTCGGCGAAATCGCCGTATTCCTCGCGATGGCGAAACAATTCGCGAACCGTGTCCGTAATGGCGTATTTCGGATGAAAGCCAAGGTAGGTTTTGGCCCGGTCGCAACTAACCTTGTAGTTGCGATAGTCCTGCACGTTGCGGATATCGACGCGCGCTTTCACCCCGGTGAGAGCCTGAATCTCGTCCTTCACGAGGTCCGCCACGAGGCCGACAGTGAAGTTGTCATACGCCACGTTGAACACGCCGCTGATGGCGTAGTCCGCCTGCACCGCGCGCAGGAATGCGCCCGCCGTGTCGCGCACGTCGATGAGGGGGCGCCAGATGGACGGGTTATTGACGACGATGACGCCGTCCTCGATCGCGCACTTGAACATCGTATTGACGATGAGGTCGAAGCGCATCCGCGGGCTGTAGCCGTTCACCGTGCCCTGCCGCAGCGCGATGGTTGAGAAGGCGTCGTCCTGGAGCTGGAGCACACCGCGTTCGCCGGCCAGCTTCGAGACGCCGTAGGGGTAGGCGCACGTGACCGGCGCGTCCTCGTCGTACAACTGGTTGACCGTGTAGCCGTACACCGAGCAGGACGAAGCGTAGATAAACCGGCGCACGCCCGCGCACTTCGCCTGAAACGCGAGATACGTCGGCAACGCGCCGTTCTGGATGAAGTTCATCGCCGGATCGAATTCCGCCATTGGATCGTTCGACAAGCCCGCCAGAAAAATGACCTGCTCATACCCCTCGAGGTCCTCACGCGTCAGTTGGAACAGGTCGCGTCGCGTGACTCGGATGTCGTCCGGCAGCCGGTTGCCGAACCAGAGCAGGTCGACCACGTCCACCGCGTAGCCGTGCTCTCGGAGCAAGGGCGCCAGCACCGAACCGATGTACCCCGCGCCGCCCGCGACCAGAATCTTCATGAAGGGGTTCCTTTCGAGAACAGGGCCTCATAGCGCGCCGTATTCAGGGACGTGTCCTCGGGTACGTCGAAATCGACCTCGCACCGGCGCAGCGGCGCGATGGGCCGCGCGGGGTCGAGTCCGGTCGCGTACTCGTGGACTGATTTGCGCGGCCCGCCGACGTGCAGGACGCCGGTGAGGTCCGTTTCGAGCACGGGGACGATCAGCGCGGCGATGCGCGAGACCGGCTCTCGGCTGGTCCATTGGTCCGCGAACGCCCTCGGATAGGGAAAAATGTCCGGGCCGAAGGTCGTGCGGATAATCAGGGCCTTGTCATACAGCCGCGCGCAGCACTCGCCGCCGAGTTTCGACCAGGCGTACTTGTTCACCGGATGGACTGAGTCTTCCTCCGCGTAATTCCCTTGATCGCCGCGAAACACGTAATCCGTCGAGATGTAGACCAGTCGAAGGCCATGCTTCATACACAACCGCACGACGTTCGCCGTGCCGATGATGTTCACTTCGAGGGCGCGCAGCGGGTCCTTCTCGACAAGCGGCGGGGAGACGAACGCGGCGGCGTGCAAGATGCACGCGATCGCGCGTTGTTCGAGATAAGCTTCCATCTGCTCGGACCGCGTGACGTCGAAATCCGTTTCCGAGGGCGCATCGAGTTCCGGCAAGAGCCGCCGCAGTGCCGTACCGAGCACCCCGCTGCCGCCGGTGAGCAGTATCTTGCGCTGATCAAGCATCCTTGCGCACCCGGCGCTTTCCGGCGGGCTGGTACGCGAAGTTGAACTCCGCGTCGCACAGGCCGGGAGCGGCGGCGTCCTTTGGCGAGACGATCTCCGGCGCGATGGGCCAGACGATACCGACTTCCGGGTCGTTGTAGGCGAGCGCGCGCTCCGCCTCTGGGTGGTGAGTCTCGGTGCACTTGTAATAGACGAGGCTGTTGTCCTCGAGGGCGATGAACCCGTGCGCGAAACCCGACGGTATCCACAGGGCGAGGCCGTTCTCGGCGGTCAACTCGCGACCCAGCCATTTCCCGAAGGTGGGCGAGCCGCGCCGCAGGTCGACGGCCACGTCATAGACCGACCCGCTCAGCGTGCGGACGAGCTTGCCCATACCGTAAGGCTCGATCTGGTAGTGCATGCCGCGCAACACGCCCCGGCGCGACAGGCTGAGATTGTCCTGTACGAATGTCTCGCGAAACTTGGCTTCCAGCCAGACCTCCCGGTTGTAACACTCCGAGAAGAAGCCCCGGTGGTCCGGGTGGAGCGTCGCAACGACCTCGAGAATCCCATCGATCTCCGTCTCACGGAATGCCACCGGCATCGGCATGGCTACGCTTCCCTCCAGGTTGTGTCCTCAGCCCCGGTACCTGGCATTCTATGCGGAAAGCAAGATTAATTCCAAACCGTAGGCACAGATCCGCGGGCAAGGGGCCAAGAGGACGAAAACGACCAAGGGGACGACGCTGGCCGCGGCGTCTGACGGCTATGGCAGTTCCCGAATCCGAATATTTCGGAAGCGCGTCTTCTTCTCGTAGTAGTTCGCGCCCGCATGCACCTGCAGCCCGATGCGCCCCCGGTCGTCAAGCAATTTCTCGCTCCCCTTCCAACTCAGGGCGTGCGCGCCGTTCAGCCAGACCTCGATAATTGGTGGATTGCCCATCACGAGCGCCAGTACTTTGTTCCATTCTCCTTTGCGGTAATGTGTCAGCCAATCGACTGCGTCCGCGCGAAAACCGCCGATCCCCTCGCCGTATACGCCGCCCACGCAGCCGCCGTCATAATAATCCACCATGATTTGATAACACTTCCCCGACTCCGTACTGCGTAGAAAGATGCCGCTATCCAGGCCCCAGTCCGGGTTCAGTTCCAATTCGAGGAGGAAGTCGCCGAAGTCGCGATCGGTGACGATGATGCCCCCGTTGCCCGGCGCGTCCTGGGCGCCCTCGATGGCGCCCTCCACGACCCGCCAGTTCTTCGTGTCGCCGTGGCCGTTCGTCTGACTGATATGCCAGCCCGCGAGGTCCTCGCCGTTGAACAGATCCGCCCACTCGTCGAACGCGGTCGCGCCGCCCGCGCGCCCGCAACCGCCCAAGCCGGCGACTAGCGCCGTCGCCGCAAGCATTGTCAATACGATCCGCATGGTCCGTCTCCTTATTCCTTACTCGTACTCGTGCTCGTACTCGTACTCGTGCTCGTGCTACTCCGAAAATCGACTCGCTTTGGAGTGCTGGAGCTTGCTCCAGCTTTCCCGTCCAGCAAGCTAGCTTGCCGGACAAGAGCGCAAGCAAGCTTGCGCAGTCCACATG
>Ga0116142_10004450_pt1 | contig 13301 bp, 11 predicted proteins | sample AD_UKC033_MetaG_FD_89785 | JGI IMG/M metagenome (GOLD analysis project Ga0116142, IMG submission 89785) | Active sludge microbial communities of municipal wastewater-treating anaerobic digesters from USA - AD_UKC033_MetaG | ecosystem: Engineered > Bioreactor > Anaerobic > Digestate | place: USA... | reverse complement strand
TGATCGTGCCACGACTCGAGCAGCTGCCCCAACGGGTGCGCTGGCGGCGTACCGACATCCGGCCAAAGCTGAAGCCGCCCTCTCTCGCCAGCGATTCGAGCCAGGGTCGCAGCCTGGTCGTGGCCTGCGCCACCACCCAGGTGCGCAGCTGGTGGCGCAGTGTCTCCCCGGACAGCACCCCGTGGATCTCCAGTCGGCCCTCGCCCGCCGGCAGCAGGCGGCCGCGGCCGTTGCCCCCGACGGCCTGCACGGTCCAGTGCTCGCCGAACGCGGCAAGCGTGACGGTCTGCGGCGGGAACGGTGCCGACGGCGGCAATTCGCGCCGCGCTCGCTCGCGCCGCGACTCCACCCACTGGCGATGGCGCTGCAGGAAGTCGCGCACGGCCTGCGCGGACGTGCGCGGCGGCACCACGACCTCGACGCGACCGGTGTGGAAGACCCGCACCGTCAGGCGGCGCGCACGGCGGCTGACGCGCAGCGTCCACGCGGAGGCAACCTCGCGCGAATCGAACAGCGACAGCTGGGAAGTGGCAGTTTCGGGCATGGTGTCCTGGGGACCGGCGCTGCCATGATATCAGCCGATCGGCTAGCATGAACGAGTGTCGCCACTCCTCGAAGTCCGCAATCTCACCAAACTCTATCCGCGGGTGACCGCCGTCGATGGCGTGTCGTTCAGCGTCGAAGAGGGCGCGTGCTTCGGCCTGCTCGGCCCGAACGGTGCGGGCAAGACCACCACCATCGAAATCATCGAAGGCATCCTGCCGCCGTCGGCGGGCGAAGTGCTGTATCGCGGCGAGCCGCTCGGCCGGCGTTTCCGTGCCGAAGCAGGCATCCTGTTCCAGAAGACCGCATTGCAGGACTTCCTGACCGTCCGCCAGACGCTCACCCTCTTCCGCGGGCTCTATACGCAGGGCTACGACATCGACGAACTGCTCGAGCTGTGCTCGCTGCAGAAACTGGCCGATCGCGACCACCGCAAACTCTCCGGCGGCCAGCAGCAGCGCCTGCTGCTTGCGGTGGCGCTGGTCAACGATCCGGCGATCCTGTTCCTCGACGAGCCGACCACGGGTTTCGACCCGCAGGCGCGGCGCAATTTCTGGCGGCTGATCGAATCGGTGAAGGCGCGGCGGCGCACGATCATTCTCACGACGCACTACATGGACGAGGCGCAGCGGCTCTGCGACGAGATCGCAATCATGGATCGCGGCCGCATCATCGCCCAGGGTTCGCCGCGCGAGCTCGTGTCCAGCCATTTCGCCGACGTGCTGATCGAGTTGCCGCGGGCCGATTTCACGCCCGCTGCGCGCGCGTTGCCGTTGCGCGTGATCGAGGGCACCGAGCGGGTCGAGATCACGACCGATGACATCGACCAGACGCTCAAGGCACTGATGGCGGTCCATGTGCCGCTGCGCAACCTGCGCATACGCCCGCCCAACCTCGAGGATCTGTTCCTCGAGCTGACCGGCAAGGAACTGCGGCCGTGATCCGGCGCCTGCTCGCGGTCTGGCATGCGCGCAACCTCGAGTTCCTGCGTGATCGCGGCTCGCTCATCTTCACGCTGCTGCTGCCGCTCACGCTCGTGCTCGGCATGAGCTTTGTATTCGGCGGGCCCGAGCGCGCCCTGTTCAAGGTCGCGGTGCTGACGGATGACCTCGGCAGTATCGAGCATCCGTTCATGATCGAGCGCTACGTCGATTTCATAGCGAGCGACGATGCCGCGGCGGCGGTGCGCAAGGTCGCGCGGCACCAGATCGACCTGCTGCTCGACACCGCAGCGGACGGCAGCCGCTATTGGGTCAACCCGGACTCGCCCAAGGGCTATATCGTCGAGCGCATGCTGCTGCAGGCCGATCCGGCTGCCAAGCGCCAGCCCGTGAGTGGCGACGCCGTGCGCTACGTGGATTGGCTGCTGCCCGGAATCCTCGGCATGAACATCATGTTCAGCTGTCTGTTCGGTGTCGGCTACGTGGTACTGCGCTACCGCAAGAACGGCTTCCTGAAGCGCCTGCACGCGACGCCGATCACGGCCTTCGAGTTTCTCGCCGCCCAGGTGCTGTCGCGCCTCGGACTGATCCTCGTCGTGACGGTCATCCTGTTCGTCGGCACGAGCTACCTGATCGGCCTGCGTTCGGTTGGCAACCCGGCATTGCTGCTGCTGATCGCGACGCTCGGCTCTCTGTCGCTGATCGCGCTGGGCCTGACGATCGCGGCGCGCTTCTCGAGCGACGAACTGGTCGGCGGCCTGCTCAACACCCTCACCTGGCCGATGATGCTGCTCTCCGGAGTGTGGTTTTCGCTCGAGGGCTCGCCGGAATGGGTGCGCGCCATCGCCAAGGTCTTTCCGTTGACGCACATGCTCGATGCCGCGCGGGCGGTGATGCTCGATGGTGCGGGCCTCGCGCAGGTGGCGCCGCAGCTCGGCTATCTCGCGATCACCACGCTCGTATTCCTCGCCTTCGGCGCGTGGTCGTTCCGCTGGCGCACCGACTGACCGGGGTCGCCGCATGCGTTTCTACAGCGACAACAACGCGACGGTCTGTCCCGAACTGCTGGCCGCGATCCACGAGGCCAATTCCGCACCGACCCGCGGCTACGGGGATGATCGCTGGACCCAGGCGCTGGATGAGGCCTTCGGGCGCTTCTTCGGTACCGCCGTCAAGGTGTTCCCGGTCACGACCGGCACCGCGGCGAATGCGCTGGCACTCGCCACGACCGTGCCCCCCTATGGTGCCGTTTACGCGCACGACGAGGCGCACGTGGTGCGCGATGAATGCGGCGCGCCGGAGTTCTTCAGTGGTGGCCTGCGGCTCGTGTCACTGCAGGGCGGGGGCGCCATGCTCGATGCCGCGACGCTCGAGCGCGCGCTCGACGCCATGCCGCCGTCGGTGCACACGGTGCAGCCAGCCGCCGTGACGATCACGCAGGCGACCGAGCTGGGGCGCGTCTACCAGCCCGCGGCCATCGCCGCGCTCGCGGCCCTGGCACATGCGCGCGGACTGCACGTGCACATGGATGGTGCGCGCATCGCCAATGCGCTCGCGACGCTGGGCTGCAGCCCCGCCGCGGTGACCTGGCAGGCCGGCGTCGACGTGCTGTCCTTCGGCGCGACCAAGAACGGCGGCCTGGCTGCCGAGGCGGTCGTGTTCTTCCGCCCCGACCTCGTGCGCGATTTCGAGTTGCGGCGCAAGCGTGCCGGGCACCTGCTGTCCAAGTCCCGGTATGTCTCGGCGCAATTGCTGGCCTATGTGTCGACGGATGTCTGGCGCCGCAACGCCGAGCGCGCCAACTCCGCCGCGCGCCGGATCGGCGCGGCCTGCACATACGGCCTGCTCGAGCCGGTCGAGGCCAACGAGGTCTTCGTGCGCATTGGCGAGCCCGCCAAGGCCACGCTGCGCGCGCGGGGATTCGAGTTCTATGACTGGGGTGCCGCGCAGTCGGGCGAGGCGCGTTTCGTCGCCTCCTGGGATCAGGATCCCCGCGAGGTCGATGCCCTGTGCCGCGCGCTCGCGGAACTGCAGAATTCCGGGGGCGCGATCAGTCCGCCGTAATCGTCGCGAGCAGCCGGCGCGCCAGCGCGAAGTCCGGCGCAAGCAGCAACGCCCGCTCGAGCTCACTGCGCGCGCCCACGGCATCCCCCCGCTCGAGATCGATGCGGCCGAGGTGTGCATAGGCTTCGGCAGCGCCCCACGACGGGATGGGCGCGACACGCTGGCGTTCGGCCTCGAACGCCTCGACCGCGGCCTGAAGTTTGCCGTGGGCAGTGCCGGCATCCTTGTCGGCGAGCGCCTCGAGCAGAAGCACGCGCGGATTGCGCGGCGCAAGCATGTGGGCACGCGCGAACAGCGTATTGCTGCGCGGTGTCAGCAGCGGTGCCTTCCAGGGCTTCAGCGTGGCGAGCAGGGACTGGCAGGCGGCCTGCAGGGCCAGGCCGTCGGCAAAGTCGCGCTGCGCGCCATTGGCCGCATCGAGGTGATCGACACAGGCCTCGGCCGCGCGCTTGGCGGCATCCCTGTCGCGGTCGATGCTGAGCAGCAGCACACGATACTCGCCGAGGCCCAGGTAGTAATCGGTGAGCGCATCGGTGCTCGTTCGATTCGCAGGCGACGCGAGCGTGCTGCGCAGCGAGCGCACATCCTCGGTGAAGTACGCGAACTGGATGCGCCCCTCGAGATCGGCCCAGTCCGCGGCGAGGGCGGCGGCCGGCGCGAACGTGGCGCACAGGAGCAGCTTGGCAGCGCGTCGGATCATGGCCATGCAGTTAGAATTCGTCGAATCGTGAACCAAGATAACACAGCGCCCCCTGCCCTGATCGACATCGGGGCGAACCTGACACACGACAGTTTCGACATGGACCGCGATGCGGTGATCGCGCGCGCACGTGCCGTCGGCGTCGTGCAGCAGATCGTGACCGGCGCGAGCGTCGCAGGCAGCGCCGCCGCCATCGGACTTGCGCGTGCGCATGCCGGCGAGCTGTTCGCGACCGCCGGCGTGCATCCCCATCACGCCGCGGAACTCGACGAGCCGGCCTTCGGGCGCCTCGCGCAGCTGGCCGCGGCACCTGAGGTCGTGGCCGTCGGCGAATGCGGCCTCGATTACTTCCGCGATTACTCACCGCGCGATGCCCAGCGCCGCGCCTTCGCGCGCCAGCTCGAGCTCGCCGCGCTGGTGCGCAAGCCGGTGTTCCTGCACCAGCGCGACGCGCATGGCGACTTCACGGCGATCCTGCGTGAGCACCGCGACGTGCTGGTCGGTGGCGTCGCGCACTGCTTCACCGCCGGGGCCGATGAGCTCGGCGACTACCTCGATTTGGGCCTCGCGATCGGCATGACCGGCTGGATCTGCGATGAGCGCCGCGGCCAGCATCTCGTGCCGCTCATGGCGCGGATACCCGCCGGGAGGCTGATGCTCGAGACGGACGCGCCCTACCTTCTGCCGCGCGACCTCGCGCCAAAACCCGCGTCACGCCGCAATGAGCCCATGTACCTGCCGCACGTCGCCGCGGCCGTGGCGCGGGCGCGGGAGGAATCCGTCGCCGCGCTCGCTGCGCACACGACGCGCGCCGCGCGACAGCTGTTCGGCCTGCCCGAGGCGATCAGATCGGGCGGGGTTTGACCAGCGTGCTCGGCGCACTGCCCGATCGCACCGCTTCCCAGCCCTCGCGGAACTGCACCAGCACTTCCTGGAACATGCCGCGATCGGCCGGTGGGAATTCGGCGCGCAGGGTGTCCACCGGCATCGTCCACTTGGGCAGCCCCTTGGGGAAGCGCGCGCGACGCGTGAACACCACCCGCCCCTCGACGGGCACCTGGCCGCTCAATGCCTTGACCGCGGCGACACGATCGTAGAGCGGCCCTTGCGGATTCGGGAACGTGTGGCGCATCGCGCCGTTCATTACCGTCCAGTCGGTCATCTGGTCGCCACCGAAGATATTGCCGCTCACGTCGCGCAGGTCGACGACCAGGATGCCGCGCGGCGTCAGCACCAGGAAGTCGATGTGATAGGTGCTGCCGTTGCCGTCGGGTACCAGCACGTCCTGCAGGTGCTCGAATCCGGTCGAGGTGATGGCATTGACGAGTCGCCGGCGCGCACGCCGCGTCCGCCACGAGCGCCAGCCCCACGAGCCGAGCAAGCCGAGCGCAACACCGCTCAGAACGAGGCCGACGAGCACGGGCGTCGCGGGCAGGTCCCTCATGACGTGCTCCCCGGGCCGGCATCGTCGCCGATGAGTGCCGCGCGCAGCGCATCGAGCTGCGGCTCGAGCGGCCGGCTCGACGCAGGACGCTGGTAGAGGCGCGCGAGGGAATCGGGCACGGGCACCGGACGGCCGATCAATGGCGCGACGATTTCGCTGAACTTCGCCGGGTGTGCTGTCGCGACGATGATCCACGGGCCGCGCGCCTTGCGCTCCGCCGGCATGCGCGCCATCACCTCGGCGGCGGTCGCCGTGTGCGGGCACCAGATCATGCCGTAGGCGGCGTGGTCCGCACTGATGCGATGGCGAATCGCGCCGTCGTCGACCACGTGCGCCGACACCGCTCGCTGCAGGTCGGGCAGCGCAGGGAACAGTGCCAGCAGCCTTTCCATGTTGCTCGGATCGCCAACGTCCATCGCGGAGGCCAGCGTAGCGATACTGCGCCGGGGTTGCCAGGGTTTGCCGTCCAGATAGTCGGGTACCGTGCGATTGGCGTTGTGGGCGAGCACGATCTCGCCGATCGGCAGGCCGACGTGGCGCGCCCAGATGCAGGCCAGGGCATTGCCGAGGTTGCCGCTCGGAATGACGAACGATGGCTTCACGCCCTGCTCGCGCCATACGGCGAGCGCGGTCGCCGCGTGGTAGGCGGCCTGCGGCAGCAGGCGGCCGAGATTGATGCTGTTGGCCGATGACAGATCGAACCGTTCGCGCAGTTGCGGGTCGACGAAGGCCGCCTTGACGAGCCGCTGGCAGTCATCGAAGCTGCCGCGCACGGCGAAGGCCTGCACGTTGTCGCCCCAGCAGGTGAGCTGCTGCTGCTGCAGCGGCGAAACGAGCCCGTGCGGGAACAGCACGCCGACGCGTATGCCCGCCCGCCCGTGGAATGCCGCGGCCACGGCGCCGCCGGTGTCGCCGGAGGTGGCGACGAGTATCTCGAGCGGGCGTGCGCCGGGCGGGCGCAGGCGGGTGAGGCAGGCCGCCAGGAACTGCGCGCCGAAGTCCTTGAATGCCGCCGTAGGCCCATGAAACAGCTCGAGGACCGAATAGCCCGCGCCGTGGCCCACCGGCACGAGGGGCGCCGGAATGTCGCAGGCCTCGGCGGTAATGGTGGCGAGCTGATCAGCCAGCGGGTCGCCCGCCGCAAACGGCGCGATCAGCGTGCGCGCAACCTCCGCGAGCGAGGTGCAGCCCGCGAAGTCTTCGACGGCAAACTGCGGCCACGTGGCCGGTACGTAGAGGCCTCCGTCGGGAGCCAGGCCCGCGAGCAACGCTTCCGAGAAGGTGACTGCGGGGCTGCCGCCCCGCGTGCTGATGTACAACATGTCGCTCAATCCGCCACGATCCGTGCGCCGCGGGGCTCGATCCCGGTGACCCAATGGTCGGTCTGCGTGCCGCGTGCCGCGAAACTTTCCACCATGGCCGAGCGCACCGCTTCGGCCGAATCGGCCGTGCTCCAGGCAAACATGGTAGGTCCGGCGCCGGAGATCGAACAGCCGAGCGCCCCGGCGGACATCGCCGACTCGCGCACCTCCCGGAAACCCGGGATCAGCGACTGCCGCTGTGGCTCGATGATCACGTCCTCGAACGATGCACGTATCAGGTCGAGATCGTCCGTGTAGCAACCCGATATGAAGCCGGCCAGGTTCGCGGTCTGCCACACGAAGTCCGACATCTTGACGTTCTTGCTGAGCATCGCCCGCGCCTCGCGCGTGCCGAGGACCATATGCGGATGGACGATGATGGCACGCACGGCCGCGGGCACCGGGATCTGCTTGACCCGCGGCTGGTCGATACCGACCGTGAGCACGAGGCCACCGAACAGCGACGGCGCGATGTTGTCGACGTGCATCGATCCGCTCGCGACCGCCTCGCCCTGCATCGCGAACCGCAGCAGGTCGATGGGCGGCAGCGGCGCATCGAGCAGCGCATTGGCCGCCACCACTGCACCCACCGCCGAGGCCGCCGAGCCGCCGAGGCCCGAACCGAGCGGGATACCTTTGTGGATGACCATCTCGTAGCCCGTATCGGGCGAGACCGCCTCCCGCAGCGCGAGCAGCGCCCGGCCCGCGGTGTTGCCCGTGGCCTCGAGCGGCAGGTTCTCCACCACGCCGGTGATGGCCGTGATCGTCACCCCAGGGCGCGCACTGCGCCTCACGGTGACACGATCGCCGAGCGCATCGACGCTGAAGCCGAGGATGTCGAAGCCGATCGCCACGTTGCCGACCGATGCCGGCGCGAAAGCCGTCGCCTCATTGCGCGTCACAGCCGCGCTCCCAGGTAGGCCGCGAGGCGCAGCAGGTCGGCGAAGACGCCGCCCGCCGTCACCTCGGGTCCGGCGCCCGGACCCTGCACGATCAGCGGATTGGCGCTGTATCGCGCGGTCGCAAAGCGCACGATGTTGTCGGTGAGCGCGATGTTGGCGAAGGCATGGTTCGCATCCACCTCGACGACGCCGACGCTCGCTTCGCCCGCCGCGGTGATGCGTCCGACATAGCGCAACACCTTGCCGCGCGCCCGCGCCGCCTGGTAGCGCTCCTGCATGGCGGCATCCGACTGCGACAGGCGTTGCAGGAACGCCTCGATCGTGCCCTGCTCGAGCCCGGCCGGCACGAGACTCTCGACCTGCACGTCACGCAGTTCGAGGTCGAGGCCGATCTCGCGGCCGAGGATGATCAGTTTGCGCGCGACATCGGTGCCCGACAGGTCGTCGCGCGGATCCGGTTCGGTGTAGCCGCGCTGCTTCGCGTCGGCGACGATGCGCGAAAACGGCACGGAGCCATCGTACACATTGAACAGGTAGGCGAGCGTGCCGGAGAAGATGCCCTCGATGGCGTGCACGGTATCGCCGGTGTCGCGCAGATCACGCAGCGTCTGGATCACAGGCAGGCCGGCGCCGACCGTGGCCTCGTAGAGATAGTGCGCGCCGCTCGCGCGCCGAACCGCCTGCAGCTTGCGGTAGTACGCCAGCTCGCCGCTGTTCGCCTTCTTGTTGGGTGTGACGATATGGATGCCCGCCTCGAGCCACGCGGCATAGTGCGCCGCCACTTCGGCGCTCGCGCTGCAATCGATGATCACCGCGTGCGGCAGGTGGTCGACGTCGATGTTCTCGACGAAGCGCGCGAGATCGGCGGGCGTGGTGCTCGCCTCTAGCGCCTCGCGCCAGCGAGGCAGCGCAATGCTGCCATCGGCCAGCGCCATCCTGCGCGAGGCGAGGATGCCGCGCACGCGCAGGTCGAGCTGCAAGCCGCGCAGGCGTTGTTCCTGGGCAGCGAGCTGGTCGAGCAGCACGCGCCCCACCGTTCCGGGGCCGATCACCCCGATCGAGAGCGTGTGCGGCGAGAGATAGAACCCGGCATGCACGGCGCGCAATGCCCGCGTCGTGTCCTTGCCGTTGACGACCACCGAGATGTTGCGTTCCGACGCGCCCTGCGCGATGGCCCGCACGTTGACGCTGCTCGTGCCGAGCGCATTGAACACCTTCGCCGACACGCCGGGCATGCCGGCCATGCCATCGCCGACCGCCGCGAGGATCGCGAGGTCGCGATCGATGTCGACGCTCTGGATCTGTCCGTCGGCGAGTTCGCGCGCGAAGGCCTCGCGCACGGCCCGCATGGCCGCGTCGGCCTGCGCCTCGGGGACCGCGCAGCAGATCGAATGCTCCGAACTGCCCTGCGAGATCAGGATCACGGAGATGTCGGCCTCGCGCAATGCGCCGAACAGCCGATGCGCCGTGCCGGGGACGCCGATCATGCCCGCACCCTCGACATTCACCAGCGCCACCTGCTCGATGCTCGTGATGCCCTTGACCGGCATGCTGGAACGCGGCTCCGCGCAGATCAGCGTCCCGGGCCGGTCCGGCGCGAAGGTATTGCGGATCCGGATCGGTATGTGCTGGCCGACGGCCGGCGCCATGGTCTGCGGGTGGATGACCTTGGCGCCGAAGTACGCAAGTTCCATCGCCTCGCTGTAGGACAGCGAGTCGATCACGCGCGCATCGGGCACGCGGCGCGGGTCGGCCGACAGTACGCCGTCGACATCGGTCCAGATGACGATCTCGCCCGCATCGAGCAGCGCGCCGAAGATCGAGGCGGAGAAGTCGCTCCCGTTGCGGCCGAGGGTCGTCTGCACGCCGTTGCGGTCCGAGGCGATGAAGCCAGTGATCACGAGCGTGCGCGGACCCGGGCCCCCGGCCAGTTCGGCGAGGCGCGCACGCGACTCGCCCCACTGTACGGCCGGCCCCAGGGGGCCCCATTCGACGATCAGTACCGTGCGGGCATCGACCCAATCGATCGCGCCCTTGCGCTGACCGCGGTGCGCCAGGTATTCGCGAAACAGCCGCGTCGACCACAGCTCACCGTAGCCGACGATCAGGTCGCGCACCGCGCCGGATGCCGACCGGGTCAGGCGCACGGTATTGAGTATGCCCTCGAGATCGTGGCAATCGCGGTCGAAGGCGGCGAGCCACAGGCGGGCGCCCGTCTCGCCGAGTGTCGCGGTCGCGATGCCGGCATGCCGGGCGCGCAGCTGGTCGAGTTCGCGCCGCACGCCGTCCTGCTGACGCTCGGCGATCTGCACCAGCTGGTAGAGCGCATCGGTCACACCGCGACAGGCGGAGAGCACGATGCCGAGTCGCTCATCGGGCGATGCCTCGATGATCTTCGCGACGCGTTCGAAGCAGGCCGCATCGGCGACACTCGAACCGCCAAACTTGTGGACACGCCAGGCGGTCCGATCGGAACCGGTCATTGATTCTCTCGAGAGGGGGGCAAAAACCTCGGAATGCTAATGCCTGCATGCCATTGGACGCAATATAATGATCGGATACGTGGAACATGAACTGCATCGCCTCCTGCCGTTCTATGCCAGTTCGCGTGCCGCCGCCGAGCCCCTTGCGCTCGCGCTGGTGCTGCGCACGGCGGGTTCGACCTATCGCAAGCCCGGGGCGTGGATGCTCATTGCCCGGGACGGCCGCTGCGCCGGCCTGCTCTCCGGAGGCTGTCTCGAGGGCGACCTGCGCGAACACGCCGTGCGCGTCATTGAAAGCGGAGTAGCCGTGATCGTCAGCTACGACATGCGCGGTCCCGATGATGAACTGTGGGGGCTCGGCACCGGCTGCGAAGGCGCAATGGACATCCTGCTGATGCGAGTCAGTGAGGTGGAACACTGGCAGCCGCTCGATGCGCTCGCTCGTGCACAGCAGCGGGGCACAGCCTGCGAGTTCGGCGTCGTGATCTCCGCTACGCCCGGCGGGTTGCCGCTCGGTGCGATCGAGCTTTCGCCCGTCGGTTCGACCGATGTCTTCATCGTGCGGATCGATCCGCCTCCGCATCTGCTGCTGCTGGGCGGCGGGCCGGATGCGCTGCCCGTCGCCGAACTCGCGAGCTTCCTCGGCTGGCGGGTGACCGTCGTCGATCACCGCCCCGCCTACACGCAACCGGAACGCTTTCCCGCAGGCACGCGCGTGATCACCGCGCGCGCAGGGGAATTCGCGGCACAGTGCGACGTCGCGGGCTTCGATGCTGCCGTGGTCATGAGCCACCACCTCGACTCCGATCGTGCATGGCTGCTGGAACTTGCGGCGACCTCGATCGGCTATGTCGGGCTGCTCGGTCCGCCGCCGCGGCGCGCACGGCTGTTGCGCGAACTGGGCGCCAGTGCGGCGCCCTTGCAGGGACGCCTGCGCGCACCGGTCGGGCTCGACCTCGGTGCGCGCTCGCCCACGACGATCGCGCTCGCCATCGTCGCCGAGATCCAGGCGCACCTCGCCGGCACCAGCGCCGGCCCACTGTCGCACTGATGGAGGCGCTGCCGGCTTTCGCACTTGCACTGGCTGGCACGGGACTGGTCGCCGGCCTGATCGCCGGCCTGCTTGGTGTCGGCGGCGGCATCGTCATCGTGCCGGTACTCGACGCCGTGTTGATCGGCGCAGGTGTCGCGCCCGAATGGAGCATGAACGTCGCCGTCGCCACGTCGCTCGCGACGATCGTCCCCACCTCCATCGCGTCGGCTCGCGCGCACCACGCACGTGGCGCGGTCAACTGGCCGCTCGCGCGCCGCTGGGGCGGCCCTATCGTCGCCGGTGCGTTCGTCGGCGGCCTGCTCGCTGCGCGCGCATCGAGCGCAGGGCTCGCAGCGCTTTTCGGCATCGTCGCCGCTGTGGTGGCGACCAGAATGTTCCTGCCGTTCGACCACCTGCGGCTCGCCCCCTCGCCGCCACGCGGCCTGCCCGGCGCAGCCACCGGTACCGGCATCGGTGCGCTATCGGCCATGCTCGGCATCGGCGGCGGCACGCTGGCCGTGCCGGCATTGACCCTGGCCGGCGAACCGATCCATCGCGCCGTGGCGACCGCCGCATTCTTCGGGTTGCTGGTCAGCGGGCCCGGCACCCTCGCCTACCTGCTCGCATTGCCCGCCGCCGAACTCCCGCCCGGCACCGTCGGCCTCGTGAATCTCCCTGGTGTCGCGCTGATTGCGCTGGCCACGATCGTCACGGTGCCGCTCGGCGCACGCATCGCGCACGCACTGGGCCCGCGAGCGCTCTCGATGGCTTTCGGGGCCTTTCTGCTGATGGTCGCCGCGCGCATGCTGTGGCGGGTTATTGTCGTCTGACTGCCCGCCGCCCGACAGGCGGACGCGCACCAGGCGCTGACAATTCTTTACAGCGGCGCGCATATCGTCCCGCATTGTCTTTTGCTAACGTTTCCGTAACGGGATTTCGCGAGACGACCATGTACATCAACTTCTGGTATCCGGTCATCCGTACCGTCGATCTCGGTACGACTCCGCAGCGGATTCGTATCCTCGCCCACAATTTCGTCGTGTTTCGCGACGCGGCCGGCAAGCCCGCGGTGCTTTCCGACACCTGCGTACACCGCGGCGGCTCGCTGTCGGGCGGCAAGTGCAAGGAGGACGGCACCGTGCAGTGCCCGTACCACGGCTGGCGCTTCGACCGTGACGGCAAGTGCACCCGCATTCCCTCGCTCGGCATCAATGCGAAGATTCCACCGCGCGCGCGCGTCGACGCCTACCCGGTCGAGGAGCGCTACGGCATCGTATTCGCCTTCCTCGGCGACCTGCCCGCTGCCGAGCGGCCGCCGATCATGCCGATCTTCGAGGCCGACGACCCTGCCTGGCGTTCGACCGTGGTCATGTTCGAAGTCCCGTTTCACTACGAACGGTCGATCGAGAACGGGCTCGATCCCGCGCACAACGAATACGTGCACTCGACACACGGCTTCCAGGGTGAGCGCGAAAGCGAGTACCGCGTCAACGAACTCGTGCCCGAGCAGAACAACCCCTGGGGTTTCGGCTTCATGCACACCTACGATGCGCCGCCACTGCGCAAGTCGGTGATGCGTCTGGCACGCACCAAGGGCGGGAAGATGCAGGCCGGCTCGGGCACCTACGGCCCGAACCAGATGTGGACCTACATCCACATGACCGAAACGAAGGCGATGCACCAGTACCTGTTCGAGGCGCCGATCGACGAGACGCACACGCGCGTCTTCCTGGTCAATAACCGCAACATCGTGTTCTACCGCAGTGGCCTGCGCGCGAAGCTCAACAGCTGGTTCGACAAGAAGGTCACCGAACGCAATATGTTCGTCGC
>Ga0116142_10004448_pt1 | contig 13302 bp, 13 predicted proteins | sample AD_UKC033_MetaG_FD_89785 | JGI IMG/M metagenome (GOLD analysis project Ga0116142, IMG submission 89785) | Active sludge microbial communities of municipal wastewater-treating anaerobic digesters from USA - AD_UKC033_MetaG | ecosystem: Engineered > Bioreactor > Anaerobic > Digestate | place: USA... | reverse complement strand
GCAGCTTCCTCGACAGCGACGCGTAGAGGTTCCAGTAGCACCGGGCCTCTAGCTCATGCCTGGTTAGAGCAGCGGACTCATAATCCGTTGGTGCTGGGTTCGACTCCCAGGGGGCCCACCAATAAAATCAGGGGCTTAGGAGAAATCCTAAGCCCCTTTTTCATGTCGATCGATTCCAGAAGTACAATTTCGGTACAGCACCCGTACCGGAGCGCACCATGGCAACGATCGTCAAGACCCCCTCAGGCACCTGGAAAGCCGTCATCCGAAAGACGGGCTGGCCGACCACTTCAAAGACGTTCCGCCTGAAACGTGACGCAGAAGACTGGGCGCGGCGTACCGAAGATGAGATGGTGCGAGGACTATTTGTACAACGCGCTCCCGCCGAACGCCTCACCTTCGAAAAAGCGATCCAGCGTTACTTGACCGAAGTCACGCCAGCCAAACGCCCGTTGACGCAGAATGGCGAGCGCAAGCGCGCCACGCCTCTGATCGGCTTCTTCGGCAAGTACTCCATGGCAGCCATCACGCCCGAGCTGGTTGCTGAGTACCGGGACAAGCGCTTGACTGGCGAGGATCGTAAGGACGACGACGGAAGACCCATTCCCCGAGCGGCAAACACAGTCCGCCTCGAACTCGCACTCCTCGGCCACCTCTTTACAGTTGCAGTGAAGGAATGGGGTCTCGGCCTCGCGTACAACCCAGTTCTGAACGTACGCAGGCCGTCGCCCGGAGTCGGACGGAATCGACGACTTTCTACCGACGAGGAAAAGCAGTTGCTGGCGGCGGTGGATGCGCACTCGAATCCGATGCTGCGCTGGATCGTTCGCATCGCCCTGGAAACGGGGATGCGCTCGTCCGAGATCACTACGCTGCGCCGCAGCCAAGTCGATCTCGAGCGTCGCATTGTCCGGCTGCTGGAAACCAAGAACACGCTCCCGCGCACGGTCCCGCTGACAACAAATGCCACGAAGCTCTTTAAGGAGGCCTTGGCCCACCCCATCCGCCCTATCGACACAGACCTGATCTTCTTCGGCGAGCCGGGGAAGGACGGCAAGCGTCGGCCATACAACTTCAACAAGGTGTGGCTCGACATCAAGCGCTCAGTGGGCTGCTCCGACTTCCGCTTTCATGACCTGCGGCACGAAGCCGTCAGTCGCTTCGTCGAAGCCGGTCTGAGCGACCAGGAGGTGTCGGCGATCAGCGGGCACAAATCGATGCAGATGCTGAAACGCTATACCCATCTCCGCGCAGAGGACCTAGTCGAAAAGCTAGACCGGCTGGCGGCGCCCGCGGGGAAGAAAGACTGATCGGCCAAGCGACACAGGCAGTTTTCATTAGCAACTTTGCAACAAGATGTAAGCCGCCCCCAGGCCGTTCGCTTAACCCACTGATCCCCCTCAGCTTTCCACCGGCGCTACCCGACCAAAGTTGATGGTTCCGGCACACAAACAACATTCCGCGTCATCCAGCATGGGCACCTTGGTCTGCCAACTTATATAAGTTGCTTTCAGATCATAAGCTTACCGGTTGAACTGGCGTCCAGAACGCCCAGAATACGCTCAACTTCTATGCACAAGGAGTATGAGCGTGACGACCGAAGAGATCCTTCTCCAGCGTTATGGCAGCCCCCTGCTGACCATCCAGCAGGTCGCTGAGATCCTGAACCGCAGCCCTGACGGTCTGCGACTCACCCTCGCTGGCAACAACGAGGTCGCCGAGAAACTCCGCCCGGCCAAGCGGCGCATCGGTCGCCGGGTGCTGTTCAGCGTGACGCACCTGTCGCGCTTCATCGATGAGTCCGTCGCCTGACAGGTCTCCGATGACTGCACTCCCTCCAGGCGCCAACGGCTTTGCCGACTTGATCGACCCTGCTCAGCTGATTCGCACGATCGAGGGGCCGCGCCTGAGCATCCCGATCGCGCTGGTCGGTCGCCTTGACGGCGACCTCGTTGCAGCCGCCATGCTTGCTCAAGCCGCCTACCTGTCCGCGCTTTCCCAGAAGAGCGGTGGATGGTTCGACCTTCCGCAGACAGGTACCCCGCCGACGGAGCCGAGAAGTGTATTTGCCGCCTGCGGCAGCTGGGAGCACATGCTGGGAGTCGGCCCAGACGCTCAGTCACGTGCTCGCAACCGCTTGAAACAGGCCGGCCTACTACACGAGGCACGCCGCGGCCAGCCGGCACGACTCCACTATCGCGTCGATCCGATGAGTTACGTCCGATTCCTTGCTGCGCCACAAGATAAAACAATTACAAATCATCAGATTGGCGATTTCGCGGAATCTAGATTCCGTCAAATCCGGGAACCAGTCTCAGGGAAACACGGCATCCAGAGTCCGGGATCTACGGAATCTATTCCCAATAAGAATCCCAAGAAGTCTCAAAGAATCCTCCCCCATCCCCTCCATCCCAACGAACCGGAAATGACCACACCGTCGCTGCACCTTTCCAGAGCGGCGGCCACGGACAACGACACGATTCTCTCGGCAGCCAACCGCTACGGATGCGAGCCGCAGCAGCTCGCCGACGTGTGGAGCGACCGACTTGCGGATATCGACGCGGGTCCGGTCGTCGACCGTCACGCAGTCATCGCAGGCCTCGCAAAGCGCCTTGCCTCCGGCAAACCCGTGAGCTGGGGGCAACATGCCGCAGCCGACCGGCTGCGCAGGCAGCGTGCCGAACAAGAAGCCGCTGCACGCCGTACGCCCGTGCGTCGCGCTTCGCCCGAGGTAGTGGCGAAGTCCAAGCAGGCCATCAAACAGATCCTGCGCGGTGCTCCCGTACCGGCTTCCGACCAAACCCTTCACGACGAGGAGGCGCCACGGTGAGCAAGATCCTCAGCGTCCACCTGGGAGACGACCTGAAGAACCGCTGGGTCCAGTTCTGCAGGCAATCCGGCCTAACCCCGAGCGCCGCTATCCGTCAGGTGATCGTCAAGCTGACCAACACGGCAGCTGGCGGGATGAAGCCAGTCAACACGCAACTCCCCGAGCCCGACCAGGCACGCGTGCGCATCGAGCTAAGGCTATCGACTTCCGAACTCTCCGCCATCAAGGCTACCGCGGAGTTCGAAGGCGTCTCACCGAACCAATGGATCATCAACCTGATCCGCGCATGGCTGACCCATCAGCCCCAGTTCGGCATGGTGGAGCTGCGCGCCCTCGGCGAATCCAACTCTCGCCTGCTCGCCATTGGTCGCAACCTCAATCAGATCGCACGCCAGGCCAACTTCGACCGACGTGCGGCAGACCGCCTGACCAAGGAGCACATCGACGCGGTGCATCAGGTGATCGCCTCGCACACCAAGGAAGTCACGATGGTGATGCGCGCCAACCTCGATCGATGGGTATTGAAATGACCGTCGAGATTGACGGTGTCCTCAAGGAATGGGGCGACCGGCTGTTCTACACACCGATCCGCCCGCGAGGCACAAAGCGGACGATTGCGCGCACCACCGTGGCCGGTTCCACCCATTCCAAGCCGAGGACACCAACACGGACTCGACATCAGCTCACGGAAACCATCCGCAAGGCTCCCGAAGTCATGGTGAAGATATCGGGTGGCGGAAAGGGGATGCGCCAGATCGGCGCGCACCTTGACTACATTTCCCGTAACGGCAAAGTGATGCTGGAGAACGACGCTGGCGAGCACGTCGATGGACGGGCGGCCGTGAATGACCTGAAGGACGAATGGACTTACGGCCTGTACGGCATTCCCATGGAAAGCCGGCGCCGGGAAGCGTTCAACATCGTCCTGTCGATGCCACCAGGCACCAACCGCGATGCGGTTACGCGGGCGGCACGACGTTTCGCCCAGAGCGAGTTCTCGACCAATCACCACTACGTCTTTGCAGCACACGACGACGAGAAGCACCCCCACGTCCATCTGTGCGTGCAAGCACAGGGTATTGACGGCACTCGTCTCAACCCGCGCAAGGCGGATCTACAACGGTGGCGCGAGCACTTCGCCGAGAAACTTCGTGAGCAAGGCGTCCGAGCCAACGCCACACCACGAACCGCCCGCGGTGTAAGCAAGCGCTCGAAGCGACAGCAGACCATCCACAAGACCAGTCGTGTCCGCCGTGAGGCCTCTCTGCTCACCACAGAGCAGGCACCGCAGCGCGCGCAAGACAACTTCAGCGCAAGCCAACGTGCAGCACTTACCGCATACCGGCAGATCGCAGCCGGCCTCGCCCGATCGCCGAACAACGAAGACCGCCGACTCGCCGTCGGCATCGTCGAATTCGTCCGGCAGATGCCGGCGCTGCGAGATCGCAATCCCCCAACGGCGAGCCGAGACACACCAGTTGCCGAGCCGGCTCTCAAGCCCTCAACCGGTCAAGACCGGGACCGCTGACCTCTTCCACCAACCCACCACAAGGAACACCTCGATGAACATCATCAAGGCACTCGTGATCTGCGTTGTCGCAGGCTGGATGCTGATCAAGGCATCTGGCGCCCATGCACAGATTCCCGTCACCGACGGGGCAAGCATTGCGACCGACGTCATGAACCATATCGAAAGCATCGCCAAATACGTCGAGCAGATTTCACAGATGAAGGCCCAGCTCGACCAGATGAAGCAGCAATACGATGCGCTGACCGGCTCCCGCAATCTGGGCGCCATCCTGAATGATCCGCGGTATCGGGAGTATCTGCCGAACGACTGGCAAACCGTCTACGACGCGGTCCGAACCGGTGGTTACGCCGGCCTCTCGGGCACAGCCCAAACGATCTACGACGCGACCAGGAAGTTTGATGGTTGCTCGCACATCCCGGCGGACGACGAACGCATCGCGTGCCAGGCTCGTGCCGTGAAGAGTGCCCAGGACAAGGCGTTTGCCACGGAAGCCTATGAGCGCGCGCAGCAACGGCTGTCACAGATCGAGCAGCTGATGAATCGGATCAACGGCACCGAGGACCCGAAGGCCATCGCAGAGCTGCAAGGCCGCATCGCCAGCGAACAGGCCATGATCCAGAACGAAGCCACCAAGCTGCAGATGTTCCAGATCATCGCCCAGGCGGAAGACGCAATCCAAAAGCGTCAGGCGCACGAACTCCAGATGCGCGACGCCGCGCGCCGTGGAACGCTCGGGGTAGCACCGATGCACTTCTCCCTTGGCCGTGAGTGAGGAACAGATCATGACAACTTTGACCCTCCTCCCACTCCCAATCATCGCCCTGGGGATCTTCTTCATCCTCCGCTTCTGGCATGCGCTCGATCTGCTCGGCTTTCGCGGTGAAGTCCTGCGTCGAGACTCGAGCCTCGCCACCGCTGACCTCGTGGCAATCTGCACCGGAAGCGCCTTCATCGTCGGGACGATCTACGGACTCGCCAACGACACCTCGCCGCTCCTGCTCTGCGCCGTTTCGGTAGGAGGCCTTCCATTGTTCGCACACCTGTACGGACGGACCAACCACGCAACCACCTGGGCGGCGACGCGGATCGAAGCGCTGCGTACGGTCGCAGCCTTGCGCCTCATCTCAGCGGCAGAACTCGCCTACGCGCTTCGCGTTCTGGACTCATTGGAGAGACCAGAACCACTGAACACCCTGGCGGGCCAGCAAAGGGCACAGCAAGCCGTGCGGGAGGAACGATGATGAAGAACACGATCGCCTCCGGCGTTCTCCTCCTCTTCGTAGTCACCGCCTGCGCTCCAGACCCCGATCCGACGCAAACCGTCGATTGGTTTCTGGCGCACCCGACCGAGCGCGCAGACAGACTGCGACAGTGCCGAAGCAACCCAGGCGAATTGTCGGCCACACCGAACTGCATCAATGCGGAGCGCGCGACAACGCGCGCCGACGCCGGCAAACGCGGCACGCTCAACGTACAACCCCGCACCGAACTCAAGTTGGGAGGCAAGTAGCGATGGCCGTCACCACTTCTGTCTTCCAAGGCGTTGGCGGCACGATCGACAATGCCACCGCAGCGTTCGTCACTAACGTCTCATCTGACATGATCGCGACGATCACCCCATGGGCGATCTCAGGCGCAGCGCTCTACTTCACCCTGTACGGCTACCTGATCATCGCCGGCAAGGTGCAACAGCCGTTCGGCGACTTCCTGGTCAAGAGCACGAAGATCGCACTGATCGGCGCCCTCGCGCTCAACGCCGGCAACTACCTGGCACTCGTCGTGGAGACGCTGAAGGGTCTGGAAGCCGCCCTTGCGGCGGCAGTAGGCAGCGCAGGTGCCGGCACGATCTATGGGACGCTCGATGCCACTCTGGGCCAAGGCATGGACATCATTGCCCAGTGCATGCAGAACGCCCGCGAGGCCGGCTGGACCGAACTGACCAGCGCCTACGCCTGGTACGTCTGCGCCGTTCTGATCGCCGTCGGACTGACCCTCGTTGTAGTGGTCGGCGGCATCGCCATCGTCATGTCGACAATGTTGCTGAAGATCCTGTTCGCCATCGGCCCGCTGTTCATCATGGCGCTGCTGTTTCCCGTCACCGCCAGATTCTTCGACCAGTGGATCGGCTACGTCCTCAACCACATCCTGATCGTCGTGCTCACGGCAACGGTGCTCACCCTCGGCGTCATGATCTACGAACACGAACTGGCCAAGGTCACCGTCGGGACGGGTGATCAGAACATGGCGCTCATCGCATTCGAGTTACTGATCATCGCGGGCATCCTGTACGCGGTCATCAAGGGTGTAGCAGGCATGGCGTCTGCATTGGCTGGGGGACTGTCGATGGCTGTCCTCTCCATCGGGCGGATGACCGGCGCCGCAAGAAGTGCAGCCGCCGTTGGCAAAGGCGTCGGACAAGCAGCAGGAAAGACCATCGCCGGCGTTGGCAATCTCTCAGGCTGGGTGGGCGGCAAGGCCTTCCAGGCAGTCAACGCGCTGAAAGGGGGCAACAGCGTGGCCTCAAGTCCTCAGCCCGCCTATCGCGCGGGTCTTCGTGAGTTGATGCAGAAGCAGAACCGCCCTGCACGTAGCTGACAACGCGGCAGATTCAGCGAGCAGCGCCCCAACCTTGCGGGGGCGCCCTTCACTTCCTCGCCCCACTCAACACCTTACCCACCGCCCCGCCGCTGCGCGGCGCCTGTGGAAAACCGGCCTCTTGCGATGCGTAGGCTCGCGGGCCGGTTTCCCACAGGTTCGGGCCGTGGATAAGGTTCCGCTGGCTCAGCGCAACGCCGGAAATAAGAACATAAGAATAATATTCCTATTCTTCTTATGGACCGGCGCATGAGCACACACCCCGACGAGCAACCCGACGAAGACCCCACCTCCGCCAATGCCAGATGGCGAGAGACCATGATTGGCGCATACACCCGATTCCACGAGCTTGGCTGGAGCCGGCAAAAGACCTTCCCCGGCCTGGTCTCGTTCGCCATCGCTGACGATGCTTCGCAGGCAAACGGCAGCTTTCAATGGAGCTGGAGCGTCCCCAGCGCCGTTCGCGAGACCATCAACGGCATCAACGCTTGGGCGATGCGGCTACACGAGTGGGCCACCTGGATCGAGCTGCTGCCCGAATACGACGAGGAAACGCGCTGGGAGATCGCCTATCATTTTGTCGAACCCCTGGCGTTCTTCGCGATGTACCAACCCCGCGCGGTGGCGGAACGGCTTCTCGAAGTTGCCGAAACCGCCCTGCACGATGCGAACTGCTTCACCGTTCCGAACAGCAAGGATCGCCTCGACCAAGATGCGCTCAAGCCGGGTACCCGCTTCTCCGTGCGGCAACGACTGGCGCAACTGGATCGTCTCGGCTCCCACTGGAACGCGTACCGACGGTTCCGCGATCTGTGGACGCAGATCGACTCGAAGACTTACCGCAAACACAGCCGCGATTTCCGCAACCTGACGAGCCATTCCTTCGGCCCCAGGTTTCATACCGGCGAAATCCTCCGGGCACACCGATCGGTTGGACCAGCCCCCGTCACGGTGGAGCAACCTGACGGCACGTACCAGATTGCCGAAGATCCGACTCGCACATGTGTCAGCTTCGAGTTCGGCGTCATCGAGCCACTGGAGTTCGCGGCGGCCTACAAAGCGAACCTGGAAGAATTCCGGCTCACCAAGCGGAGCATCGGCGCCCTTCATCAGCTGGTAGTCGAGATGGTAGAGGCCATGAACACACGGCACGCTGAGCTGGCAACCAAGGATATTGGAGGCCCCTCCACCCGGAAAAGCTGAAGCAGCGGTGCGCAAGACAACTTCAGGGCGCCGCCGCGCGGCTGGTCGACGCTGCCGGCCGTTCCGAAATTTGGACATGTCCAAGAAATGGGCGCGAAGGGCGACTAGTGCAGGATAGGCTGGCGCCGGCAGACATCACATCGCGGGCAACTTGCGGGAGGAAACGCTGATGATCTCGACCTTCGACCGGGGGATGATCGACACCCGACTGTCGCCATCCAGAACGACGTAGGCGTTCTCGGGAGACAAGAAGACGAGGCGCCCATCGACCGACTTCGCTTCAGCCGGATGCTCCAGCTTGAGCGTAACGGGGACATTGCCGCCCACGCCAAAGTGCTTGAGGCCGAACTCGAGCAGCGCCACGGTCTCCTTGTGCGCTACGGCCGTAATGCCCAGCAGACAGACCAAGACGATAACCAGGCTGCGCAGGCTGTCCTTGGCTGTTCCGTGAATCAGGGTGCCGACTTGAAGGCATACCAGAATGCTTACAGCGAAGATCACAAGCCAGATCATCCAGTCCTGCCGTGATCGGCTCAGAGCGCCAACCACGCCCCAGATGACATACAGATTGAGCACGCTGAGACCCACGATGTGCGTTCGGCTGACACTTCCGCGATACCTCCACCGAAGCGCGGGGATCATCACCCCCACAGCAGAAACCGCAAACGTCACGATGGTCAGCTCTGTAGCAAGGAAGAACACACCGATCCCGACCGCCCCGTTTACCAGCATGTCGTAGGAGAAGAAGCCCTCGTTCCCCATGAAGAGAATGAACACCGCCTGGGAGTACAGAGCGAAGAAACCGAAGCTGAGGAGAGCCGAAAGCAAGCGGTAACCCACCTCCCTGGGTGCCGGTCCCGCCGCAATCTGCGTCCCAGGCACACCCCGCAATCGGTGGATTCCCGCCTCTACTGCTCGTTCCAATCTCTCCACATCACTCCCCTAGACACCGCTCAACTGAGCCCAATTTGTAGAGAATATCGTCATTTTTCGACACGAAACGATATCATGTCGAATCCGTCGACACGTCCGATCGAAATGTCGATGAATCAGCCTGCTATCGACACATGACCTTCGACCCGCGCAAGCCATACAACGACCTCCCTGCCCTTCCCCCTCAGGCGGAAGTCGAGTCTCGGGCCATCCTGAAGGCCTGCATCGAGGCGCGTGCCGCCGTCGCCGAACTCAAGCAGGCCGGTGAGCTAATCCCCAACCAGGCCGTGCTGATCAACAGCATTCCCTTGCTGGAAGCCCAGGCGAGCTCGGAGATCGAGAACATCGTGACGACGACGGATCGCCTCTTCCAGTTTGCCGATGATCGCGAGTCCATGGCCGACCCGGCGACGAAGGAAGCGCTCCGCTATCGGACAGCGCTGCGCGAGGGATTCCAATCGCTGAGTCGTCATCCACTCACGACCCGTACCGCGGTCGACATCTGCCGCACCATCAAGGGCGTCGCTATCGACATCCGCAAGACGCCGGGCACGGCGCTGATGAACGACCGCAGCGGCGAGGTGATCTACACCCCGCCCGAAGGTGAGTCACGCATCCGCGACAAGCTCTCCAACTGGGAGCACTTCCTGCACGAGGCCGAGCACATCGACCCATTGGTGCGCATGGCCATTGGCCACTACCAGTTCGAGGCCATCCACCCTTTCGTCGATGGCAATGGCCGAACTGGCCGGGTGCTCAACCTGTTGTATCTGGTCGAGCAGGGCTTGCTCGACATCCCGGTGCTCTACCTGTCCAAAGCCATCATCGAAGCAAAGCAGGACTACTACCGGCTCCTGCTGAACGTCAGCCGGGATACCGCCTGGGAGCCGTGGATCCTGTTCATGCTCGGCGCGGTCCGCAGTACCGCGCAATGGACGACGTCCCGCATCAAGGCCATCAGAGCGCTCATCGACGACACCGCAGAGCGGATGAAACGCGACGCGCCCGGCATCTACTCCCGCGAGCTGACCGAGCTGATCTTCGTACAACCCTATTGCCGCATCGCCAACGTCGTTGACGCCGGCATTGCCCAACGCCAGACGGCATCGGTCTATCTGAAGCAACTCGTGGACATCGGTCTGCTGCATGAGGTGAAGTCGGGTCGGGAGAAGCTGTTTATCAATCCCGGCCTTCTTCGAACGCTTCAAAGTTTCGACCGGGAGTGATGGATGTCGAATCAACACCGCAGCGAAGAAACAACTCGGATCGAGTTGATCGATGTAGACCTAGCACGGGCCGGGTGGTCGAAGCAAAGTCGCTCATTCATTGAGGAATACTGCCTCGCCGCCGCAGAGCCCGAGGCGGGGTATCAAGGCCCGAAGTTCGCCGATTATGTGCTCTTGGGTAGAGATGGCCGTCCAGTTGCAGTTGTTGAAGCCAAGCGCAGCAGTCGCGACGAACTCGCGGGCAAACGCCAGGCTGCTGAGTACGCCGATACCATCCGCACGAGACTTGGCATCGAGCCTTTTATTTATCTCACCAATGGCCGCGACATTCAATTCTGGGATCGCGACCGTTACCCGCCGCGCAGAGTAGCGGGCTTCCATACTCGTGAGGATTTGGAGCGGCAGTTCCACCAACGACGCTATGCACAGCCACTGCGCGAGGTGGCCATAGAGGCACGCATCGCCGGCCGCGATTATCAGGTCGAGGCCATCCGCCGTGTCGCCGAGAGCATCGAAGTCGCGAAACGGCGCTTCCTGCTGGTCATGGCCACCGGTACAGGCAAAACCCGCACAACCATTGCACTGGTCGATCTGCTGCTGCGCGCCAAGCGGGCGCAGCGCGTCCTGTTTCTCGCCGACCGGCGCGAACTGGTGCGCCAGGCGATGACAGAGTTCAAGAATCACCTACCCAACGAGAGTCTCGCACGCATCGAAAGCGGCGAGGCACCGACCGCACGCATCCACTTCGCCACCTACCCAAGCATGATGCAGGTATACGAGCGGCTATCCGTGGGGCACTACGATTTGATCATCGCCGACGAAAGCCACCGCTCGATCTACCAACGCTACAAGGCCTTGCTGGACCACTTCGACGCCCTCGTGCTAGGTCTGACTGCGACACCAACCGACTACATCGACCACAACACTTTTCAGCTCTTTACCTGCGACGACGGTGTGCCGACCTACCTCTACAGCTATGAGCAGGCGGTCGCGGATGGCAACCTCGTCAACTATCGCGTGCTTGATGCGCAGACACAGTTCCAGATCCAGGGTATCCAAGGCGACAGCCTGCCCGAACCGCTGCAGCAGATGGCTCGCGACCAAGGCGTCGATCTGGAGGAGCTGGATTTCGAAGGCACGGATCTCGAAAAGTCGGTCGTCAATCAGGGCACCAACGATGCCATCGTGCGCGAGTTCATGGCTCGCTGCCGCAAGGATGCGCAAGGTCTGCCACACAAGACCATCGTTTTTGCCGTGAGCCACGCTCACGCCAAACGTTTGTACGAGAGCTTCAACCGCCTGTACCCCGAGTTGCAACGGCAAGGCCTGGCCGAGATTATCGACAGCCACATGGAGCGGGCCGATGCTCTGCTCGATGACTTCAAATTCAAGACCATGCCACGTGTAGCTATCTCCGTGGACATGCTCGACACCGGCGTGGACGTGCCCGCCATTCAGAACCTGGTATTTGCTAAGCCGGTATTCTCACGAGTCAAGTTCTGGCAAATGATCGGCCGCGGAACCAGGCTTTACACCGACCCGCGAACAGCCGAGGTCAAGGGCGACTTTCTCATCATCGACCACTGGAAAAACTTCGCCTACTTCCAACTCAATCCCGAGGGCGAAGTCGATCGGCCCAGCGAACCCTTGCCGGTGCGCCTGTTTCGCGACCGTCTCACCCGCTGGCAACTGGAAGAGGCGCAGACACGGTCGAGCCACACCACGGTGGGCCGCTTGCAAGCCATGCTCGCCACCTTGCCGCGACAAAGCATCGACGTGCGGCCGTATGCCGAAACCCTGGATCAGCTCGTCGGGGCTTGGCCTCGGCCCGATGCAGCCACCATCGAGCGCTTGTCGCATGCTCTAGCGCCTCTGATGCGCCTGGTGCCGGGCCAAAGCCTAGATGAGCTCCAGTGGCGCCTTTGGTGCGAACGCGTCGCTTTGGCGCTGCTGCAGGGCAACGCTGATCAAGGGGGTCCGCTCAAGACCCGCATTCAGGATGCCCTGTGCCGCCTGTCCGAAGCCATCCCCGAAGTTCGTGCCCAAAGCGATGCATTGGCCTTTGCCCTGTCGCCAGGATTCTGGCAGCACCTGGACCTTTCCCGGCTGGACGATCTGCAAGAGCGCTTCGCGCCATTGATGCGCTTTCGGGTGCGCGAGGGCGGCCAGCCCATCGAAATCAACCTGCCCGACCGCATTGCCCAGCGCCACTGGATCATCTACGGCCCCACCGGCGAAGGCGCTTTTGCCGAGAGTTACCGCGAGCAGGTCGAGGCCTGGGTGCGCCGTCTCGCCGACGACCACCCGGTGCTGGCCAAGTTAAAACGCGGCGAGCCGGTCAGCGACGCCGAACTCGACGCCGTGTCGACCACGCTCAACCAGACCGATCTGTTCGTCACCGCCGACACCCTGCGGCAAGCCTTCGACGCCCCCCAGGCCTCGCTGCTGGAGCTGCTGCGCCACATCCTGCGGCAAGACGCCCGCCTGCCCGACCGCGAGACGCGCGTGCAGCAAGCCTTCGATGCCTTCATCGCCGCCCATCCGCGTCTGCGCGCCAACCAGCTTGCCTTTTTGCGCGCCGTCAAGGCCGCGGTATTGCGCCATGGCCGCATCACCCGCGCGGCGCTGTCACAACCACCCTTGGCCCATGTCGGCAAGGTCGATGCGCTGTTCGCGCCGCAAGACATAGACGAATTGATCGCACTCGCCGAAAAACTCGACGAGCGCGCCGCCTGAACCTGAGGACACCCATGCTCGCCCCACATCTGCGCAAGAACGTTGACAAACTCTGGGACCGTTTCTGGTCCGCCGGCCTGACCAACCCGTTGGTGGCGGTGGAGCAGATCACCTATCTGCTCTTTCTCAAACGATTGGAAGATCTCGACCGTGACCGCGTCGGAACCGGTAAACCCTCGGTCTATGAGCGCCGTCTGCCAGAGGATGCCAAAGCTTTCGACGGCAACACCTGCCGCTGGAGCTACATC
>Ga0116142_10004447_pt1 | contig 13304 bp, 22 predicted proteins | sample AD_UKC033_MetaG_FD_89785 | JGI IMG/M metagenome (GOLD analysis project Ga0116142, IMG submission 89785) | Active sludge microbial communities of municipal wastewater-treating anaerobic digesters from USA - AD_UKC033_MetaG | ecosystem: Engineered > Bioreactor > Anaerobic > Digestate | place: USA... | reverse complement strand
CTAATGAAAAGTTAGAAATTGAAATTATGGGGTATGATTCTGTATTGGATACGACATCTTATTTATATGGAAAACCTTCTGTATTTAATTTTAATAATGATTGTATATTCTATGTGCCTAAACATAAAGGGGAATGAATAATAATGAGGTATATGAAAAACGGCTGGAATGGTAAATGTGTAGAAACTGTAATTCCAAACGAATATAAATTATATTTAACAAAAAACGAGTTTTATTTTATAGCACGGGGGTATCATAGAAACTCAGAGGTAAATATGGTTTATAAATGCGAAGATACTAACAATAATCACATTATACAGGATACTTGCAAATTTCCCATACCTAAAGATATTAAATCTGAAGTGCAAAAGCAAATAATAGAACAATTTATAATGCATGTAACTAATAAAATTATTTAAATACAATATAATAAATAAAGATATTGAAAAGTTAATTTAAATTGGGAGGTTAAAATGGAAGATATTAAAGGATTACCTGTACTATTAGTAATTGATATGTTAAATGATTTTGTAAACCCAAAGGGGGTATTATATAATAAACTTTATACTCCGCTAATTCCAAAAATTGTTGAAAAGATAAACCATTTTAATAAGAACGGATTCCCTATTGTATATATTGGAGATGCACACTCAGATAATGATGTAGAATTTGGCTTGTATCCAAAACATTGTACTACTTAGTGGGGACAAAGTTTTGTACCAGAAATAGATAATCTAATAGAAATATCACCAAAAGGCGAAGAAAAATTATCATATGTATTGTCTAAAAATTATTTCAGTCCATTTGTGGGTAATGAATTTGGAGAATATAATACAGAAATATTTTTTGATGTGTTAAAGCCAAGTGAAATACATGTAACTGGGATAATGTCTAATATATGTGTATTATATACTGTAAGCGATTTAGTACAATTTGGATTTAAAAATATATATGTTCATGAAAATTGTACCGCTTCATACAACGAAGAATTACATAGATTTGCAATGAAACAAATGAATCAAGTATTAAAAGTTAATGTAATATATGGTAGTCAACTACTCCACCCTCTATAGGGTGGAGCTTGTAACTAACAAGCTCAGTTGATTAGCCTCAGCCAGAAGGGCTACGTTATGTGGGAATATATAGTCACCATAGGATGCTCCACAAGTCCTATGCTCTGAGGGTAATGGTTAAACATCTCTGAGAGTAGGAGAAGTGCTACTGCCATACAAAACCCCATATAACATTGGCGATGTGGACTTACCACTACTTTGTAGTGAGTTATTACTCTTTAAGGAGGGTTAATGTGGTTTTTGTAATATCTAAAGAAGATAAAAGCGGGAATTCCCGCTTTTATTTTTTACTTAATTTTTTATACTATTCTTTTCTATTCTTATAGATTAAATTTAAGATATTATTATCTTCTGTATTGACATCCTCAATAGTATCAATAAACGTATTAACCTAAGACTCCAAATCAAATTTAACTTTTTCCCACAGTTTAACCATTACAATATGTTTGTTTAAGTCTACAAATATTATGAGTTTAATTAATCTATCATCATAAAATAACAATTTATCTATTCCATAGATTTCAAAAGTAGCAGGAAAATAAGTATTTAAATATTCCCGTAATTCATCAATATTCTATACATCTATAACTAAAATTTCATTCCAATTATCATTACTTTCCCGTATTATTTTATCAGTAAAAGATTTAAATACATCCTAAAAATTTGTTTTTTCTAAAATATCAATCCCACCCTCTGCATCCGCAATAGTATTCATCAAATTCTTTATCTGGTTGATAGTGGAAAAACGGCAAAGTCAGTTTAGAATCAACAATACTACCACAATACGTACATCTAGCCTTTCGACCTTCCAGTTGAGAAACATCAAATTCAGTATCTTCTATCAAACCATCTTCTCCACATATCCCACATCCTTCTACACACTTTCCTTTTCTACATATAGTAGAATTTGCAACATGACCGCATTTCATCATTTTCAAACTCATATTATTACCTCCTTTTTGTTCTATTAAAAGAATAACACATTATAATATTCTTGTCAAGTGGTGCATGATATAGTTTACTTATGTATTACTATGTATTAATACCACCGTAACAAATTATCTGTTATAATTAGATAAGTAGAAATGATTAAAGGAGGATATAATATGACGTTTGCACACGAATTGGCACGATCAGTACGCCCATCTACTTTTAGACAAAAGTTAGAACAAATGGATTTTCTTGCCACGATTGAAGAAATTAGTAGTCATGGGTATGATTGGGAAAATTATTGCCAATATAAATTTGGAGGCAAAATCGAAGGAACAATAGATGAAGCACGTGAATTTTGCAACTACTACCCTAAAATACAAATAACTGCTTTTAAACTTGAAAATGATAGGATTGAGTATTATATTACACAAAGTGATTATGGATATAATGAATTACATATAAAAGTTAGAGGTAGGTTTGAATCTGTATTTCCACCTAAAGATAAAAATATAAAAATTAAAGGTATAAATTCAAAAAAGGTTGAAGAATTGGTAGATTAGTTGGAAAAATACTTGTAGGATGAAAATATTCCAATTTATGTAGACCCTAGGCGAAATATCGTAAAACTTATTATAAATAATATGTTTATTCTAACTATAAAACAAGGAAACATGGTATATAATTCTGAGTTATACCCAAGATGTATTGATGATATATTAAATAACGGGTTTGGATTTAAAGAATGGTCTAATGAAAATTCATTAGAACATTTTCATAGGAGGTAATATATGAAATTATATTTTGTAACATTTTTTTATTATGATGAAGGATAGAATAGACAGGTATATATACACCCAAAATTATTCTTTAGTAAAAAAACGGCCAGTGATTTTGCTAAAAATGTAATTGATAAATATGAATTTAAATTCAGTAAAATTACAAGTATAATAACAGAAGCAGAAACTAAAACTAATAGCGATATAACACAAGTAGATATGGATAATATAGATATATATACACCGTGGGATATTAGTCCAGAAAAACAATAATGGATGAAATGAAATGAGCAGAGATATTAATAAAGTACAACATATAAGAAAAGATGTATTTGAAAGAGAATTAGATAAAAAAGAATTTCTAGATTCAATAATTAAAATAAAAGGCTATGAAGAATGGCATAATGATTATCATATTTCGGATGAAATTAAAGGTACAATTGAAGAAGTAAAACGATTTATGGATCATTTTTAGAAATATGTTGATATATTGGCTATTGAGGATGAAGAAACTAAAAAATTAAAATATCTGTTAATAGTATTTCTGGCAAAATACGCTATAAATATTTACACAAATATAATATATGAGGATATATATCCTTCTGTAGTAAAACCAAAGAACATAAAAGGTATTGATAATGATAAAGTATTAGAATTTGTAGATAGATTAAATGAAAAATATATAGAATTAATTGGTGATGAAGTCGAACTGCCCTTCTGTCAGGCAAAATGGGGTAAAAAATATGTCAAATTATTTTTCCATTCAACCTGTTTATTATTTATTACACCAGGAAACAAAGTATATAGATCTGCTAGTGTCAATAGTATAAATTATAGATATTATCATGGAACAATTGATAAAATACTTAAAGAAGGAATAAAATTCGAAAATCCCAAAAATCCGTTTTACTTAAAAAATAATCTTTAATACTTATGTTATAAAAAAGAAAAGTTAATGATATTTTATGTTAAATTAACCATCAATATTTATGATATAATTATATAGTAAGTGCCCTGATGGCGAAATTGGTAGACGCAACGGACTTTGATAGTAAGGGGTTTAATAGTGGTATATGACGGGTGTAAATTTAGTAATCCATATTTAGGTAAGGACAATAGACTACGTATTTATATTAATTGTCCAGATGAACAGAAAAAAGTAATATCTTATCCTAAATTTTTAATGGAACGATACTTAGATAGGTATCTTGCAGATAATGAAACGATAGATCATATTGATTGCAATCCATTAAATAATGATATTAAAAATCTTAGGATATTAAATAGATCTGATCATGCTAAATTGGATGTAAAACGAGTAAAATCGCAATCATTTATATGTCCCGTTTGTCAAAAAGAGTTTACTCTTTCTGGAAAAAAACTACACAATTGTATTCAAAATAGGAAAAAAGGCAAGTAGGGTCCATTTTGTTCTAAATCTTGTGCGGGCAAATATGGTACTAATATCCAACATAAGAAGTTTAAGAAATTGCCTGTTTTGAAATGTGTTCCAGAATATACTACTAATAAACAACTTGGAGCTTCTAGTATGGAAACATCTAGAATGAACGGTGCTAATTCGGGGAAACCTTCCGTTAATGGCGATGGCAATCCCGAACTAGATAAGTAAATTATCGAGTGTAGAGACTATACACACCGCACCTACGTAAACATAATTTTGTTTATATGGTGAAGAGATAGTCCAGACCACAAACACTATTAGTTTGTAGTGGTAACGAAAGTTATAGTGGTACGAAAATCCGTCTCTCGTATGAGAATAAGGGTTCGAATCCCTTTCGGGGCACCAGTGTAAATAGTAACTAAACGTTAAATGGAGGTAAGTATATGGCAGTAGCATTTTGTTTTGCATTAATGCTATTTGGATTCGTAATAGGAGATATATTAAAAGATTTAGGAACTAAATAGTATAAGTTTCATCTAAATCGTATAGGAAATATTATAATGATCACAGGTCCAATTATTTTAGGTATAGTATTTATAATATCTATTATAGTAACTATTAATACTAATGAATATCAGTATATACTAAAGGATGAAACTAAATTAGAAATGTTTAAGGATAATTTTTTTGTAATCGGGAACAGGCTTACAGGAATAAGTACTGAATTGAATATTACATATATGATAAAAGAAAACGGGACAATTCAAATAAAAAGTAAAGAAGTAGATAATAGTACTGAAATTATAGAAATTGATAGTGACATAGCAACACTGAAAAAATATCGTAAAACAGTAAATGCCGATAATGTATTTCACAAGTGGTTTTTTATAGGCGATAGTATAATAACAGTATTTGAAATACCGAAAGATTCAATAAAATATGAATATGCTATAGATTTAGAATAATTAAAATAATTGACAAGGAGGATAGAGTATGGATTATATAATAGGATATACAAATGAGGATAAAACACCCATTTCTTATATTCAAATATTGAATGGTGAGTTTTTTGGCGAAAGAGATAAGTCTATACCAGTGAAAAATTCATTTTCATACAAAACAATTAGTATTAATAACATCGAAACAGAGATTTTTAGTACTAAAATTTCAAAAAACTTAGATGAAGTTATAAATGAATTTATACAAGTAGCGAAGGATATATTATTTACAAGCGATTATTTAATGCCCCAGCCATTTGTATTCTATTCAGAAGATGGTAAGAATTATAAATACAAAATTATGTATAATTATATAGAAAATAAATAATTATGCGGATATAATTTAATGGTAGAATGACATCCTTCCAAGTTGTTTATGGGGGTTCAATTCCCCCTATCCGCTCCATATATTTATTAAATTACAAGGAGAAATAGAATGGAAATTGTATTTTTTGATAAGAATAAAAACATAATTGAATTGAATGATTTTTTTTATAAATACCCCAAAGATAATTGGAAAAATGATTTCTTTGTTAAAACTAGGTGGTATCGGGATGATATTATATTTAAACTAAAGATTGATGAGGAAGATTTTATTATTGCAGTAAAATGCAAAATAAATAATATTGATATAAATAATATAATAATAGAAGAAGATGAATCATTTCTTTAGGATGAATTTAAATCTATGTTTGATACAAAAATGAAAATAACAAAAGATAATACTTATAAGTATTATTTGCGTAATTAGGAAAAAATAAAAATCCCAATACAAGAATATCTTAAAACACTATCTATTTTCAATGGATCGCCCATAAAGATAGATATATGGGAGTATGATAATGATATAGTTAAATAGTATATCAAGATGATGAAAGATCTTAACATAAAAGAATATTCGTATATTGGATCACTTGGTATTAAATATGATATAATAAATCATGATACACATTTTACTGTATCTGAAACGTCAGAGTGGCATAGACTGAATTTTGAATTATGGTGATTGTAGCTCAATTGGCAGAGCGTTTGACTGTGGATCAGATGGTTATGGGTTCGACCCCCATCAATCGCCCCATTTTTGAACTTTAAATAGTTGGGAATAACAAAATTTAAGATTAAATATTGATATATACAATGGCACGTAGCTCAATGGAAGAGCGTCAGACTGTTAATTTGTTGGTTGTGGGTTCGAATCCCACCGTGTCAGCCATTGACTGGTGTGTAAGCTAATTGGAAAACTTGCGGTCTCCAAAATCGTTATTGCGGGTTCGAGTCCCGCCACACCAGCCACTATTATTACGATATTTTGAAGGAGGAAATTATGGAAAAAGATTTATTAGAAATTACAGATATAGATAAAACTTGGATACATGTACGATTAGCATACAACAAGGAAGTATTATATATAAATGGAAAAAAGAAATTAGAAGAATATAAAATTGGAATCGTCTATCTTCTTTATTTTTTGTAGGAAAACATAAAAGGATCGTTTGAAGTTACAGAAGATTATGTTGACGATTATGCAGTAGAAAATAATGAGGATCTTAAATATAACGTTGATTTTTTTCCAGAAGAAATAACAAAAAAACAAATTGGTAAATTTGAAGACTTTGAATACTATATGGTAATCAATGATCTAAGAAAAAAAGAAGAATAATTTTATTTATAGGGGGAATTTACATGAAAATTGAAGAAAGAAAAGAAATACTGATAGATATACTTAATAAATTTTTTAAAGAATCAGACATAAGATATGATGAATTTAATCCATTTGTTGAGTTAGATAATCCTGATATAATGGATGACCTAAATGCTGAATATGATTTGAATATGATATTGGCATATAAAGATGAAGTATATGGAATAACGCCCATATAGTTAATTTAGAACATATGTGAAATTTTACTTGGTCAACGGTTATCATTCGTTATAGACGAACATAAAAGAATAACAGGAGTACAATGGTATACTGGATATGATTTTGATGATGATGATGAAACTGATGACGAATAGTATGATGAGGATGACTAAGAATATAAAAATTAAATAAAAAATTATTAATATTATTGTATTGTTATCTAAACCCAATCTTTATATTATTTATGTATAATTATATTACACAATTAATTAAGGAGGTACGACATGGAAAAGAAAGTAAATACCAATTATGCGGCAGATTTGTTTGTAAGTAACTGTGGTGGCACAATACTATGGGTAGAAGCTGATGGTGGAGACACTGTGAAGTGTCAGGAGGAAACCGATGGTAAATTTGGTAAAGTATCTACCTGTATCATTAGATATAATCATAAAAGTGAAGCATATATAATTCACAAAAATAGAAGAATATATATGTCAAATTGCTACAGAAGAAATTGGTAAGAACTAAAGGAGGAGTAGTAATGAACAATGATAAAATTGTATGTATCATAACATCTAAAAAATTAAATCGGGTTTTTACGGGAAAAACAAACCTAAAAGACTTGGATATTGCTTCACTATTATCAAACTCATATAATCCAAATCCTATTACCATACAACTAGGAGACAAAACAATTAGTGGAGTTATTTCTGAAATTTTAGTTAAAAATAATAAACTGTCAAACAATGTAGTAAAAATCATATTAGAATAAATTAATTATGGCATATAGAATTCCAAAATTTAAAAAAATAAATCAGGTATATTAGATTGAAATCGATAATAAATATTTAATTTTTGGTGAAATTATTAATGACAAATTAGCATTACAAGCAATGGACATAAATACAGGAAATTTAAACAAAGTTTCTAAAGTTAAAATTAAAATAGATCGTGATGATAAACCATATGTAATATATTTCACCAATAAATATTATCTAAAAGATTTTATAAATAGGGTTATGTTGCCCCAATTCAAAAATATTGGTATATTTAATTTGGAAGATAAGTATAATCAGCTTATACGGAGGCATGAATGAGTGGACTAAGTTGGCAGTCTTGAAAACTGTTATCCGTAAAAGGATCGTGGGTTCGAATCCTACTGCCTCCGCCAGATATAAGGAGTGAAAAATGATGATTGAATTTAAGGATAAATTAGGTAAGGAAATAAAATTAAATGATTTTGTGATAAGATAGGAAAATATATCTAGAAAAGATTATTTTTATAGTGATATGCCATATTTCAGAAGATCACCCGAAATATATAGATTGGATTTTGAAAAAACATCATGCTCATATTGTTTCAATGTATACACACTAAAATCAAAAACAAATGAAATTACAAATGTGGGTAATTAGTATATAGATGAAATTTTTGAATATGAAATATATGGTAATATAATAATATTAAAAGATGGAATATTACTTGATAATACTAGCATTGTAGAAGCTCATAAATATTTAATTTCTCAGTCTAAAATTCAAGAAATAGAACTTTATCTTTATGAATATGATATACCCGAAATAAAAGCAATAATTCATGTAATGGAAGAAAATAATATTAAGTTCTACAAATATGAAATTTCAAATAATGTAATATCTACAATATATAATATATACAAGCATGATAATTATTATATAGTAGATGAATGTTGTTCAGAATGTAAAATAAATAAAAAATTTAAACTAAAATTTTATTGTCAAAACGTATCTAAATACAAGGATATTAATGGTAATGAAATAAGAAATATGGATATAATTAAATTTAAAACTAAAGATCCAGCAAAAGATATACACGGATTAATTATTTATGATTATAAAAGTAAACAGTGGTTTGTTAGTTACATACCAGAAATTTTACCAATTGATTTTAATCCAAACGAATCAAAATTAATACTAGAATTGGAACACACGTTTGTAGATAAATCAGAAATAATTGGAAATATATATACCAATTGTGAGCTATTAAATGGATATTCAATACCATATTTGATACAAAATAAACTAGAAATAAATCAACCTTTTATATAATATTGCACAATGTCTAAAACCCCTGAAAGGTAACTCCTTATGGGATTTTAGACTGATAGGGGAATAGTTTAGGGGGTAAAACGGCAACTGCCAATTCTAGATATAGGCAATTGCAGTGGTAGAGTTCGAGTCTCTTCTTCCTCTATTAGAGTTTTATGCGGGTATAGCTCAATTGGTAGAGCGTCTGCTTGCCAAGTAGAAGGTTGTGAGTTCAAGTCTCATTGCCCGCTCCATTAAAAAGGAGAAATTATTTTGAATATTCCAAGATATAAATTATCACCAGAAGATTACTTATCATATAATAAAAAACATTGTTGGCAATATGATGTTAGATTGAAAAATTTAGAAGAAGATATTATAAATTCTGGATTTAGTAAAGAATATATAGATTCTTTATCAGTAAAAGATTTTGAATATAAAATAGTATTAGATAAAAATGAACGAACTAAATTAAAAGAGTTTATTGAAAGACACGAATTTTTAGGTAATTTGTCTCAATTTACTACTCATTGGTTTGGTGCATATCATAAAGATATATTATCGGGAGTAATATTATTAAATATGCCCAATGCGTTTTCTAAATTATTAGGAGATGATACTCCTAAAATAGAACGGTTAATAAGTAGAGGAGCTTGTATATCATGGTCTCCAAAAAATTTAGCCAGCTCATTTCTTATGTGGGTTATAAATTGGATGGTTAAAAATACTGATTATCGTCTATTTACTGCTTATGCAGATCCTACTGCTAAGGAATTAGGTACTATATATCAAGCATGTAATTTTTATTATTTGGGACAAAAATCTGGAACCACAACTAGATATATAAATCCTTATACTGATAAAATAGTGTCTGATAGATTTTTTAGAACTAGATCTGCTTATAAAAAATATGCAAAAGAATTAGGTATCCAATGGGAAAAGAATTGGAATAATGATCAAAAAATGTTGTGGGAAAATATCCCAGATGAGATAGAAAAACAATTAAGAAATTATAGTAAAATTAAACAATCAGAATCAACAAAGGTAGAAATGCCGTCAAAACATAAATATGCATATGTAAAGGGTGCAACAAAACAAGAAACAAAACGATTACGTACTTTATTTGAACAATTAAATAAAACATATCCATATCCAGATAATCGTTAATTATATACTTAAATTGAGGCAAGGTATATAAAATAAGCATACGTAGCTCAATTGGTAGAGCCTTCGCCTTGTAAGCGAACTGTTGTGGGTTCGATTCCTACCGTATGCTCCAGTAGAATGTTAATTGGGTTATATTAATTAACAGTATGAAGTAAGTATAGATTATATACCAATATTGGTATATTTTTTATACTATTTTTTTATCGTAATAAATAAGTTACCTTCTTATAGTATTACTGTAATTTTGTAATGGTATTATAATAATATGAAAATTAACCGTAATAAATCATATAATACTATGGGGGAAACTTATGAGTGAAAGACAAAAACATGGATTCGATTTTGAAATATCGTATATACAAGATAATGGACTTATAAAAAATGATGACTACACTGGATAGTATGATGCATTTGATAAGAATGGTATACCATATCAATTAAAACTATTAAAACATAAAAGTTCAATACAACTTGGAGATTATTTTCGTAACATTCAAAAAGATTCAGATTTCTATTTAGTTGTATAGTTTTGGAAACATTAGAAAAATAATATAATTGAAGTCCACGAATTATTTATTGACTATAATATATGGAATAATATGTTGTATTTTGATGAATGGAAAGAATTAAAAGAATGGATATAGAATGTATCAAATGCACGTAGTTTTGATTAGCAATGGCGTAAAGAACGCATGTATTGGAAAGAAAAATTCGGAGATAGAAAAGTATCATTATTATTTAAGAGAGATCATAAGACACAAAAAAGAATTCAATGCGGAATAAAAAATCAAGCATTTTATGAATACTTTATAAATAGGTTTTAGATATGAGTAAATACGGATTAGATAAGTTTTATACTAAAAAAAATGTAGTAAAAAATATATTAGATACTCTTGATTTATCTGAATATGATGTTATAATAGAACCGTAGGCGGGAAATGGTTAGTTTTCTGATGAAATACCAAATTGTATTTAGTATGATATTGACCCCGAAAATAATAATATAATAAAATAGGATTTTTTATCTATTAACTTAGATTTTGATGGTAAGGTATTAATAATTGGTAATCCTCCATTTGGGAGGAATGGTAGTAAGGCATTGCAATTTATAAAAAAATCTAGTATGATAGCAAGTACAATTGCATTTATATTGCCCAAATCATTCAAGAAAGAATCGTATTATAATAAAATACCACTTAATTTCTGGAAAATCAAAGAATTTGATTTAGATTAGTATTCATTTACATATAATGGAGAAGAAGTAGATATACCATGTGTATTCCAAATTTATGAAAGACGCAATATAAAACGAAATAAATATGTTTAGCGAACTACTGATATTTTTAAGTTTGTACCAAAAGATAAAAGCAATGTATAGATTAGACGTGTTGGGGTTTATTAGGGAAAGGCTTCACTTGATGTATTAAATAAATCTACTCAAAGTCATTATTTTATATTAGTAGAAAATCCAGAATAGTTTGTATCAAAAGTAAATGCAATATAGTGGGAACATAATAATACAGTAGGCCCACGAAGTATAAGTAAATCGGAACTCATAGATGCAATAGAAAATATATGGAAGGAATGATAAGTATGTATATATTAGTTAAAACAGAACTTAAATACGATTCAATAAAAAATGAAACTAAAATATTTTTAAATGCGATAACCAATTCTAAATTTAAAGATTTTTTGGAACAGATAGTATCAGAACTTGAAAAAGATAAAGATTATGTACCATATTATATCAATTATTCTATATTAGAAATAGAAAATTATCGTGAATAAATAAATATGTAATACTAATGATCCAAACTGGTAACTTGACAAATCAATAAATATCCAGTATACTTATTATGTAGATGGTCGTTGATAAATAAATATTTAATATATGGGGGCGTAGCTCAACCGGGAGAGCGGTGGTCTCTAAAATCATTGGTTGTGGGTTCGAATCCCATCGCCTCCACCATATAGACTAATATGTAGCTCAAGAAGGCGTTAAAACCTCACGGTGGAGCAACTGACGGGTAGATGTGGGTTCGAATCCCACCATATTAGTCAGAGTATTGGGGATATCTTCTAAGTCAACGACCCACGGATAAATCCGTGAGCTTGTAAAAGCTCGAGTTGACCAGCTTAAGTGTTTTGGGCACTACGTTACGGGCGAATATATAGGCACTCCGGGGTAACGCCACCAGCTCCGGACTCTGCGGTGGACGGTTAAACAGGTCGAGGGTCTAGACCAGTGTCGTTCATACAAAACCGCCCGATAACATTAGCGAGGTGGACTTTACCGGCGTATGCCGAGGATAGAGAGGTAACTATCTATGCAACGTGTATTTGTAGTTGACAAAAATCGAGATCCACTGATGCAATGCCACCCGGCGCGTGCAAGAGAATTGTTAAAAAACGGGAGGGCAAAAGTGTTTCACCGCTACCCGTTTACCATCATCCTGTTGGATCGTGAAGGCGGGGATGTCCAAACGGTCACACTGAAGATTGATCCAGGCAGCAAAACCACCGGGTTGGCACTGGTCGCCGACAGTCAACGTGGAAAACGCGTGGTGTGGGCGGGAGAACTAAATCACCGTGGCGAACAGATAAAAGCGGCGTTACTATCGAGAAAGCAGTTGCGACGCGGACGCAGATCGCGCAAGACACGCTACAGACAGCCGCGTTTCGACAATCGTCGCCGTGCCGAAGGTTGGATACCACCGTCGCTGCGAAGTAGAGTGGATAATGTACTGACTTGGGTCGAACGGTTGCGAAGGTTCACACCTATTTGTGCGATAAGCATGGAATTGGTGAAGTTTGACACACAAGTCATGCAGAACCCGGAAATTAGTGGTGTAGAGTACCAACAGGGCGAATTGATGGGATACGAAGTACGCGAGTACCTGCTTGAGAAATGGGGTCGAAAATGTGCGTACTGCGGTGCAACGAACATGCCGTTAGAAATCGAACACATCATTCCGAAGTCACGCGGCGGGTCAAACCGAGCAAGCAACCTAACTCTAGCCTGTAACG
>Ga0116142_10004429_pt1 | contig 13342 bp, 6 predicted proteins | sample AD_UKC033_MetaG_FD_89785 | JGI IMG/M metagenome (GOLD analysis project Ga0116142, IMG submission 89785) | Active sludge microbial communities of municipal wastewater-treating anaerobic digesters from USA - AD_UKC033_MetaG | ecosystem: Engineered > Bioreactor > Anaerobic > Digestate | place: USA... | reverse complement strand
GTTTCAAGATTGTTGAAAATAGCTTGAATTGAGTCCTGCGTTTCTGTCCGCAAGGAAGTCCCTTCTTCACCACTCAAAGACTCAATTCCGGAAGAAGCATTTTCTGCTGCAACAGCCTGCTGCTCAGGAAGAGAACACACAAACAAAACAGCAAACAGGATCAAAGTTTGCAGGAAGCGGTTGAGGTGCGACATCGGGAAGCCTTATCTGGATGATTATTACAATTGCAGCAATCTACAATTTATCAGCGGAATTTTACCAGAATCTCTAAGCCCTTCAAGGCGTTACTTTTCAGAATATCACTTTATTTACCTATATTCTGACGAGGCCCTCTAAAAGTCGTATAGATACGAATAGTAAATCTATAGTTATTCAGATTGAAAACCGTTTTGTTTAAAGCTGTTGCAAAATTGCAGAAATTTTTAAAACGCCCATCCAAGCTGGAAGTAAAGCCTTGGATTATTGCCGTTATTGCCGTAGGTGGACGTGTCGATGGGTTTGGTGAGCGGCTGGGCGATGGTGAGCGTACCGGAAAGGCCGGACGGGTGAGCAATATTCAGCCCGATCCCTGCATCGGCAATGGATAGGCCATCTGGCTGGCCGTCATCAATGTTCCAGATTTTTCCGATTTCATAAAAAATGGACGGTGTGAGTTTAATTTCTTTAACGGGCTCTATCCCCATGTATTGCACTTCAACCGCGCCGCCAACGCCATGATCGCCAGTGATTTCCGAGGCATCATAGGCACGGCCCAAGGACGGCCCGCCAAAGCCAAACTCTTCTGATGAATACAGCGCCTTTGATGCGCGTTGCCCAGTGATGGTGGTAACGCCCATCCAATCAGCGGCGATAAACTGGCTGCGCTGCCATGTTGCTTCAAGCTTGGTGAAATTCGGCTTGGCATCGGCGCGGGAGAGATTTAACTCTCCCGGCGCGCTCGCATCAAGACCAGTAATACCCCAGCTTACGGTCATATTCAGCGCGTTATAGCCATGCAGCGGATCGGCCCCGTCATAAGACCCGCTTAAACGCACTGCGCGGATACGGTCGCGCGTTAAGGGTGTACCCAGAATGTCCGTGTTTACATTGCTCCCATCCAGAGCCAAAGCAAAGTTGATATTTTTCGGACGCTGCCGGATTACCTGCCAGTCGAGCTTGACCCCCCAATTGCTAGAGCAGCTTTCAATATCGTTGACTGCCAGTGTGTAGCCGGGCCTTGAGACCGTACGGCCAAGAGAAAATTCCAGCTGGACTTCCGGTAAAATCTTTATCTCATGCGTGGCACTTACTGCCCAAAGCTCATTACCCACGGGCAAGGCGCTAGCAAGGCCGGATAGTGCTGTGCTCTGGTTCGGCAGGAAACTATCCTCATAAGCAAAGCTCATACGATGCGGGCCGGTAAAGCGCGAGCCCTGATTGTTCAGCAGCAAACTCCCACGACCATCTGCCTTGCTCTCTTTCAGGATCAGCCGCACCGCCCCTTCTGGAGCCCCCTCATCCATTCGTCCCAGAATGGATTCAAAGGAACGGCCCGGAATATCGCCGAGCAAAAGGAGTGAGCGTTCCAAATCCGCAAGCTTTGCCGGTTTTTGCCCGATAATACGTCGCTCCAGCATATCGACCAGATAATTGTCCGTCCTTTCACCTTCTATCTGCACGTCACCAACATAACCCTCAATCACGCGCAAGGTCACCATGCCGCTGCCGATTTCCTGTGCCGGAACATAGGCGCGGGACAGAAAATAGCCTTCCCTTTGATAGCGCTCGGTCAGGTGTCCCGCAAATTCCCAGATGCGCGAGAGCTGGATTTCCTGACCCAAAAGTGGTTTGTAAATATCTTCCATCTCTTCTGGGGAAAACGCGCTCATACCTTTAATAACAACGTGTTTCAGAACAAAAGTCATATCTGCTGCGCCATCAGGGATCGGCACTTCGGGGGCGAAGGTTTCAGGCAGAATAAGTTGCGGGGAAGACTTGGGCGGCAGGATGTTTTCGGGCTGCGCCTTGATCCGCCCTGCATCCGCAGAGCCAGGGACAGTCTGCGCAAATGCTGCGCTCACCCATGACAGCAGAACCACTACACAAAATGTTGATGCAATGGTATACTTGGTCAGTCTGGTCAAATATTTATCGGTCTTACATGCTCCATTCATCGATTTAAAAAAATGCCATTTTTTCAGTTGGTTAGCACAAAGTTAATAATTTTCTTAATGGTTTTCAGGTTAAAATAAAATCGGGGAATTCTGTTTTTACACAAGTTTAAAGGAAGAGGTCTGTTTTGAAAACGGGAGAAAATAAAACGCCCCCGCGTGAAAGAGGTCTAAAACTGGGCCGGGTGGCGCTTATGGCTACGCTGTTGTCCACAAGTGCCTTCTCTCATCAATCTTATGCAAACCCGGAGGGCGGGCTGGTTGTTGGTGGATCGGCCACGATAACCGAATCCGGAAAAAAACTCGATGTCTATCAGCACACGCACCGTACCGTCATCGACTGGCGGTCTTTTAATATAGATGTGGATGAACATACGCAGTTTCATCAGCCCTCAAATAGCGCCATAGTGCTTAACCGTGTGACAAGCGCCGATCCTTCGCAAATTCTTGGAAAACTCAGCGCCAACGGTAATGTCGTGCTAGTGAATCCGAACGGCGTGTTTTTTGGAAAAGATTCCGTGGTCGATGTGAACGGGCTGGTAGCGACGACGGCGGATATTGATACGAATAAATTCATGGCCGGAAGCAATCATTTTGATCGTCCCGGCAATCCTAATGCCGCAATTGTGAATATTGGCACGATCACGGCCAAAGAGACCGGGCTGGTCGGCCTTGTCGCGCCGAACGTGGAAAATCATGGCGTGATTACCGCAAAAATGGGGCGTGTGCAGCTTGCCTCGGGTGATACGGTTGTCGCGGATTTTTACGGCGATGGGCTTTTGAAAGTCGAGGTCACGGATGAGAATGTGACGTCACAATTTGTCGGCAATACGGGCAGGTTAGAAGCCAAGGGTGGCACGGTCGCCATGACGGCCGCCGCCGCGCGGCAAACGGTGAACAGTCTGATCGTTGCCAAAGGGGAGCTCAAAGCGCCAACAGTTTCTAAACACGGCGGAAAAATAATCATCGGTGCGGCCGGATCGAACAAGACAAACAAACAGGGCAATAGCCATGTGATTGTGCAGGCATCGCTTGATGCCTCTGGCCGCGATGAAGGTGAGCAAGGTGGCTCCATCGAAGTCCTCGGCGATCACATCGCCGTTCTTGACAGCACGGTGATTGATGCCTCCGGCCATTCAGCGTCCATGCCGGAGCCAAAACCGGATGACGGCGGCTCAGCCACTATGACCGCCGAAAAAGCTGTGCGCCCCGAAGATGAGTTCATGGAAGATCCCCGCCACGCGGGCGGGAGCATCAAAATTGGCGGAGATTATCTGGGGCAAGGCGATACGCAGACTGCCCAAACCTTGTATGTTGGTGATTATGTTCTGACATTAAATGACGCAATCGAGAACGGCGATGCGGGCCGCACGATATTCTGGTCCGACGACACCACCGATTTTAATGGTCTTGTTTTTGCCAGAGGCGGCATAAACGGCGGCCATGGCGGCTTCCTCGAAACATCGGGCAAAATTAACCTGCGCGCGAACGGCTTTGCCGATCTGACAGCGCAAGACGGATACAAAAAAGGCACCTATCTCCTCGACCCCGCCGACATCACCATCTATGGCAATGTCGATCCCACTTTCGTTTCTACTGACGCTTCCGTTGACCTCGCGGCAAATTTAGAGCTATGGCTTGATGCGGCGGATGAAACAGCCGTGACTCTGACTTATTCTACCGATAGTCTCGGCGGTGCAACGGCCAACGGTACAATCGGCACCAACACCATCACAACTTCCACAGATGTTTCCGCTAATCTCGAAGTCGGCGCGCGGATTAGATTAGGCGCAGCCGGAGTAGTGGGCACCGCCGATACACTTGGCACAGATACCTACACCATCACAAATATCGCCGGAACCACAATCACAGTTCAGGAAACCCTTACCGCTACTTACGCAGGCGATACGTTACGCAGAGGACTGGTTAGCCAGTGGGGAGATAAGAGTGGAAATGGGTTGAATGCCACACAAGCAACGGAATCAAAAATGGCGTTGTGGATTAGCAACGATCAAAATGGCAGTGGCACACTCCTATTCGACGGAATTAACGACTCCTATAACACCGGCACCATCGATCTGACCGGAACAGATGCCGTTGAAATCTTTACGGGGCTCAATAATGATTTGTTGGGGGGGACAACAACATTTTTTGAATTTGGCACAAACTTTAATGGCTTAAATGATGGATTTTATGTCTCTCCGCAAGACAACAGCTGTTGCGGTCATAATGGTGTAACAGCTAGCGTAAAAGGAAACGCCGGTTACAGTATCAATGCGGGAATAACACAGATTTTTGATCCTTCGCTCTATAATTTTATTCTTGATAAATCATTGACGGGGCCAGATGAAACAGCCATTAACGTCAATGGTGCTGGGTACACCTTAAAATTCCCCCCCACCCATCAAAACGATAACGCAAACAATTTTGGCAATCATAATTTGTTTCTTGGGGCACGAAATAACAGTTCGTATTTTTATAAAGGCGCATGGTTTGACGCCTTGATGTTCAGCGATACGCTCTCCCTCGAAGAACGCGCTCTTGTAACCCAATACCAATCCGCAAAATGGGGTATTGCATTGACCCCGCCGGGAAGTGGAGCAGATGAAGCATCAAAGGCCATGGCTTCGGACGGATATGGCGTGTTTACGACCGACTATCTGGAACGGCTCTCAAGCACTGCCGACATTGTTTTGCAAGCCACCAACACGATCACGCTGGATTTACAGGGCGACACGCTGGCGCTGGATAACGACCGTTCGATCAGCCTGACTACCACGAACGGCGATATCGCCACCGCTTCAATCGGGACTATTCAAACTGCCGGAACAGGTGATATTACCTTTACTGCGGGTCAAGATATCTTGTTCAATCACGGTTTGGACTTGCATGCTCTTGACACTGGAAATATTACCCTCATCGCCGATCGAAATATTGACAATAGCGGTGGGGCAGATTTTACCACCAATGGCGGTCATATTACTCTTAACGCCGACAGGGATGCCGATGGTATTGGGGCAATCAAGATGATGGGGGCCTCTATCACGACGAACGGTGGAGACTTTATCGCCGGAGGCGGACTTAATCCCCTTACCACTGCCGCCAAAGCATCCCAAGACGGGGTTTATGATATCGGAGTTCTCATTAACGCCACCAACATCACCACTGGCGCAGGGGATATTTTGATCCGGGGTGAGGGAGAGGATACTGGGACAAGAAACGAAGGCGTAAGAATTGAAACCAATAGTACGATTACAACCACAAGCGGAGATATTTTTATCTACGGTCAAGGCGGAAATGGGACAAACCTGAATACAGGCATTATAATCAACGATACGAATACACTTATTACATCTACAGATGGCGATATTCTTTTGGAGGGTATTGGCGGGAATGGAACCTCAAGCGATAATTCAGGCATTACGCTGTCTGGAGGAGCTGATATTACTTCCACTGGCAGTGGCGCAAACGCCGGAACGATCACCCTCAATGGCACAGGTGGCGATGGAACAAGCAGCAACCATGGCATTTATCTGAATGGAGATACAACGACCATTACATCCGTTGATGGAGACATTTCCTTGGATGGGACGGGAGGTATCAACGCAACGTCCTCTAGCAATACAGGAATTTATTTTCTTGCTGGTGCGGATATTCTTTCCTTGGGGATTACGGCCGATGCCGCCAAAATCACATTAAATGCAACAGCCGGACGTGGCAATTCTACAGCGCTGCATCTAAACGGCGGATCTATCCGATCTGGTTATGGGGATATAGAAGTATCCGGAATTAAAGGGGCTGGAACCACCGGCGGATGGGGTGTTTTTGTTTCAAATCACCTAAGCGGAGTATCTGAGGCGATTATTGCATCAACAGGAATTGGAGATGATGCCGCGGACATTACGGTTACTGGAACGGGGGCTGGCAATAATGGAGTTTTTTTACATGTCGGAGGTGCTGTCGAGACTGTAGATGGAGACATTAACGTAACTGCTGATGGCCCTGGTCATTTAGGCGCACTTGCCCTGCGCTATGACTCCTGGATTAAATCTACAGGTGTCGGTGCCAATGCCGGTAAAATTACATTATCAGGAACGAGCGCATCAAGAGAAGGAGTTGGAATTCATCAGTATTCTTATGTTAGTTCGATTGATGGCGACATCTCAATTACAGGCACCGGCGGAAATGGAACCAGTTTGGGCTATGGCATTTTGATCGGGGATCAAGATGGAACGTCAAATGGTTACATTTTATCACAGGGGGCTGCCAATATCACCCTGAACGGCATGGCCGGGGATTGTTCGACGGGGGCCTGTTACGGCGTTTATATGGATGACGCGACAGGCACGGAAAATTATATCCGTGCCAACGGGACCGGAAACATCGATATTACAGGCCGCGGCGGTAATACCGGATCAGATAATTACGGGATTTTCCTTAAAGGCGGCTCCTATATTGAATCCACAGCCACGGGAGCGGATGCAGGAACAATTACGCTCAACGGCACGGGTGGGGACGGTGACGATGCCAACCACGGTGTCGTTGTTAACAATAATGGGACACAAATCACCTCAGTCGATGGTGCCATTAATATCACTGGCCAAGGCGGATCAAATAGTACAGCAGATAGTGATAATAACTTCGGGATTTATATATTTAATGGAGCACACATTGTTTCCACTGGTACAGGGGCAAATGCCGCAACAATAACGCTTCACGGGACTGGTGGTGCCGGAGGGGATGGCAACTACGGAGTAAGGTTCAGCAACAATGCCAGTAATTTAATAGATAGTGTTGATGGAGACATCGTTGTTACGGCGCAAGGGCAAGGCTTTGGATCGAATAACGACGATATAAGTTTTCTGCTTGGTACAATTCGCACAACAAATGATGCAGAAATTAACTTAAATATTAATAGCGTTGATATGGGTGGAGGATTCATCAGTTCTGTTAATAATTTGAACATAACCCCTCGCACCTCCGGTACGACAATCGGCCTTGGCGGTGGGGCGGGGACGTTGAATTTAAGCGATGTGGAACTGGCACAGTTCAGTGTCGGCGGAGACTTGACAATAGGCTCTGGCACTACAGGTGCGGTTCATATCGATAGCGTGGACTTCACAGGAATTACAGCTAATACTGTCAACCTGTTTGGGGACGATTTTACGATCGACGGCGCACTGGCAGTCGATGCGGCGCTGAATCTGATTGCGCAAGGAGATATGACGCTAAACGGTTCGGTGAGCGCAAATGGAGCAGGTAACTCGATTGTGATGGCAGGCAGCACGTTTATCAACAACGGAGGTGCGGGGGCGCTCAACCCCGGCCTTGGCCGCTGGCTGATTTATTCCGCTGACCCAGGGGCCAATACGCTCGGTGGTCTATCCGGCGATTTTAAACGCTATAACAAAACCTATGCCGGATATGCGCCCGCCTCCGTCACCGAAACCGACGATGGATTCCTCTATTCCATTGTGCCGACGCTCAATGTTACCGCCGACAATAAAAGCCGCAATTTCGGGCAGGCCAACCCCGCCTTGACCTATAGCGCTAGCGGCCTGATAGGCGGCGATACGATCAATACCGCACTGAACAGCTTGCCCATTCTCAGCACGACCGCCAACACCAACAGCGTTGCCGGAAACTACGCGATTAACGCCGGATCGCTTGTCTCCGATCTCGGCTACACCATCAATTTCACACCGGGCACATTGACAGTAAATCCGCAGATGGTTTTGCCCTCCACATGGGAAGGGGCAGCCTATGCCAACAATGGACTGGGTTTAGATCAGAGCGTTATCAGGCAAAATACCGGCTTTATTCTATCCCCACCATCACAAATCAACTTTACAATCGCGCCTGATCGTGTTGGCTCGGTAGCAAACGAGGGTAATGAGAGCAACGAGAGCAGCAATAGCGATCAATCGTCCGTTCGCCGTGCACAAACTGAGCAAAACAGAAACAACTCTCAAGCCCACGTCATTAAAGTCACCATCGAAGCCGCGCTTGCCCGCCTTCTTGGCCTGACCCAAGAGAAAATAGACGAAATGTTCCAATAGACCTGTTGCAAAGGCAGCAATTCAGGTATCTGACGGGGAGTGAAGCCCCAGATATTTCTCAGGAGATGAAATCTCGTCTGCGGATTTTGTGCACCAAAGTATGTTGCCGCAGGAACCGTTCGGGATGCCCATATCAGAACGATCATCCCGATATCGAGATTCCCTACAAGTCTTCAAAGAAAAATCCACTTACCAAAGATGACATCAACTACAATCGTAGCCTGCCTTTCTTCCGCGTTCGAAAGAGGTCTGTTTCTTAATTTTTGGATTTTCTGAAAATGGTGCCCCTGGTCGGACTCGAACCAACACACCTTTCGGTACCGCATTTTGAGTGCGGCGCGTCTACCAATTTCACCACAGGGGCAACAGGCGGATTTTATAACAGTCCTGATTTCATATTTCAAGCTCTGATTTATCAGTTTTTTTAGGTTTTTTAACCGATTTTCGGACGTTAATCGCCGAGGTATCCAGCGTGTTCTTGAGATGAGCAGCATAGTACTTCTCAATCATCTCGACGCTGGTGCGGCAATTCTTGGCGATTTGGTATATATCCGCCCCCTCCATCAATCGCAAACAGATATAGGTATGACGCAAACTATAGGCAGTGCGGACATTCCCGTCCCGATCAAACTTCATATTAAGCTCGTCCAGAACAGCATTGAGCAAGTCACGCGGTGTACCGCCAAAGATCTTTTCCGTCGGCTTGCCGCTATGCCGCTCCATCATACGCTGGAAAGGCAAAACCGCCCCGGACATACTTTTGCAATACCCCACGCCACGCTTGCCGCGCACTTCGATTTCAAGGATACGTTCGTTCAAGTTCGGGTCTGTCACGATTGTGACGTCCCGATATTCCAGCCGTCCGGCTTCATCCGGTCTCAGGCCAGTATTGGCCATGAATAGAACATAGTCATGTAAATCCTCACAAACAGCGCGCCAACGCTCTTTCTTTGGATTTTTGGCCCGCTCGCGCGTGGCCTCATATAGCATTTTATATTCATCCGGAGAAAACCACGCCCGATGCGTGATCTTTCCGGAAGTTTTATACGGGGGAGAAATATCCGGAACAGCATCAATCCAGCCGTAACGATGAGCTGTCTTGAGGACCAGACGAAGTGTGACTGTATCATGATGAAGCGCACTACGTGACGGAGGTTTTCCATTTAGGGATTTTGTCCGGCGTGAAACGCGGTATTCCTGAACAAGTCCGGCATTGATCTCGCTCAAAGCCTTGTCTCCAAAGAAAGGCAGAAGATGGACGCGAATACGCATTTCATGGGATTTCACGTACTCTTCATTGCGCTGGCCTTCTGTAATCACCTCGTATTCGGCCAGAAATTTTTCACAAGCTTGACGAAATGTTGGCCCCTTTGGGGTAACTCTTTTTTGTTTTTGGGGTTCACGACGAATGGGCATATCGGAATACACGTCCTCTTCAAGAGGCAACGCCAGATGTCGGGAGAGGAGCCGCGTACGACGTATCCGGCTCGCATCAACATACCTTTCAAGATACCATTCTTTCGCATATTCTTTGGCGAGAACAATGTTCTCTTCCTTGGTGGTGGCACGATGATTGCGCCCGTTTAGGTACGTCGAACATTGCCAGAAGCGACTGTTCTCACGTCGATAAACGTGCAGTTTTCCATCCATCAAATCATGCGTTTCCATCAGCATTCGTAGACCTGTCTGCAATCCAAAATGTGTAAGACATGTGTAAGAGTAGCACACAAAGGTTAATATACTCAACCTGTTGATTTATAACGATTTTTTGAGATAAAAATTATGGGAACGTGATTTTGAGTCTGGCGCGTCTACCAATTTCACCACACCCGCAACAGGTCAGGGAATAGACAGACAGACCTTATAGCCGCCCACAAACTAGATTTCAAGCCAGAAATAAAAATGCGGTGTCCATAAGCGTAAAAGACTGGAATTGCATGCATTTCGCCCTATAATCAGGGTGGAATTCCCCAAAGGAAACAAGTGGAGAAGCTCATGTTGTCCAAGCTCGCAAACCTGATCCCTCCTCGTGCGGTGGCCATTCTGGTTACCCTGTTTTCCGCTCTGGCGTTGGGGGCAGGCTTTACCGCCCAGTTCGGCTTCGGCCTGAAACCGTGCGAGCTGTGTCTGATCCAACGCATCCCCTTCGCCATCAACATCCTGCTGGGCATTGTAGGTACAATCTGGCTGGCCCGCACCAGAATGATCATAGTCCTCTCAGGCCTCGTCTATCTCGTAAATTCGGGAATAGCCTTTTTCCACTCAGGCGTCGAACGCCATTGGTGGACTAGTTTTTCAGGCTGCTCGACTCCCGATCTGAGCGGATCAATTGAAGATTTAATGGCACGTATCGAGAAAACAGATGTCACACGCTGTGACGATATTCCGTGGCAACTCTTCGGCCTCTCAATGGCCAATTACAATGTCATGATGTGCGCAGGACTCGGAATGGCTTGCCTGCTCTATCTGGTCTTGAGAAAAGAAAAGGTTTAGACCTTCTTCAACTCTCGCAGAACCTGAAAGACCAGACCCACGTGCCCTGAACGTTGTCCCGCTCTACGTTGCAACTCATTACACGCCGTATCGACATCGGGAAAATGTTCCTTCAAACCGGAAAACTTGGCGATAGAGCTGTCATGGACAGCCAATTGACCGTCTCCCATGACGCGCAAGCGGACAACATCGAAAACACCGCTTAACGGCTGATCCTGATTTCGAACTCTGGCAACCAATGAGAACTCTCCCTGAATGGCAGAACAGTCGCTGCTGGCTGCTCCGATTATTACCGTAAAAATCTATCCATATTATGGGGAAACACAATAAATATTTTATTGACTTATGTAAATATACAGTGTTATTTAGAAAACCTTAATTTTAAAACAGGAATAAAATAACTTATGACACATAAGCCCCGCATAGTGACGGCCGATAAGATCAAGCGCGGTGATATCATTTCGTTAAACGACACGAACAAGCTCGGTCTTGTCTACAAAGTCATGTATCGGGAACATGCCGTCAACGGTTTCGAGATCATTCCGATTTACCTTCATGATAAATATTACAATGGCCAAAACGACAACAACAACTTCATGATCCCAAACAAGCTCAAGGCAGAATTGGGCTTGGGCAAGGAAAATCAATACCGCGTTCATTACATACTTGAAAACATAGCAACAAAACCCGGAACTCATCTCCTCAAATATGCCCAAACGGCACACAAAAATTTTGGGGAGCAGTCAATGGGCAGAATGACGGCAAAAATCATCGAATCCCGACGCACCAACGATCACGAAGATCAGGATGAACGGGTCATCATCTTCCGCGACAACGAACCTCAACATGTCAAAGATCGCCGCAAACCATCCGGTGCCGTGCATCTTGATGTAACCCTAGACGACGCCCTGAAGCTGCAGCTTATTGACAACTCAATTCATGACATTTTGGAATATGGAAGATACAATGGAAAGAAAATAACTTCTTTGAAGCAGGCCTTTACATTGGCCTCATCCGTCGTAGAAAAAGATAAAAACCACCTGACAGAAACATTTAAATCCGGAGCAGCCAAGACCAAAATAACTCTGGATGAAGCCTTTGACACAGGCCTTATAAATGAAAGCAATTCATTTGAAATTTGGCAGGAAAACGGCATCACAACACTCGCAGAAGTTATCGACGCTTTGGAAAAAGACGATGATATTCTCGATGAAATCGACGAATATGATATCGAACATCTCGAAACTTTTCCCATAGAGGGCCTCAAGATGGCAATCAAATCCGCATGGCACCAACTGGGAGAAATGGCAGACAAAAAAGACGCCACCCTCATACAGAGCGGCATCCCCTACATGTATCCCTCAAGGACCAGAGGTTAAATATCGAACCCCAGCGCGACCGACAAAATCGCAAAGCACCCGACATAGAACAGGTAAAAAACCACGGCATTCAGGCCGCTGCGTTTCTTTGAAAAATCGAACATATCTTTAAGCATGGCTCTTTCTATAGCGTTGAAGAGCTAAAACGCAAGAAAAATCGCAAAAAGAAGAAGCCGGACAATTATCCGGCTTCCGCACATTTCATCGACCCGAAGGGTTACGATTTGCTAGGCAACGTCGTCAACAAGACCACCGGGATCATCCCGATCATCACACTGGTGGTATAGGACAGATACACGCCTACCCCCACCAGAAGGATCGAAAACAGATCACTGGTCAATTTCCGGCCTGTCAGGATCATGCTCGAAAGTAGCAGGACAAAGCCCGTCCCGATCATAGTGTGGACATGCCCGCCGTCAAAGAAGCTGCCGACAACATCGACAACGCCCATCAGGTGCAGGATATGTCCCAGCACGGTCGAAAACCCGACCAGCAGGATCAGAGACGTGATATAGAACCAGACAGCATCCGTCGTCGAATGGGTCTTGGTGACATCTAGGGATTTAAGAAAACCAAACATTACAACCTCCTATGTTCGTCGTTGGTTTAGTTCCGCGTATTTTATAGTTATAGGTTTCGCGGCTTTACTATTGGTCAACCAGCTCGGCATCCCAATAAAGAAAATCCGACCAGCTTTCATGAAGAAAGCCCGGCGGAAATTTCCGGCCACGCTCCTGAAGTTCATATATCGACGGCTGCACAGGCTCTCTTAGCGGGGACATTCCGCAATCATGCGGCAAATGGCTCCCCTTCTTGCGATTGCAGGTCTGGCAGGACGTGACAATATTCGTCCAGGATGTGCGTCCGCCACGCGCCCGCGGGATCACGTGATCGAACGTCAACTCGTCTGTTCTGAAATGACCGCCGCAATACTGGCATTGCCAGCCGTCACGCAGAAAAACATTAAATCTTGTAAAGGCGGGAGAACGTGCCATCGGCACATACTCTTTGAGAGCCAGCACCGAAGGCAGTTTCATCTCATGTTCCGGAGAACGCACCACCCGCGTATATTCGGAAATCACCACCACCGTTTCACGAAAAATGGCCTTCACAGCTTCCTGCCAAGGCCACACAGATAACGGATAATAACTCAAAGGACGGAAGTCGGCATTCAGGATCAGTGCCGGACACCTCTCTAGCGGCGTCATCGTATCCGCAAAATCATCAACAAACTTATCAACAAAGCTGTTGATGGGATAAC
>Ga0116142_10004428_pt1 | contig 13342 bp, 12 predicted proteins | sample AD_UKC033_MetaG_FD_89785 | JGI IMG/M metagenome (GOLD analysis project Ga0116142, IMG submission 89785) | Active sludge microbial communities of municipal wastewater-treating anaerobic digesters from USA - AD_UKC033_MetaG | ecosystem: Engineered > Bioreactor > Anaerobic > Digestate | place: USA... | reverse complement strand
CCGGTCCATGCGCGGGCGGACGAAGACGCCCTTGGGGCAGAGGCGCCCAGCGGTGGCGCTGGGCATGGCCGAGCGCACGCCGAACTTGCGCGCCTCGTAGCTGGCGGCGCAGACCACGCCGCGTTGCGTGGGCGGGGCGCCGACGACGACCGGCTTGCCGCGCAACGCCGGATTGTCGCGCTGCTCGACTGAGGCGAAGAACGCGTCCATATCCAGGTGGGCGATGACGCGGTGCATCCGGAGGCAGGATGCCATTTCCGGGACGATGAACCAAGGCCCTGGACTCGGCCGCGAGATGCGACCCCTGCAAGATGCTGGCTGGGGTGCCAACGAAGAGCCGAACGTTCAACGTGCAACGCTTAAGGCCCAACGCCCAAATGCCCCGGCAGCAGGCCGGCCAATTGTTTTGTCGCCGTCGGCGGAAGCGACAGCCTTTATCACCGCCCAAGCCCGAGCAGAACGATCACGACGATCACGGACATCACCAGCAGAATGCCCGCGACAGTCAGTATCCGCCGCCGCTGCGCCGCCAGGAATGCCCCGGCCGCCTCCTGGTTCATGTAGAAACGGTCGTGATCGAGTCCGACGAATACCCCGCGGGAGACCATCCTGTCGAAGACCCACGAGCGTCGCATTCCCACATCGGCAAAGGAAATCGCCCTGTCTGGGGAGGTTGCGCCTCCGGGCGAGGTGTACAACGACCCCGAGGTCTATGGTGCCAAGCGACCGGTCTGGGACACCAGCCGTTGGTGAGCAGGGGAATGCGGTCGGCCCTCGGCTGCGGCGGCCCAGGGTCCCCTCGCTTCGCTCGGCGGCAGGGCTCGCGAGCTGGAGCTCGCCAAACCGAGCCTTGCCGCCCCGATGCCGCCGGTCCTCGGACCTCCTGCCCTTGACGGCGCTGGTCTTCAGCGAGACACTTGCCTTCGCAATGGAACTGCGAAGGGACATCAACCACCACAACAACCCCGAGCAGAACCCGAAAACCACAGCTTAATTTCCCCGTTCCGTGGTCCAAAGAATGGGGTCCACCTCACCCCATCCGGCAGTCGTTTGGCACGTGTGACGAACCGGGCAAAAGAGCGCATCTTGATGAAATCCTCCGCGCGCAGAATCACCACGGTGGTGGCGGCTGTGCTGATCGGCTTCTGCTCAACGGTGGCGGGCGCCCAACGAACCGAAACGCAGTCTTCCCGATCCGCGCGTGAGTTTATCCGCGTCAGCAAGGACCGAACGCGTTTCGTCTTCTCAAACGGTCAACGCGAGTTCAGACCGTGGGGCTTCAATTACGACCACGATGCCTCGAACCGGCTCCTGGAAGATTACTGGAAGGACGAGTGGGCAACGGTCAGCGGAGATTTCGAGGAGATGAAAGCCCTTGGAGCGAACACCGTCCGTGTCCATCTGCAAGTCGCCAGGTTCATGAACTCCGCCACAGAGCCGGATCGAGAATCGCTCGCACAGCTTGGTCGTCTGTTGCGTTTGGCCGAGACGAATCAGCTTCACCTCGATGTCACCGGCCTGGGCTGCTACCGGAGGAGGGATACGCCGAGGTGGTACAATGACTTGGGGGAAGCCCAACGGTGGGAGGTTCAAGCACGGTTTTGGGAAGCGGTTGCCGAGGTCTGCTCGGCCAGCCCGGCCGTATTCTGTTACGACCTGATGAACGAGCCAATCGTCTCGGAGGACAAACAGAACCGGGACTGGACGCCGGGCGAGTTCGCGGGCATGTGCTTCGTGCAGCGCCTAACCCTCGATCGCGCCGGCCGCAGCGAAAAGGAGGTGGCCAAGGCGTGGGTCGAAACGCTGGTCAAAGCGATCAGAAAGAAGGATCAAGGGCACCTCGTTACCGTCGGCGCCATCCCTTGGGCGTTGACCTTCCCCGGGGCCAAACCGCTGTTCTACTCGCAGGAGGTTGGAGCGAGTCTGGACTTTGTCAGTCTCCACTTCTATCCCAAGCGGGGTGAAGTGGATAAAGCGCTGCCGGCGCTTGCCGTCTACGATGTGGGCAAGCCGATCGTCATCGAGGAAATGTTTCCATTGAACTGCTCGACGAGGGAATTGGGTGCGTTCATCGAGGGATCGCGCCGGCTGGCGGTCGGCTGGCTCGGATTCTACTGGGGAAAGACCATTCCCGAATACAAGCAGAGCAAACCGGACATCGCCGCGTCGATGGCACTGGAATGGCTCGATTACTTTGCCGCGAAGACGCCCGACATTCTCAACGTGCCCCCGAGAGTCGAGCGCTGAGTTTCCTGCAAGATGCTCGCTGTCATCTACGAACAATTCCAGGGACCGCTGGAGCTCCGGCGGGTTTCCGATCCCACCCCACCACATGACGGCGTGGTGGTCCGAGTCGAGGCCAACGGCATCTGCCGGAGCGATTGGCACGGGTGGCGAGGCCATGATCCGGACATTCGGCTGCCCCACGTACCGGGCCACGAATTGGCCGGCGTGATCGAGGCGGTGGGCGTTGGCGTCCGACGCTGGCATCCGGGCGACCGCGTCACCGTCCCGTTTGCCGTCGGTTGCGGCGTCTGCCCCCAATGTATTTCCGGCAACCCGCAGGTCTGTGATGATTATTTCCAACCCGGCTTCACCGCATGGGGTTCGTTCGCCGAATTCGTCGCGCTTCCTCATGCGGACCAGAATCTGGTGCGCCTGCCGGATGAGTTGGGCTTTGTCGCTGCAGCCAGTCTGGGCTGTCGGTTCGCGACGTCCTTCCGCGCGGTGGTGCAACAGGGACGCGTCGTCCCGGGGGAATGGGTGGCGGTACACGGCTGTGGTGGAATTGGCTTGGCGGCCATCATGATCGCCTATGCCGCGGGCGCCCAGGTGATCGGGGTGGACGTGAGACCCGAAGCGCTGGCGTGCGCGCAGGTGCTGGGCGCAGTGCACACCCTGAACGCCAACAGCCAAGGCGACGTAGCGACAGCGATCCATGAGTTCACCGGCGGCGGGGCGCATTTGTCGATCGACGCCCTCGGCAGCCGGGCAACCAGTCGCAACTCGATCCTCTGTTTGCGCAAGCGGGGTCGGCATGCGCAGGTTGGATTGATGGTGGCGGAGGATCGGGACGCGCCCGTGCCGATGGCGTCAGTGATCGCCAGGGAGTTGGAAATCCTCGGTTGTCATGGGATGGCTGCCCAGGCCTATCCGTCGCTGCTCACCATGATCAGGGCGGGCAAACTCGATCCCCAGCGCTTGGTTGGAAAGACGGTCACGCTCGCCGAAGCGCCCGCCGCACTGATCGCTCTTGGGGCATTTGGCGGGACGGGTGTGACCGTCATTGACCGGTTTGACGCGACCTCCCACGCACCGGCCACCCTCATGCCGCCCCTCTCCTCCGTTCAGAGCGGGGGAGAAGCTGGCGAATCGGACTGAGGGGGACCGGTCTCGCCGGGTTCCAAGTCCTGCGAATCACGGCGACCCCATGCGGAAGCTTCGCGACTTCCACCAGACGCCCGAGCTTGGTCACTCCAGCCCCATCTGAAGGCGTTTGATGGCGCGTCAGAACCTCACCTTCTGGGCCATGTCCTGGCTGTGTTCATCCCGCAGGTGGCCGTAGACCTTCATGGCGAGGGCGCCGCCGTCTTTGTGGCCGAGCCAGCGACTGACGGTGGGGATGTCGACGCCGGATTCGATGCAGCGGGTGGCGAACAGGTGGCGCAGGTCGTGGTGGGTGATGCGCGTTATGCCGACCGTGCGCGCGGCGCGGTCCATGGCTTTCTGGGATTCCTGCACCCGCATCACGGGGGCTTCGGGCGGTTCGGATGGCCGGGAAGAGCGAAGGCGCAAGAGCAGGGCTTCCATGTCGGCGATCATCGGCACCAGCCTCGGTTCGCCGTTCTTGGTCACGCGCAGCCGGATCTCTTTGCGGCCGAAATCGCAGTCGGCCCAGATGACGATGGCGGCTTCCGCTCGATGCAGCGCTTCGAGATGAACCGGGCGGGGTTGTTCGATCGAGCGCCCCGCTCGATGGCGCACTCGGCTCGTTTGTCGCGGATGAAGTCCGCCAGACGGAGCTTGGCAACGGTGAAGACCTTGGTTTTCAGGCTTGGGGTCTGTGCAAAAACTACTTCCGATTTTGGCGGGAGCGCCACCGGGCCCGATGCGAGGACCTCGGCGAGCTCGGTCGAGGCGCCCGAGGGAGGGAGTGTATCCTCTGAGATACTTGACCGACCGAGGAACGACGCAGCGGGCCCGGTGCCGCCCCGCCCCGGAGGGCTGGGGGGATTTGGCTCGCTGGCTTCGTTGCTCCTCAGTCACAGAGGTCAAGGCTATGCTCCTTCGTCGCGCCTCGCCAGCGAGCCAAATCCCCTCCAGCAAAACCGGAATTAATTTTTGCACAGACCCTTACCCGAAAGAGCTTGCGACCGACGCGCACTTGGGCAGAGTACGAACTTTATTGGGCCCATAGCTCAGGGGTTAGAGCAGGCGACTCATAATCGCTTGGTCGGGGGTTCGAATCCCTCTGGGCCCACCAGAGTCCTCGACCTGTAGAATTCGATGTCAACAGATCAAGTTTGGCACCTCCGGTTCCAGACCAACCCTCCTTCCGTCGAGGACTCTACGTTAGCAAGGCGCGGAGGCAGGGGGCCCCGCTGCCCCACACAGTTCCTCTGGACTGTAGAGTCCACTCCTGAGGCCTGAGTCGAGCGAAGCTGCTTCAACCTGACGAGGCTTCGCTTCAGGCCGACGAGGCTGCCATGAGACATCGGAAAACCCAACGCGACATGCCTCATCGGTCTGAGGCGCGCCTCGCTAGGGTTTGACCTTCAGGCCTGCCGCGGTGGCGAGGGCCTTCTGGCGATTACCATCGGCCTTCCTCCCGTTCGCGCAACACGGCGTTCGGAAGGATCGTGTCGCCGAAGACGGCCCTGGCGCGGGCCGCGAAGTCGGGCATCCAAATCCGCGATAACCCCGGACTGCGCGACTCAAAGGCGTCTGGTTCAGTCCAGGAGGTTGAGCCGCAAGGGACGCTTACGCGCGGATTTGGGTCCTTGCGCTTGGGTTGCAGTTTCCGCATCAACACGTCATAAATGGCGCGCTGTGAGACTCCCCTTGTTGCTGGCATGGCTTGTGGCGCCCGGGCTGCTGGGCGCGGCTCCCGACGCGTTCAATATGGTGTGGGATTCCCCGAGCCGGGATCACCACGGCTCGATGCCCCTGGGCAACGGGGACATCGCTCTCAACGCGTGGATGACGTCCGACGGCGACCTGCACTTCTATATCGGCAAGACGGACGCCTGGGACGACCAGGGACGCCTCGTGAAGGTCGGCAAGGTGCGGGTGCATTTCGAGCCGAGCCTGCTCTCGGCCGGCGCCCGGTTCCGCCAGGAGCTGAATCTGGCCGGAGGGGAGATGGAGATCCGGATTGGGCGCCCGGCTGGTGCGGCCGGTGGCACGGCGGCCAACGCCGCTGGCAGCCCGGCCCCAGCCGCCGCCGCGGCGGCGGGCGCGGGCGCGGGCGGGTCGACGGTCCGGCTCTGGGTGGATGCGCAGCACCCGGTGATTGAGGTCACGGCGGAGACGGCGGTGCCGGTGACAGCGACGGCGTTTGTCGAGCTCTGGCGGACGAACCGGCGGGAGATCCGGTCGCTGGAGGTCAGCGACGTGCTGCAGGGGTACCGGACGCCGGAGGGCAAGCCGGCGACGCTCATTGTCGAGCCGGACACGGTGTTTGCGGGCCTGCGCGATCGGGTGGGCTGGTGCCATCACAACATCAAGTCGGTGGGCCCGCAGCTGCTGGCGGAGACGCAGGGTCTGACCGGGTTCCCTCAGCCGGATCCGCTGTTGCATCGGACGTTCGGCGCGCTGGTCAGCGTCGTCGGGGGCGAACGGCTGGACGACCTCCGGCTGCGCTCGCCGCTCGGGACGCGCCATCGGTTCGGGGTTGTGGTGCTGACGCGGCATCCGTCCACGCCCGAGCGCTGGCGGGAGGAGGCCGAGAACCTGGCGCGACGGATCGAGTCGCTGGATTTCGACGCGCGGCGTGCGGAGCACGGCCGGTGGTGGAATGCGTTTTGGGGGCGGAGCTGGATCCGCGCCTCGGCGGCGTCGGGGGCGGCGGGCCCGGTCGAGTCGATGGTCCCCACGAACCGGCATCCGGTGCGGGTGGGATGCGACCAGGAGGGCGGCAACCGGTTTGCCGGCGAGCTGGGGCGTGTCAGTGTCCTGAGCCGGGCGCTTGACGACGCGGAGGTTGCGGCGCTGGCGGGGCTGGCGCGGGACGGGACCGCACCGGCGCAGCCGGGGCTGGTATCCAGCGTATGCGGACCCGAGCCGGGAGCTCGCATCGAGGAATGGGCGGGCCAGCCAACACCCGGGCTGACCCTCGAGGCCTGGGTGCGGCCGGAGGCGTTGCCGGGGAGTGGGGCGCGGATCGTGGACAAGATCACGCCTGGGGGGAGCGACGGGTTCCTTCTGGACACGCATCCGGGCAACAGCCTGCGGTTCATCTGCGGCGAAGCGATCCTGCAGCGGGAGAACGCGGTGCCGGCGGGCCGCTGGACGCATGTCGCGGCCGTCGCGGACAGCGCCGGGGGCGGCTGTCGACTTTACGTGGAAGGCCAGCGTGTGGCGGAGACGACGGGTGGTTCGGCGGGGGACGAAGCGGCGCTGGTCAGCCAGATGTATCATCTCCAGCGGTTCATCACGGCGTGTGCCGGCCGCGGCGCGTATCCGATCAAGTTCAACGGGTCGCTGTTCACGGTTCCGCCAGGTCCGACCGCCGCGGACCCGGACTATCGCCGGTGGGGTCCCGGGTACTGGTGGCAGAACACGCGTCTGCCGTACCTCAGCCTTTGCGCGTCCGGCGATATCGACCTCATGCGTCCGTTGTTCCGGATGTACGCGGACGAGCTGCTGCCGCTGTGCAAGTATCGGACCCGGCATTACCTCGGCCACGACGGCGCGTTTTATCCGGAGTGCATCCACTTCTGGGGGGCGATCTTCGGCGAGACCTACGGCTGGACGCCGTTCGCGCAACGGGCGGACAAGCTGCAGGAGAGCGGCTGGCACAAATGGGAATGGGTGGGCGGGCTCGAGCTGTGCTGGCTGATGCTGGATGCGGCCGAATACACCGAGGACACCGCGTTTCTTCGCCAAACGGCCTTGCCGTTTGCGCGGGAGATTCTGACGTTCTTCGACCAGCATTATCCGACGAACGCGCAGGGCGAACTCGTGATGCACCCGTCCCAGGCGCTCGAGACCTGGTGGCGCTGCACCAACGCGATGCCGGAGCTGGCCGGCTGCCGGGCGGTGACCGAACGGCTGCTTGCCCTGCCCGCGGAGATCGCGCCGCCTGCGGATCGCGCTTTGTGGCGGCAACTGCACGGCAAGCTGCCGCCCTTGCCCCTGCGGACCGTCAACGGGCGGACCGCGCTCGCGCCTGCGGCAACCTACGATCAGAAGTCCAACATCGAGAACCCGGAGCTCTACGCCGTGTTCCCGTTCCGGCTGATCGCGGTGGGGAAGCCCAATCTGGACTGGGGCATTGCCGCGCTCGAGCATCGGTGGGACCGTGGCCACTCGGGTTGGCGGCAGGACGACCTGTTCATGGCCTATCTAGGGTTGGCCGACGACGCCCGCAAGAACCTCGTCGCCCGCGCCCGGAGCCACGACCCCAACGAGCGGTTCCCGGCGTTCTGGGGGCCGAACTACGATTGGACGCCCGACCAGGACCACGGGGGAGTGCTGATGAAGGCCCTGCAAGCGATGCTGTTGCAGGCGGACGGGCGTCGGCTATTTCTGTTCCCGGCCTGGCCCCGGCACTGGGATGTCGAGTTCAAACTCGATGCCCCCTACCGCACCACGATCGAAGGGGTGTATCGCGGCGGCCGGCTCGAGACCTTGCGTGTCACTCCGGAGGCGCGCCGGGCGGATGTGGTGATCGAGGCCCGGTGAGGGGCTGGGCAAACACGCGGCGGACGGCGTCGAGGACCTCGGGGGCATGTCGCGCCGCGAGCCCTTCGAGTTGGGGGAGCGTCGCGTGCCGGGTCAACCAGGTGGCGGCGGTTTCTTTCACTGTCGGATCCGGGTCTGCTAGAGCCGTGGCCATGAATAGGATGAGGCGGGGTTGATCGGCCGGAAGCCGTTGCAGGCCGGCCATCAACGTCTGCCGGGTGTGGGTTGGCAGCGCGGCGAACCGTTCGAGCACGGCCGCGAGGATCGCTCGATCATAGGCAGCCCACCGGACGAGAACCTCCGCGATCCGGACCTGGCCCGCGGCGTCGGTCGTTGTCAGTTGATCCATGAACGGGGCAAGCCCCGGGAGTCCCGCCTCCCGCATGAGGATCCCCACGCGAGAGGCGAGACTCGGATGGGGGTCCCGGGCGACGAGCGCCGCCAGGCGCGGGGCGGCGGACGCCACGTGGGTGCCGGCAGCGGACATGGCGGCGAGGAACAGCGCCCGTTGATCCCAGGGTGCCGACTCGATGGCCTCGACCAGGACCGGAACCCCTGGCGGGCCGATCTCTGCCAGCGCATAGGCGGCCTGGAGCACGGCCGCCTGGCCGTCGATGGTCAAGCTTGGCCGCTTTAACACGAGCGCCAGTGCCGGAACCGCCGCCTCGGCCCGGGGACCGAGCTCCCGCAAGGCAACCGCCGCCCGGGTGCGCTCGCGTCCCGTGGCGTCGGGTCTGAAGAGCTGATCCAGGTGCCGGGCGATTCGGGCAGGGAAGAACCTGCGGTTCCTGAGGTACCATCCTGCTCCCAACCGGTCGGGGCGAGCCACGACGCGGGCCAACACGGGGACGGCGTTGGTGCCCAGAACGCGGATCGCGTGCCGTGCCTTTTCGCGCACGAGGGTGTCGCTCGAGCGGAGGTCATCGGCCCATTCGGAGACCGAGCGGCCTTCGTACGCGGGCTGGGCGCCGGGAGGCAGGATCCGGGCCAGGAGCAGGAGGCCGAGCAGGAGCGCTCCGGCTCCCGCGATCGTTCGCCATGGCAGCCACGGGCCGCGTGCGGGCGCAGAATCGCGTTGCTGATCGGCGGTTGGCGCGACCGCCTTGGGGCGTGGGACGGCTGGCTTCATGCTAGAGCCCTCGAATTCGAGGGCGATTCTGGTTGCAATTGCGCTCCGTGTCTCTAGCATTTTGTGGTCAATCGAAACTGAGAGAGACCATTGATTCAGCCCATGAAACGAATCCTGACCTTGCTATCGGCAACGGCGGCGCTGGGGTTTCCGGCGACTGCACAGGTGTATCTGGATGAACCCTTTGCCTACGCGGACGGCCAGCTGAGCGCGGTGTCCGGCGGCGCCTGGGTCAATCATTCGGGGTCGACCCCGTTGAACGTCATTGGCGGCGCGGCGTTCATCAACCAGGCGGACCAGACTTCGGGGCTCGAGGACGTGAACCGGGGGCTGACCTCGGGCGGCTCCGCGTTCTCGATAGGACCCGACGGGAACGAGAATTCGAGCGACAACTACCTTTACGCCGGGTTCACGGTGAATTTTGCCGCGCTGCCGGGCGGGCAGGCTGGCGGGGCGACGGGGTCGTATTTCGCCCATTTCAAGAGCAGCAAGGCGAACGTGTTTTACACCCGGCTGGGGGCGAACGTGACCGACGCGGCGCCCGAGACTTTCCGGCTCGGGCTTGGGAGCGCCACGTGGAGCGCCACGGTTGCCCAGTTTCCCGAGGACCTGACGCTGGGTGTGACGTACAGCATCGTCACCCGGCTGAATCTCGACACCGGGGCGAGCACTTTGTGGGTGAATCCGGTTGACGAGCTGAGCTTGAGCGTGGATGCCAAGGACACCTTCGCGTGGAGTGCCGGTGAGACCGTTGTGTCCTATGCGCTGCGTCAGGGCACCACCGGGTCTTCCGGATCAATCGATGGCCCCGGCCAGGTCTACGTCGACAACCTCAAAGTGGCGCGCACCTTCGCCGAGGCCAATCCCACGGTCATTCCTGAGCCCGGCACATGGGCCCTTCTGATCACGGGCCTGGCCGGTATCACCCTCTGGCGTCGGCGGGCTTAGAACTTGCCGGTTGCGTTTGGTGTTGTGTTGGCCAAGGGCGCGGGTTGCCAGCCTGCGCCCTTGGGTTTTTTGTCCCAGGCGCCCGGTTTGACATGGCCATGCTGCGCGTTGTTCTCTTCGACATTGATGGCACCCTGATTCGAACGGGGGGGGCTGGCGTGCGCGCTTTTGCCCGGACTGGCGCAACCGAGTTCCGGGTCGAGAACGGAACCGCACAGATGCGGTTCGCGGGCAGGACGGACGGTTCCCTGGTGCGGGAGTTCTTCCACCGGCACAGCATCGCCCCGGTGCCCGACGCCTTCATGCGGTTCTTCGATCGGTACGTCTTTCTGCTCGATCATTATCTGGGTCAGTCCGAGGGCCGGGTTTGCAGCGGTGTTTTGGCGTTTCTCGAGAAGCTCCGCCGGTTGCCGAGCCCGCCGATCCTCGGGTTGCTGACCGGGAACATCCGATTGGGCGCCGAGATCAAACTGCGGCACTACCGTCTCTGGGACTGGTTTGAAACCGGCGCGTTTGGCGACGACCACGAGGACCGCAATCGTCTGGCGCACGTCGCCTGGGACCGTGCGGGGCGTCTGCTGGGGGCCCGGCTGGATCCGGCGGAAATCCTCATTGTGGGGGACACTCCAGCCGATGTGGCGTGTGGACGGGCGATCGGCGCCCAGGTCCTGGCGGTAACCACCGGCGGCGCCTCCCGGGCCGAGCTCGAGGCCTGCCGGCCGGATGCGCTGGTGGATCGCCTCGATCAGTTCTAGCGAGGCGCCGCCTCAGACCCAGCCGAGTCCTCAGACTCATGAAGAGCCTGCTGTGCCTGCTCAGCCTATCTTCCGCGCCTCGCTAATGTAGAGTCCTCGACGGAAGGTGGGGAGGCCTGGAACGGCAGGGACCAAACTTGACCTGTTGACCCCATAGTCCACAAGTCGAGGACTCTAGTGACAGTGGTGGCGTCCGCTGCCGCAACAGCAACCTGAACCTCGGTTGATCCCGCACGCGGCGCCGTCACCGCACGGTCCGCATTCGGCGCCGCCCGCCTCGGCCGAGGCGAACACGGAGAGCTTCTTTTCGAGCCGTGTGGACCCGCAATGGGGGCACTTGGTGCCTTTCCATTTCGAGGTGCGAACCAGCACTTCGCTATCCCGCTTGCACTGACTGCAATGAAACTCGTAAATCGGCATGCGCACACCTTACCTGACCGGGTCCTGGGCTTTCAAGTGCCGCCCCCGGGGCTGGCCGGTGGCCCGTCTGCAGGCGGGTTGGGTGGCGACGACGGCGCGTCCTTGGTGGCACCCGGCGTGGGGGTTGACGATGCCCGGGTCTCCGGCCTGGATCGCTGCTCGACCGAGCAGCCCGAACTCATTCACGTCCCCACCCCAAAGCGGGGCAGCACCCATTTCATGAGCACAAACCAGCCAACCACGACGGCGGCGAGAAAAAGGACATCTTTCATGACACGTCCATGACCACGCCAAGATGTCCCTGAACCAGGCCGAGCGCAAATGGAAATCCAACGCGAAGCATCGGGAGTTACCTCGCCGATTCACGGCGGCGCGGGTCAGAGGGCGGAGGGGAGGGGGAGAGCATGGAGCAGGGGGCAGGGAGCGCGGAGCCAACACATGGTCTGGCTGAAAAATAGTGAAATAGGCTGGATGACGCTGGAGTGGAAGGACTTGCGTGGCAAAACAGACCAATTCGGTGCAAACGGTTGACACAGAGTTTTTTGGCTGATTGAAAAGGGTGGCAATTCTGACTGGATCATCACCGGAAAGGCACCCTTGTGGCATGGGTGCGGCACCGGATCCGCACACGGTCGGCGGCAGGAGGTTCAGGCTACCTGGCGGACTGGTTGCGCTGGGCGATAGAGCGCAGTTGTGCCTCGGCGGCATCGAGGGCTGAATGTTCGAGCTTGTCGCGGTCCGGGAGAGCGTTGGGATCCTTCGACTGGGTGACTGACTTGCGAAGCCAGTAGACGACCAGGCCGCCGACCTCGCGACCTTTCGTGTGTTTCCCCTTCCGCTTGGGTCCGATCAGCGTTCCCTCCGCTTGGACCAGCATCGCCTTGCCGGATCCTGCCGGGACAAAGCGCAGGCCGATCCCGGTGGTCATCGTGTAGGTCTTGGGCCGACGGCCGTGGGCTTCGGCGGTGGCCGGTATGGCCAACCACTTCGCGAGCTTCGGGCGGATGGTGCCGCCGCCGACCTTGAGACCGAATCCAGGCTCGGAGATGGAAACCACGGCCTGAGTGTCATCGATGCTGGCGATTTGGGTCGACCGCGCTACGGACGCCCACCAATGGGTGCGATGGCCGCCGAGACGATTGCTCGATTTTTGGTCACGATCGCGGAAGTGATCCTGCAACGACCTGACAACCGACCTTGCGGCTGCCTGGAGGATCGACCGGGGGCGTTCTGAAAGCCGAGCGAGATCGTTCATCGCCACTTTCATGGCGCCGGAGTCGATGTGGACAGTGAGCATCTTGACGACGCGTCTTTAATCAGCGAATGTCTGCTCGTCGTCGATGGGCGCGGTTGTCCGGGAGACGTTTCGGACGTTATGCCGCAGGCTCAGCATGTCGGCATCCTTGAGACCGCGCTCATGGCGACGTCTTCTTGTAGACGGACTTGACCCCAACCCTCCGTTTGCTGCCCTCGATTGCATGCTCGACCATAATGAGTGTTCCGAGCAATCGCTTTTTGAACAACGCTGAGGTCGCCTTCGGGTGTCCGCGGACAACAGAAGCCGGAGATCTCCACACATGTGGAATCATCTCGATGTCCAGTGAAGTCAACGGCGCTTGGCCTTCCCATGTCTCGGACGGGCCATGATCCCTCGCGATTTTGCGCACGATGCCGGACTCGAGAATGAGTTCGCAGCCCTCGATTTCCACACCAGCTTCCGTGGCCCGTTCGACGGCCGCCTTGGTGGCGACACCGAGTCTAAGCGACTTTAGCGTTTCGCCTCCCACGCTGCGCCGCACGTAGTCCTTGATACGGCTGCCGAGCCATTGGACTTGCCCATCGAGACCCACCCGGACCTGATCGCCGAACTGCTGCTGGAGCCACTCGATCCCAGCCTCACCGAGCCCAGCACTGTCCACCTTGAGATCGCGGTTGAACTCCTCGAAGACCGGCTGGGGCGGCGGTGCCCCCTCTTAGGGAGCAACAGGGTGACAGGCTTGCAGTCGGCCGCCAACGCAGTTCGAAGGCGCCAAGCCGCGCGCGAGTCCTCGACTTGTGGAATATGCGGTCAACAGGTCAAGTTCGGTTCCGCCGGTTCCAGGCCCTCCCTCCTTCCGTCGAGGACTCTACATTAGCGAGGCGCGGAAGAGAGGGTGGGCAAGCACAGCAGGGTCTTCATGAGTCT
>Ga0116142_10004426_pt1 | contig 13346 bp, 9 predicted proteins | sample AD_UKC033_MetaG_FD_89785 | JGI IMG/M metagenome (GOLD analysis project Ga0116142, IMG submission 89785) | Active sludge microbial communities of municipal wastewater-treating anaerobic digesters from USA - AD_UKC033_MetaG | ecosystem: Engineered > Bioreactor > Anaerobic > Digestate | place: USA... | reverse complement strand
CGCGGGCCTCTTCCAGTTCGCTCAGCTTCGCGTCCTGCGTCTGGCGCAGGCTCGCCAGTTCGGTCTCGATGTCCGAGTGCGAGGAGGTAGCCTTGTGACGCCGCGATTGCAGCGTATCGAGTTCCTGACGCAATTGTTCGATGGTGGCCGCGCTTTCCGCGTTTTGTTGCGTGGCCCGTTCCGCGTCTTCTTGTCGGGCGCGGAGTTGCTGTTCGAGTGCCTGAACCTGTTCCTGAGCGTGGGTCAATTCGGACGACTTGGTCGCTTCGTTCGCGCGCAACTGTTCGAGTTCTTCCGCGAGTCGTTGTTCGGAGGCGGCCTTTTCGCCGGCCTCCGCGTGCAGCGCGACGAGTTCCTCCTGCAATTTCGCCATCTGCGCCTGGTGCTCTGAACTCGATGCGGAGGCGGTCTCGACGGCCTCCTGCCGCGCGGACAAGCTTTCCCGGAGGGCTTCGAGTTCGCGCCGCGCTTCCTCGAGGGCGCTGCTCTTGTCCGCTTCGCTGCGCCGCAGGTTTTCGAGTTCTTCGGACAGTTTCGCCTCAGAAGACGATGCCCGCTCCGCCTGGGATTGAACGGCTTCGAATTCGCGCCGCATCTTTTCAAGTTCGGCTTCGTGTTCGCTGCTCTTTTGCGCGGCCTGCGTCATGGCCCGCTCGCGTTCGTCCAGACGCGTCTGCAGCGCCTCGAGTTCCGAGCGCGCCTGTTCGAGGGCGCCGGACTTCGCGGTCTCGTTGGTGCGCAGTTCCTCGAGGTCCTCCATCAGGCGCTGTTCGGACTCGGACGCCTCGCGCGTGCGCGAATGGAGGTCCACCAATTCACTCTGCAACTGCGCGACGGCTTCCTCGCTCAGGTGCTTTTCGGTGCTCGCCCGTTCGAGTTCCTTTTCGCGGCGCTGTAATTCATGCTTCAATTGGTCGAGCGCGCCGCGCGCGGCCTCGAGGTCCTGCGTCTTGTGGGTTTCGTTCGCGCGCAGCGCCGCCAGTTCCTCCGCCAAGGCGCGTTCGGACGAAGACGCCGCTTCCGCTTGGTTCTGAATCGATGCGAGTTCCTGGCGCAGCGCCACCAGCGCCTGCTCGTGCTCGGCGCTCTTTGCCTGCGCCTCCCGCACGGCCGTCTCGCGCTCGGCGAGCGAATTCCGCAGCGCTTCCATTTCGCCGCGGGCATGTTCGAGCGCCTCGGACTTCTCCCGCTCGTTGGACCGCAGTTGCTCGACTTCGGCGTGGAGCGCCTGCTCCGAGGAGGTCGCCTCGTCCGCGCGCCGCCGCAACGTATCGAGTTCATGCTGCATGTCCTGCAGGACGGCCTCCCGTTCCACAGCCTTCTGTTCCGCTTCGGCAATGGCCTGCTCGCGGTCCGACAAGCGTTCCTGGAGGTAGTCCAACTCGGAACGGGCGTCCTTGAGCGCCTCCGTCTTGAAATCTTCCTTTTCCTTGAGGTCGTTCAGTTCCTGTTCGAGCGCCTGGCGGGACTGCGCCGCCTGGCCCGCGCGCTCGTGGAGGGCGACCAACTCCCCTTCGAGTTCGCGCATGCGCGCCTCGCGCTCGGCGCTTTCGCTTGCCGCCCGCGCGATGGCTTCCTCGCGCTGTTCGAGCGTGCGCTGAAGGGCGGCCATCTGCGATTTGGCGTCGTCGAGGGCGTGTTCTTTTTCCGCCTGTTTCGCGCGCAAGGCCTCGAGTTCCGCCGCCAGGCGCCCCTCGGAACTCGTTGCGTCTTCCGCGCGCGACTTGAGCGTATCCAGTTCCTCCTGAAGCCGGTCCACGGTGGCGCGGAGTTGCGCCTTGTCGCGGGCCTCTGTGAGGCGGGCCTGAATGCCGTCCTTCAAACGGGCCACCTCCGTGCGCTGACTCTGAATGGTCTTGGTGAGACTTGACCGCTCCGCCGGCGCGAGAAAATCGCCCAGTGCTCCCGCCTCCTCTTCCATGTGGGCGAGACGCTGCAACGCGGCGTCGGCGTCGGCCATGGCCTCGTTGAATCGGCCCAGGGCGGCCAGGGTCTGCGCGCGCAGGAGCAGCATATGGGCGCTGCCCGCCACGGCAAGACCGAGTTCCTCGAGCACGGCGAGCGCTTCGGTGAATTGTTGATCGCGATAGTGCTGCGCGGCACGCTGATAACGTTCTTCGATGGTTTGCGGCTGCATGGTTCCCGCTCTGTTGTGGACCCGACCTTACCCTTGTTGCATCTCGGTTCCTGCCTTCATCTTGAGACGATCAACCGCCTCCTTGGGCGACGCTATTATATCCTACCTCGATTTTGGCATAATATGCACGTGTTTTTTTAACTCCCGGACAAGCGGGAAGAGAAAGGGGTCGTCTGATGGCGGACGCCGGCGAACGGATCGTGATTACATGCGCCTGCGGCCAGAAAATGAAGGTTCCGGCGGAAGCCGCTGGCAAGAAGTTCAAGTGCGTGAAGTGCGGCGCCGTGGTGACACCGCCGGGGGGGGGCGCTGCCGCGCCTGCCACTGCGCCCGCCGCCGAGCCGCGACCGGCGAGTCGCGAACGCGTGGGGCAGCTACTGATTAAGGAAGGCCTGATAACCCCCCAGCAGCTTTCCGAAGCCCTTGACGTGCAGCAACGCAGCGGCGGCAAGATCATCGAGATTCTGATACGGCTCGAGCACCTGGACAAGCAGGCGCTGCACGGGTTTCTGTCGAAGCAGCCGGGCGTCGCCGCCATCAATCTTTCGCGGTATACCCTCGAAGGCGACCTGGTGAACCTCATTCCCAAGGAACTCGCCCTCCGCGAGATGGTGCTGCCCATTGACCGTCTCGGCAAGCTGTTGACCGTCGCCATGGCCTGCCCCCTGGATGCGGACACCATCGCGGAGTTGCAGCGGATCACCGGCCTCAAGGTCAAGGCCATGCTCTGCAAGTTCGATGACATCCAGGAAGCCGTCGCGAAACTGTACCGCGAGCGAGACGCGAGCGCGTCGCACGCCTTCGATCACATTCTGGCCAGGGCACATGGGCCGGTGACGCCCGCCGCGCCGCCCGCCGTTGCGCCGGCGGCATCTGCTCCCACGCCGTCCCCTCCGACCGCGCCTCCGCGGTCGGCGCCCGCGCGCCCCTTGACGCCGGAGCTGGTCGAGAAATTCATCGCGATGGCGGAGGATGCCTCCGTTTCGACCAAGGATTTTGCGCGGGCGGCCACGGAGGAGTCGGCGCTTGCAGAAGTCTTGCTGCACGCGGCAAACAGCGGTCTATATGGCGCGGCCGGGAAGGTTCGGAGTCCGGGAATGGCGATCGCCGTGTTAGGCCGGGACGGGATTGCCGACCTGCTGCGTATGGCATTTCAGTAACACGAAACCCTGCCCATGGGCTCGAATCAGGGGAATGCGCCCGATGCACGACAAGGGAAACCACCTCTTGAACCTCAGGACTGTTCCTCTTCGCATAGGATGGGGGGGCAACCGTCGCAGCCGTGGCTCACATAGGGAACGCTGCCGGGCACGGTACGCGGCAGGGTGGGGTCCTTTACGAGGTTCTTGAATGGCTGTTCCTTGACGTGGGCGAGACGGAACTTGTCGTCGTTGTCGACATACTTGCAGGTGTACATGACGCCCTGCTGGTTCACGAAGAGCATCCGATTTGGGAGGTCGCAGCACGGTTGGGGGTTGGCCCGACCGTCGCCGCGCGGGTCGGCAACTCCGACCTTCACCCCCGCTCCCGCCATGCCGCTCACGCGTTCGACATCTTCCCGCAACACGTATAGCCGCGCCTTGGACAGGTCCAATCGCTTGAATTCCTCGATATCCTGAGGGGTGATCGTCTTTCCGTCGGTGTGTATGCCCACGGTGATGCCGTAGGTCTCCTGGGCCCAGTGACATACCGGCCAGATGCCGGGATTCTCGGAAAGCGGCGAGTCCAAACTGAACACAATGAAGTTCAGCCCGAGGGACGCGGCCTCGTCAACAACGTTCAGCCACCCATCGACGGAGAGGCCGCCCTCGTCCGCGACTTTGAAACTCGCCCAAAGGTACAGCAAGTCCTGCTGCGTCTCGCCCTCGCGAAGGACCTGACAGCCGCACTTGCGCACACCGTCGTTCAATCGGCGCGGCAATTCGAATAGACGCTTGCTCTCCTTTTTCGAGAGCCTCGGGCTTTTCTCCCGCCGCGACGGCTTCTGCTGGCGACTTCTTCCACTAACGGCCGACATAATGTTCCCCCGATACCACGCATACGGCCATCATTCTAAACCAAGCGCCTGTCAATATCAATTTGTCGCACATGAACGATGTCCTGACGCTTTGCCTCGTTGTTCATGGAGGGTGATCCTCGTCTGAGATAACAAACGGTGCAGGCGATTCATTTCACGGCGCAGCTCGCGCGCGGAGTCGCGTCGTGAATACGCGCGGTGAACATTTCGATTGACACTACGGGGCGTCCGGTGCTACGATGAGTGGTGGAGAGTTGAATGCGTTTTTCCCTGCGGTGTACGAGTGGCGCAGAAGCTTTTCACCTTAGAAGAAAGTCGGGAGTCCGATATTTGAATAGCCTACGGCATGCCCCCTCAGTGGGGATCTCGGATGGCTGTCGTGAGGACACCCACCTGGTCAATGCAGGTTCATAAAGCTTCTCGTTCAACGGCACAGGCGGGGCAATTCTCCGAGCGGGGCTTCGTCGCCCCGCTCGCCGTTTTTGCCGCAAAATAATCTGTTGACAAAAAAAAGAAATGCGTTTATTATAGGAACAGAACGGGAGGTTCGAACGCACGGAGGCGAAGACAAGTAAATATCAACCCGCCTGACGGGACTCAGGTCGGAGCTGGTTGTGCGGGCGGGTGCATTGTCAGGGTGACTTAGCCCAAGGGAGTCAATGTGGTCTGCGACCTTACGGCCGGCAGGAAGGAAAGTGGAAGGTCCCCGGGAGCCTGTGGGCGCGGGGTAATAAAGTGTTGACAAAAAGTCAGATTTTTGATAGCCTCATTAAAAACAGGGTGGAGAATGCCTTGAGCCTGGTTCTCGGCGGGCTGTTTGGCCCGAGGTAGCCGGCGAATACGCTGGCGGGAGGACGGCAGTCGCAATCTCCCCTTAACGGAGCGGTACGTACGTGTTGTTCACGAAGCCGAAGAAGGCCATCGGGATTGATGTGGGGAATCATTCCGTGAAGGCAGTGATGATGTCGCGCGCGGGCGCCCGGCTGTGCGTGGATGAGGCGAGTTACGTGCTGGTGGACCGGAGCGTTGCCACGAATGATGCGACGTTGGCACAGGCGAACGCGGTGCGCGAGGCGGTGGCCAACATGCCTACCGGCGCCGCGCTGCTCGTCGGGGCGTTGCCCGGCCAGACGGTTGTCATCCGGTATCCCCGGCTCCCTGATACGCCGAAAGACCAATTGCCGGCGGTGATCCAGCGGGAAGCCGGGCAGAATATTCCCTATGATCTTTCGGAAGTCTACCTGAGTTCGACGGTGCTTTCGGAGATTCAGGAAGGCGACACCAAGCAACTCAAGGTGCTGCTGGTGGCGGCCAAACACGAAGTGGTGAATTCGCGCGTCCAGATTGCGCAAGCCGCGGAGATTCAATTTGGCGTGTTATCGGTGGACTCCTTGGCCCTGGCGGACGGGGCATCGTGCTGTAACATGCTGCGGATGGGCGAGACGGTGGCCTTGGTGAACGTGGGGCACACGTCGGCCAGCATCCATTTCGTGAAGGACGGCGTATCGAATTTCATTCGCGATGTCAGTTGGGGCGCGCGCGAATTGATTCAGGCCATCGCCAAGGACCGGCGGTGCACGCCCGAAGAGGCGGAGAAAGCGCTGCAAGCGGCCGGGCGAGGGAAAGCAGCCCCGGTGCCGCAGGTGGAATCCCCGCCGAGGCCGCCGTCCGGCGGCGGATCGCTGTTGGACCCGCTGGACGAAGAACTGGGCGGGTTGGGCGAACCGTTGGGCGAAGCCCCGCGGGATTTGGCGCCGATGGCGCCGGAAGTGCGGACCCGCGACCTGCGCGACGTCCTGGGCGCGTCCTTGGGCCGGATGGTGTCCGAGATCCGGCGTTCCTTTGACTATTATGAGCACCAGTTGTATGAGCAACCGGTGTCACGTCTAATCTTGAGTGGCGGCGTGGCTCACGTGCCGATTCTGGGCGAGACGTTGATGGATGAATTGGACGTTGACAGCGTGGAGGTGGCGGACCCGACAGTTTCCGGCCCGGTCTTGGGCGATGACCGCGCGGTGGCGCCGTTACGGGAACGGCCCGCCCAGTTTCTGGTCGCGCTGGGTCTGGCGGCGCGAGGGATAGCCGACCTATGATTATCAAGATCAACCTGTTGCCCGAGGGGTTGCGCCCCATCAAGCGGACGCCGCTGCCGCACCTGGCCAGCTTGTTGGTGCTGGCGCTGGCGCTGGCGGCCATGGGGTATGTCTTCATGGAGGTGCGCGGGCGCGTCGCGGGAGAAGAGCAGCGACTGGCCGCCATCGAGCGAGAGTTGAAGGAACTCGAGCCCATTCGGGAGGACTACAAGCGCCTCAAGGCGGAAGAACAGACTTTGCGCGCGAAGGTCGAAGTCATCGATGAGATTCTCAGGGATCGGATCGTTTGGTCCGAGCAGTTGGACCGCCTCGTGACGCTCACTCCGGAAAACGTCTGGTACGACCGCGTGTGGGTGGCCATGGAGGCGGACCAGCGCGAGGTGGTGGTGGTGGATGAGAAGACGAAAGAGCCGGTAATCGACCCGAGGACGAATCGGCCCAAGGTCGAGATTATCAAGACGAACGAGCAGCGCCTGTTCGTCTCCGGGTACGTGAAGGCGGATGAGAACATGCGCTTCAACGTCAACCCGCTGCTCAATAATACGCGCGCCGACACAGCGTTCGCCGCGGTGTTTCCGCAGCGGAATCCGCGTTTCGAGGACACGGTATTCGCGGAGCGGCCCGTTCGCCGCTTCACGTTGGTGTTCGGAATCAATGCGGGAGGCGGCGCCTGATGCTTGATTTCTTCAAAGGAACCGTGACGCGGCGCGATTGGGCGTTCGTGGCCGCCGTCTTCGTCATTATCGTGGTGCTCGCTGTACTCTTCGTCTTCCTCGTCTACAACAGGCAGCAGGAGGAACTGGCCCGGATCGGGGGTGAGATAGGGCGCAAATCGTCCGAATTGGCCGAAGCGCGGCGGAACGCGGAGAATATCGAGGCGCTGCGGGCCCTCGAGCGTTACACCGACGCATTGAGCGAGCAATTGCGTTTGCGTCTGCCGGATGAACGCGAGTTCTTGAGCTTTCTCCAGACGCTCGAGAGCATCAGCGCCGATCACGATCTGACCATCAGCTTCAAACCGGGCAACCCGAAAAAAGACGCATTCAAGGAGACGTCTCCGTACACCGTCACGGCGCGGGGCGCTTTCCACAAGATTCTTCGTTTCGTGAATGACCTCGAGTGCTATGATCGCTATGTGCGTGTGGACGATATTGATATCAAGTATGTGGCAGCCGGCGTCAGCGAAGCGAAATTTGTGGTAAGCACCTTCCGCTTCCTCGAACCGGCAGTCGAAATGGCGGCGCAAAAGTGAACGAGAAAAACCGCAAACAGATAATCCTCCTGGGCGCGGCTGGCGCCGCGCTGGTGGGCGTACTCGTTTACCAGTTCGTGATCGCCGGCGGCGCCGCCCCGACGCCTGCCGCGTCGCAGACCGCCCCGACGGCCGCCCCCGCGGCGCGGCCGCGCACCCCGGCGGCCCCTGGCGCGCCGCGCGAAGCCGCCAAGGCGGAGGAGGATCCGCTCAGCCCGGCGGCGCTTGACAGTATACTGGCGCGCATCCAGCGGGTGACCTTCCGTTACCCGGAGAATCCCGTGCGGGATCCGATGGAGCCGCTGATCAGGGAAGGAACCCGCCTCCAGACCCAGGGCCTGATGCCCATTGCGGGCGCGTCGGTGATTTCGCTCCAATCCAAGAGAGTCACGGGCATCATCGGGAATGATCAATATCGTTACGCCGTGGTGGATGATGAGGTGGTCTTCCCCGGCTATCGTTATCCAGACGGGGTCTGGGTCGAGGCGATTGAGCGAGACAAGGTGATATTCGGTTTTGAAGATAAGCGGATAGAAGTTCTGCTGAAGGAGTAGCGCGCCATGTCCTTCCGATGCAACCTGTTGTGGGCGTGCGCCCTCGTCTTACTTGCGTCTCCCGTGAGCGCGGTGGACGACGACGCCCGGCTGGAATCGCGCAAGGCGGAGGTAGTCCGCGCCGCGCTCGCGCATAATCCCGCAGCCGGCGACGTGGCGCGGTTGCTTGCCGCCGCCGCGGACGCCGAAGCACTTACCGATATTACCTTGACATCGGGGCGGGATTCCGAAATGGTGCGATTAACCGTTTCCGGCGATCCCGCGTGCGACGCCTTCGCCCTCGACGGGGGCCGACGGATTGTCCTGGACCTGCTCAACGTGGTGAATCTGCATTCCGGCAAGATATTGCGTCCGGCGGCGCCCTCGCTCATCGAATCCGTGCGCACCAGTCTGTATACGATCGAGCCGCAAATCACCTCGCGGGTCGTTATCGACCTGACCAGACCGACCGGTCTCCGCATCGAGCAGGCGGATGAGTGCCTACGGGTGTACGGCGGGTCGGCGTCCCCTTCCGGCGAAGCGCCTCCGCTGCTGGCCGAGGTCGCGTTTGCGGGCGGCAAAGATAAGCAAGCTGATCCTGACTCCGATCTGGCGCCGTTGGGAGCGGACCTGCGCGCCCTCCGGGAACATCACGAGGCGACACCCGAGCACCCGGAAACGATGGTCGAGAACGCCACGCCTCCAACGGCGCAAGAACCGGCGCCTTCGGAAGTTATGGCGCCGCAGCCGCCAACCGAGGCGACGGTCCCCAATAGTCTGGCCTTCGAGTTGGCCGCCCTGCGCCGGATTCGGGCGGGCGCGTCCGCGCCCTCGTTGGCGGAAGACATGCGACTGGTCGCCGCGGCGCGCCCCAATATTCGTTTGGGCGATATCCTCCTGTCGGCGGCTGTCGGCGAAGAGATGGCCGAGACGGCCCAGGATGCCGAGGCCCCGGCGGAGGAACCCGCGCAAGATGTGGAAGACGCCGCGCCGGAAGACGCGGCGCCGGAAGAAGCGCCCGAAGAGCCGGAGGAAGCGGCTGATGTGATCGAGGAACCGCCGCCGGCGCGGCCTGAGGTTGTCGAGCCGGACTTGGCGGAGGCGAACGTGGCGCTTACGGAGCGTTTGCGCGCCCTCGAGGAACTCGCCGACGCCGGGGCGCCGCCGGACGCGCTCGCGCCGCCGGCCCCGGTGCGTCCCGCCCGTCCGACGTATCAAGGGAATCCGCTGGATATGCCCGTGAACCTGGACTTTCGCGACATGGATATGGCGAATGTCGTCGCCATACTCGCTTCGATGGCGGACATCAACGTGATCGCGGGAACGGACTTGTCGGGTACGGTTACGTTGAGCTTGAAGGACGTGCCGCTGCGGCAGGCAATACAGACGGTATTGCGGATAAACGGCTTGGGCATGGTGCATGAGGAGGGATTTATCGGATCGTGCCTTACGCGGAGGCGGCGGCGGCAAAACGGACGACGATGCTGGTGACCCTCGAGAAGGCAAACGTGAAGGAAGTCCAGAAGGTGCTGGACGACGTGCTCGTCGGCTCGGTGGATCAGAAGCTCGTGAGTCTGTCCTCCAACGACAAGACGAACGTGCTGGTCATCTCGGGGCCGGAGGCGCGTGTCAGCGAACTGGCCGTCCTGGCCCACCGGCTTGATATCGCGGAACCGGTTCTGCCGACGGTGACCGAGGCCATTAAGCTGAACTATTCCGAGCCGGACCAGTTGCAGGAACTTGTGAAGACCATGCTTACCAAGGAGGTTGGGCAGGTCTCGAGCGACAATCGCGCGCGCTTCCTCGTGGTCACGGACGTGCCCGCCGTCGTCGAGCAGGTCCGCGTGCTGGTACAGCAGTTGGACCTCCCGGTGCGGCAGGTCGCGCTTAACTCGATGGTAGTGGACGCGGTGTTGAATGACGACGCGTCGACCGGCGTCGACTGGCTGATGAGCGCCGTGCGGCGGCAGAGCCGCCGTGACGCGGCGTTCGGGACCGACCGCTTCGTGAGCAATCTTCAGGAGTTGGCGTGGAATTCGAGCATGCGGTTCTCGGACAGCCCGGCGGGCGCGTTGACCTTCGGGATTCTGTCGGGCGACATCGACTTGCGCGGCTTGATACAGGCGGAGGTGCGCAATCAGAACGGGACGCTGCTGTCGAACCCGACGGTCGTAACGGTGGAGAACAAACCGGCGCGCATCATCATCGCGCAAGAGATACCGTACATCGAACTGGTGCAAACGAACGCCGGCGGCTCGCAGACTAACACGGAGTTCAAGGAGATCGGCACCACCCTCGAGGTAACCCCGCGCGTGACGCATGACGATCATGTGCTGGTGGACATCGCCGGCAAGGAGAGCGGCACGATCGGTGAATTCCAGGGGATTCCCATCGAGGACAAGCGCGAGGTCGAGACGACGCTGCGGGTGAAGAACGGGCAGACGGTCTTCATCGGCGGCCTGCGCAAGAACGACAAGGACACCACGGTGCGGAAGCTGCCGGTCCTTGGCGATATCCCCGGCCTTAACGTGTTGTTCCGGTCGAATGTGCGTACGGAGCGCGTGAACGAACTGCTCATTTTCCTGACGTGCAACGTGCTGCCGGACGACGTGCCGACGCTCACCGCGCATGAGCAGCAGAAGTATGACACAGGCGCCGGGATGGAGATGGTGCCGAACGCGCAGAAGGCGTTGGTGCACGACACGTTCCATCCGGGAGAAATGCGCGATCCTATCTGGAGAGTGCGCCGCAGCGACTGATCGGGAGCGCTTGTCCGCCGCAGGCGGAGGGGCGCCTCTGTTATGGCCGGTCTCCTGACCGTGCCATTCCGACGACCGTAGGTCTCCCCCTCGCGCCGGCCGTTTTAGAGCGTCTTGTGCGTGCCGTCGCAAAAGGGCCCGGTCTTGGTGTGCTTGCACGTACACATGGCGCACCGCTTCGTTTCTTCGATCACGAGTTGGACCGGGTGGAAATCCGTGCCGGCGTGGGAGCCGTCGCACCAGGGCTGATCGCCTGAACGGCCGCAGGCGCACCACCAGTATTCACCGGGGGCGAGGTCCATGACGATGGGGCGGCGTCCGGCAATCTCGGGCTTGGACATGGCGCTTCTCCTTCCTTCGCACACCTCTGGTTTGCGGGCGCGCGGCCTTGCGCCGCCGCGCCGCGTCCGGTATCTTACTGCCGTTCCGCCGCGCCCGGCAACCGCGTCTACTCCAACTTCGCACATTGGGAGCATCATGGCAACCGCGCCGCCAAAACCCGCCGTCTTGAGCGTACAACAGGTCGTAAAGGGCTTTGGCGGGCAGCCCGTCCTCGAAGGGGTTTCGTTGACGCTGCACGAGGGGGACCGGGTCGGCCTCATCGGGCGCAACGGGTGCGGCAAATCGACGCTGCTGCGCCTGATGGCGGGGCTGGACGCGCCGGACGCGGGGATCGTGACGCGCATGCAGGGATTGCGGGTATCGGTGCTTGCGCAGACGTGCGATCTGTCCCCCGAGGCGCGCGTGGGCGACGTGATCGACGGCGCGCGCGCCGCGTTGCAGGCCATGCTCGACGAGTATCACGGGCTGCTGGACGAACTTGCGCGCACGCCCGCCGACGCCGAACGCTATCACGACCTCGCGGCCCGGAGCGGGCATCTGCATCACGCGCTCGAGGCGGCGGACGCGTGGCATGCGGACGTCGGGTTGAAGCGCGTGGCGCAGGAACTGCGGCTGCCCGCGCCCGAGCGGGCGCTGCGCGACTTGTCCGGCGGCGAGTTGCGGCGGGTGGACCTCGCCGTGAAATTGCTGGCGCGGCCGGACGTGCTGCTGCTTGACGAACCCACGAACCACATCGACACGGAAAGCGTCGCGTGGATCGAGCGGTTTCTCGCCGCCTACGCCGGAACCTGCGTACTGGTGACGCATGACCGCTACTTCCTCGACCGCATCGTCACGCGCATCGTGGAAATCGAGTTCGGGCGGCTGTACTCGTTCCCGGGCGCGTATAGCGACTTCCTGGACTATAAGGCGTGCGTCGAAGACGTGCGCGCGCGGACTGACGCCAATCGCCGCGCGCTCATGCGCAATGAACTGGCGTGGCTGCGGCGCGGCGCGCGCGCGCGCACCACGAAGCAGAAGGCGCGCATTCAACGATTCGAGGCGCTCGAAGAACAGGGTCCCCCGCCGAGGAATCGCGAGTTCGCGTTCGAGATTCCCGCGCCCACGCGCCTGAGCAAGAGTATCCTGACCGCGCGGCACGTGGCCCACGGCTATGGCGACGCCGTCTTATTTCGGGATTTCAACCTCATCATGCAGCACGGCATGCGCGTGGGCGTCATCGGCGAGAACGGCTGCGGCAAGACGACGCTGCTGCGCGTCCTGATGGGAACCGAAGCGCCGCACAAGGGGCAGGTCATCGTCGGCGACACCACGCAGTACCTTTACGTGGACCAGAACCACGCGGAAGTGAACCCCGCCCAGACGGTGCTCCAGTTTGTCTCCGACGGCCAGCGCTACTGGGACATCGCGCCCCGCCGCATCTACGTGCCGGCGTACCTCGAACGGTTCCTCTTCGACAAGTCGAGCGTGGACACGCCGATGGGGAACTTGTCCGGCGGGGAGCGCAATCGCCTCGATATCGCCCGGCGCCTGTTGCGCGGCGGCAATTTCCTGGTGTTCGACGAGCCTACGAACGACCTCGATCTATACACGCTGCGCGTGCTCGAAGAGGCCGTCCTGGATTTTGACGGCTGCGCGATCATTGTCAGTCACGACCGCTACTTTCTGAATCGCGTATGCACCCATTTGCTCGTCTTCGAGACGGGCGGGCACATCGTCCACATCACCGGCAATTACGACGACTACCTCCTTTATTGCGAGCGAAAGCGCGCCGAAGCCGCGTCCGAGCAGGGCGATACGAAGAAAAGCGCGCAGGCGCGCGATGACGCGCCCGGACCGCGATCGCCGCGGCTGACCTACCTCGAAAAAAAGGAACTCGACGGTATCGAGGACGCCATTGCCGCCGCCGAGGCGGAAAGGCGGCGGCTCGAGGAGACGCTGGGCGACCCCGCCTTCTATCGGCGTAACCCCGGCGACATCCGGGAAACGCTCGGCGCGCTCGAAGCAGCCAAGGCGCATATCGACGCGCTGTATGCGCGCTGGGAGGAACTCGACGCACGGGCGTGATCGGCCTCGCCGATCTCGTTACCCGCGTGCGCACATCAGAACCGGAAAAGGATCAACGTGGCGGCCTCGTAACCCGCCGCGCACGCGAGTAACAGCCCGGACCACAGCGCGGCCCCCAGCATCGCGCCTACGCCGCGGGCCATCTG
>Ga0116142_10004424_pt1 | contig 13347 bp, 9 predicted proteins | sample AD_UKC033_MetaG_FD_89785 | JGI IMG/M metagenome (GOLD analysis project Ga0116142, IMG submission 89785) | Active sludge microbial communities of municipal wastewater-treating anaerobic digesters from USA - AD_UKC033_MetaG | ecosystem: Engineered > Bioreactor > Anaerobic > Digestate | place: USA... | reverse complement strand
TCGAACTCGAGCGTCACCGGCCCGGCGTAGCCGTGATCGCGCAGCATCTTCACGAACGCGGGAAAATCGACCACACCCTTGCCGAGCACGGGGAAATTCCACGTCTCGAATTCGCCGTTATGGTCCTTGAATTCGACCGTGCCCACGTGCTCGATGCTCTTCGCCAACTCCGCGACCGCGCTCGTGTCCCGGTTGTAATAGGTGATGTTCGCTGTGTCAAAATTCACCCGTATGCTCGGGCTGTCGATGGCCTGCATCGTCTCGACCTGGACCGCGCCATTCGTGCCGAGGTCCGGGTGCGTCTCGAGCGTGATCGTGACGCCGCGCGCCTGCGCGATGACGCCCGCGGCACGAAGCCGCGCATAGGCCGCCTCCTTCGACAAGTCACCCCGTTTCGCGGACATGAACATGAATTTCACGCCCATCTTCTCGCACACGGCCAACTGCGCGGCGATATCGTGGAGAAATGTGTCCTTGCTCAATTCCGCGCCGCAACGCACCACCAGCGGCTTCAGCCCATACCGCGCGAGCCGCTCCACCTCCGCCTCCGCTTCGTCCGCCGCCGGCACGGCCATGAACACGTATTTCACGCCCAGTTCCTGGAGATGCGCCCACGCCGCGTCCTGATACTTGCCGTAGCTCATCACCCGCACGGCCAGCGGCCACGGCGAAGCCGCGTCGGCTTCGGCGGACCCCGCCGACATGCAACCGACGATACAGAACAGACCGCACAGGCAAACGATGAATCCGCAAGACTTCACAATACTCATCCTTCGCTGATCTCCGACTGCCACGACTATCGGGTAGCGCGCGCTTGGCCCCTGTCACCCGCGCGTACATGCCGCTCGCGGAGGCGCAGGCACAGCGGGTCATCCTCGAGCAGCGCGCGGGTCTTGACACTGCGTTCTTCCCACGTCAGCCCCGCATCCTCGTCATCAATCTCCGCGCGCCTCTTGCGCATGAACGCGACAGCGTCAAAGTCCTTCTTCATAAGCCAGCACCTCCATCGGGGTACGGATTTCGATTGTACCATACCCTTCTTCGAGATTGACCGCGTTGAACAAGCGAATTCGTCCAAGATTGACGATATGCCTGAAATTCCAACTGACCAGTACGTCGGCGCGTCCCACCGTTGCCAAGGCGACATGCAGCGCATCGGCATGCGAACCGCGCCCTACCACGCCGCGACGCAGATATGCGTCCGCGAGGTCCAACGCCTCCCCGCTGTCAGACAAGACAAGCGTGTTTTCCTCCGGAACATCCGAGATGTGTCGTCTTACCGTTTCAGGCGCCGGCCTGAGTTCGCGCAATGTGTGGTCTGACAACACCATGATATGCCGCCCCGCAATAAACTGCCCCCAAAGCCCAAGACTCGCTTCAGCGAACTCTGCGTCCTCGCAGCCCCCGACCACCGACGCGTCCACGTAGATGAACTGTGGCTTCACGATGACTCGTCCTCCATCCTTGCCTCAAACGGTAGTGTGGCGCGGATGGTGGCTTTCAGTTTGTCCGCAGCCTCCTCGGGTTCTTCCGGGTCCCAAATCACGGTCGTGCAGTGGTTCGTGTCGAAATGAGTGCCTGGATGTTCAAAGTAGTACTTGTTGCACGTGTAAATCACCGGCTTGCCCAAACCCTCCGCGTAGCCCGCTTCCCAATAAGCGCCGCGGTTATCACAAGTCAAATCGGCGATGAGAAACCGGCTAAGCCGAATATCGACGCGAATTTGGTCGTCTATGAGGCCCGCCGGCTGCTTCACATTTACTGGCTTGAGTTCAAATCCCGTCTCCGCGACTGCGGGACGGAATACCTCTTCAAAGACCTTCTCCACTTCCGAATTCTTGAACGGCATAGCCATGAACGCCGTTCGGCTTGTCACCGCACCGCGCTGGATTTTGTGAAAGCGTTGCCAGCCGGTAAGGGTGAGGCGGAGACTGCGCACATCTGCTACGATCGGCGGTATTTTCGGCCTCCATTGGGCGGACATGAGCCCTTTTTCGCTGGCTGCATCCACGACGAATATCTCATCACCGATAGAAGACGCGCCTATTTTGGCGCAAAGACAGTGTACGGGGACATCCACGCGTGCACCGCTTGAGGATTGGTTTTGGCCAAGGAACAGGATGAGCAGGTCAAGCTGCGTGGCGGGGTCGGGAAGCTCTACTTTCTTTGCGGCATCAATGTGCTGACAACCCACCTCGAACGGCTGTTCTTGGTGCTGTCCTCGCCAAATCCCGTGACTGAGCGCGGCCTTCTCTCTCTGGTTTAGGTTACCTATGAGCCTTATGGTAATATCATCAACGTGGTACCTGCCGCAGTTAGGACAATCGAAGTAGTCTACGTTCAAGTTCTCAATCCGCTGCCTGTAGTCGAGAACACAATTGTCACATATTGGGCACTTGGGCGTACTCTTCCCAGCCATCATTTCGAATCCTCATGCGCTTCCGCAGAAAGTCCTTTTCGTCGCTTCACAATTCCTTCTGATGCGCCCAGACCTTCCGGAACGCGGCGACGTATTGCTCGACAAGTTCCGGGACCTCCTTCGTAAAGTAGGGCAGTCCCGTGCAGGTCGCGTTGGCCTGGCGCGATCCTGGCAGGTCGGGGATTTCCGGCTTGTGGTGCCACCACTTGTCTTCGGCGTAGAGCGGCAGTTCGTGCTGGAGCGTGTAGTGGGTGCAGCTCACGCGCACGCCCTCGGCCTTGAGCGCCTCGACGGCCTTGTCGCGGGACATGCCCGCCTCCCGCTCGTCGATAAAGAGCATGTTCCAAGCGTAGTACAGGCGCTGCACGTCCTTGCGCCCGCTCGACTGCTCGTAAAGGCCGGGCAGTTGCAGGATCGCGTCGTTGAGCTGCCGGGTCTGTTGCGCGCCGGACTCGTTACGCTCGACAAGTCCCTTGAGCTGGCAGCGCGCGAGCGCGGCGGCAAACGGGTGCATCCGGAACTTGAGGCCGAGGCCCGACCCCTTGTACTTGAAGTAGCCGCCCTCGGGCGACACCCCCGGCATATCGTAATTACCGAAGGCCGTGGCGCGCTGGAAGTCATTCTCGTCCTGGTAAACGCCCATGCCGCCCTCGATGGCCGGCAGCGGCTTGGACATCTGGTAGCTGAAGATGGACATGCGGCCCCACGCGCCCATGTACTTGTCCTTCAGCTTCGCGCCGTGCGCATGTGCCGCGTCCTCGAGGACAATCAGGCCCTTCTCGTTCGCCCACTCCGAGATGTGGTCCATGTCGGCGGGCAGGCCGATCCAGTGCACGGGCAGCACGGCCTTGGTTCGCGGCGTAAGGCGCTTCTTCGCGTCCTCGAGGTCGAAGTTCAGCGTGCGCGGATTGATGTCCACGAACACGGGCACGAGGCCGAAGAGACGCATGGGCACGATGGTCGCGAAGAACGTGTAGCTCGGCACGAGGATTTCGCTGCCCGGCGGCAAGTTCAGCGCGAAGAACATGGACGCGAGCGCGCTGGTGCCGTTGAAATGGGCCTTCACGTGCGGCACGCCGAGGAAATCCTTCCACTCGTCCTCAAGCTTCCCAATCGGGTCGTAGCTGGGCGCGCGGACCAAGTCGAGGATGGCCTGCTCCTCGGCCGCGCCGTAGCGGGGCCACGCGGCCGCGTCGCCGTCGGGGACGGTCACCGCTTTCGGGCCCCCGTGCAGCGCGAGTTTTTCGACGGCGCCCCGCGCGGGCGCATGGCCCGCCACGCCAAGCCCCGCGGCCAACGCTCCGGTCGAGATAAGGAAATCGCGGCGGGACGGACGCGGTTTTTCATGGGTTTCCTGATGTGACATGATAATGTTCTCCTGTGAGGGACTAGCGATCAGGGATTAGGAAACCGGGGCAACCCTTGTCCCTTGTCCCTTGTCCCTATGATTCTCGAACCATCATAGCCTTCAATCGCGTCGCTATCAAGAAAAAGCCATCGTAAGTTTGATTCTCCGGCGCGGCTGCTCGTATCGTGCGGGTGGATCATCGCTGTACAAGATGAAAGGATTTCCGGCATGGGGACGATCATGATGGCTTTGCTCGGCGGGTCGATGCTGTGCGGCGCGGCGGATGGCGTCTGGATGGCGGGCGTGGCCCGGGCGGACATCACGCCCCAGGAACCGATGTGGCTGGCCGGCTACGCCGCGCGTGATCGCGAGGCGGAGGGCGCGCTGCATCCGCTATGGATCAAGGCGCTGGCGCTGCGCGACGCCGCTGGCAACCAGGCGGTTCTGGTCACCGCGGATATCCTCGGCTTCCCGAAGGCCATGTCCGATCGCATACGCGACCGGCTGCGGGATCGCCTCGGGCTCGAGCGCGCGGCGATCATCCTGAATGCCTCGCACACGCATTCGGGACCGGTGATTAATGAATCGCTAATGTGTATGTATCCGCTCGATTCACAAGGCATCGAGAAGGTGAAACGCTATTCCGACGCCCTCGAGGATCGGGTCGTTTCGCTGGTAGAGGCGGCCTTCGCGGACATGCGGCCCGCGCAATTGGCCTCCGCGAACGGAGTCACGCGCTTCGCCGTGAACCGCCGCAACAATAAGGAAGCGGAAATACTCGACACGTACGACTTCAAGGGACCAGTGGACCACGCCGTGCCGGTGCTGCGCGTAACGGGCGCCGACGGCGCGGTGGCGGCGCTCGTGTTCGGCTATGCCTGCCACGGCACCGTGCTCAGCGGCTACGAGTGGTGCGGCGATTATCCCGGTTATGCGCAGATCGCGATCGAGGCGGCGCATCCCGGTGCGACGGCGCTATTCTTCGCCGGATGCGGCGCGGACCAGAATCCGCTGCCGCGGCGTTCGGTGGCGCTTGCGGAGCAGTACGGCAAGGAACTCGCCGCCGCTGTCGAGCGCGCGCTGGCCGATCCGATGCGGGCGTTCGATCCCGTACTCCAGACCGCCTACATCGAGCAAGAACTGCTGCTCGAGACGCCGCCCACGCGCGATCAACTGGTCGCGTATGCAAAGACCGCGGCCCCGCACAACCGGAACGCCGCGGAAGCCATGATCGCGCAGTTGGACGCCGGCCAGTCCCTGCGGACCTCGTATCCGTATCCGGTGCAACTCTGGCGGCTCGGCGAGCAGAACGTCGTGGCGCTCGGCGGCGAGGTCGTCGTCGACTACGCCATATTCATCAAGCGGCTGCTCGGTCGCGACACCTTTGTTATGGGTTTCTCGAATGATCTCATGAGTTACATCCCTTCTGTGCGCGTCCTGAACGAGGGCGGCTATGAAGGCGAAACGGCCCAGATGGAATACGGTATGCCCGCTAAATGGCGCAACGACGTCGAGCGGCGCGTCCTCGACACAGTGAAGGAACTCGCCGCGCGACTCGGCGCCTTGCCGCGGGGAGAAACCCCATGAACGTGACGCGCACCCCGCAATCGTTCTCTGTCCTTTTGGTCCTTTTGGCCCCTTTCGTCCTTTCTCCTATCGCAATGGGCGAAAACCCTCACCCTGACCCTCTCCCTCGGGGAGAGGGGATGCACGACGTTCGCGCACACGGCGCCGTCGGCGACGGCGTAACGGACGACACGGCGGCCGTACAGCGGGCCATCGACGCCTGCGGCGAGACAGGGGGGACGGTGCTGTTTTCGCCGGGCGTCTACCGCAGCGCCACGCTGCATTTGCGGAGCCGCATGGCGCTGCGCCTCGAGCAGGGCGCGACGCTGCTCGGCAGCGACAATCGGGACGACTACGATCCCTATGAGGAACTCGGATTCAAGAACGACGCCGACCACGAGACCTCATTCTTCCGTCATGCGCTGTTGTTCGGCGAGGGTCTCGAACACGTCGCCATCGTGGGCGGCGGCCTCATCGACGCGAACTTCACGCGGCGCGGCGGTCCAAAGCCCATCGCGTTGCGCCGATGTCGGTTCGTGAGCATCCGCGATATCCACATCCTGAACGCGCCGAATTACACGATCAGCCTGCTCGGAACCGACGACGTCCATATCGACGGCGTCACGATCCTCAATGGGTACTGCGACGGCATCGACCCGGACTCGTGCCGGAACGTGCGCATCTCGAATTGCCGCATCGAGAGCATCGACGACGCCATCGTGCCGAAGGCCAGCTTCTCGCTGGGCGAACGCCGGGCTTGCGAGAACATCACCGTCACGAACTGCGTCCTCTCGACCGTATGCAACGGGTTCAAACTCGGCACCGAGTCCGGCGGCGGCTTCAAGCGAATCGCCGTGAGCAACTGCGTCATCACCGGATATCGCGACAATCGACCCGCCATTTCGGGAATCGCCCTCGAATCGGTGGACGGCGGCGATCTCGACGGCGTGGTCGTGTCGAACATCACGATGGACCGCGTGCGCGCGCCCATCTTCATCCGCCTCGGAAATCGAGGCCGCGACATGGAGACGCCCGTGCCGGGCGCGCTGCGCAACGTAAGCATCAGCAACATCGTCGCCACGCGCGCGTCGTTCGCGTGCAGCGTCACGGGCATCCCGGATGCCCGCGTTCAGGGCGTCACCCTTTCGGATATCCGGGTCGCGTTCGTCGGCGGGAACGCGCCGCACCCCGTGGATAAGCCGGTCATGGAACTCGCGCGGGTCTACCCCGAGGCGCTCATGTTCCGCACGCTGCCGGCCTACGGTCTATTCTGTCGTCACGTGGAAGGTCTGGCCTTGCGCAACATCGATTTCACCTATGCCGATGATTTCTGGCGGATCACCACGGACGTCTACCGCGACGTCGCGTGGCCGGATGACGACGGCGCGCCCGCCCCCTCGGAGCCTGGCGAACCTGGACTCGCCCTCTACTGTGAGAACGTGCGGGGATTGCGCATCGACGGCTTCACCGCGCGGCAAAGCGCGGACGGCGCGCCGCTGATGCTGCTCAAGGATGCGCCGGACGCGCTGGTGGACGGCCGCCCGGCGCCGGCGGAGCACGGCGCGACGCCCTGAACCCGCAGTCAGGCGCACGCGGAAGCCGGTCAGACCCGTCGGACCCGTCGGACCTGTCGGACCTGTCGCACCCGTCGCACCCGTCGCACCTGTCGGACTGGTCCGACAGCGTAATTGGCGTCACTTCGGTTCGGCCGCTGAAATCCGCTTGAACACCACTTCGAGCCCCGCGAGGGCGTCGTTCGGTTCGTAGTGCAACGTCACGCCTTCGGGCGCGGTCGCCTCAATAATCAGCGTGTCGCCGTCACGAACCCACGAGACCTCGATCGGGCCGCGGACCGACGCGCTCGCGCCGCGCGCCCATTCCAAGCCGCTCGGACGCGGGCTGATCCGATAGGACGCGCCGCCGACGGCGGCGGGCACGATGCCGAGGACAATACGGTTCAGGAAATGAATCGGCGCGGACGACCAGGCGTGGCAGTGGCTGCGCGTCGGGAACTGGTCGCGCCCGATGTTGCCCTCCGCGAACGACTCCCATACCGTGGTCGCGCCCAAGTCGAGCATCGGCTGGTAGTATTGATAAATCAGCCGGATAATCTCGTCGTTGCGCCCCTCTTTCTCGAGCGCTTCGAGCAGGTACAGGGCGGCGAACGGCGAGCCGAGTTGCGTCATGCCCTCGGGCGGCGCAAGCACTTTCGCGAGCACCTCCGCACGTCGTTCCTGGGGCACGATATCGTACAAGAGCCCGAGAAAGCCCGTGTGGACGCAGATCTTCGGGCTGATCGCCCCGTCGCCGTGGACGCTGTCCGGATACCAGTCGCGCTGCGCGTCCCACAGGCCGTTGACGGCGTCAATCATCTTCGCACGATACCCCCGAAGCCAATCGAGGTGTTTTGTGTCGCCGAGCGTCTCGCCGCAGCGAATGGCCGCGTCGAGCGCGCCGACCACGAACATGCTGTTATGCGTCACGGTGGCGTGGCCGTCGTCGATCTCCGTCCAGTCGAACATGTTCCAGAACGGGCCGCTGAAGAGCCCGCGCGCGTCGCTGAACCGTTCCGCGCCCTCCAGGTTCTTGATAACGTAGGGATGCGCCCACGCCAGAAATTCCGCGTCGCCCGTGTAGTAATAGTAATCCCAGACCATGATCCCCCAGAGGAAGCTCCAGGCCGGCAGCAGTGTCTCCCACGTCGTCGGCACCTGGCACAGCGCGATTGGGTGTTCTTCGAGCGAGTAGGCCGTGAGTTTTGCGCAGCGCCGCGCAAGGTCCGCCGCGCCGAAGGCCGTGTAGCCGAAGACGGCCTCGTTGCGCGCGTCGCCCACCCACAAGGTCTGTTCATAGAGCGGGCAATCGGTAAAAGAGTCCTCCATGCACAGCTTGAGCGTGCGCGCCGAGATTTCCCAAATGCGCGTGAGGCGCGCGTCGGACGCCTCGAAGCGGCCCACGGGCTCGACAGGATACGTTGACTCGATCAGCCGCAACCTGCGCAACGTCGCGGGCCGGGTCAAGCCGCGAAACGTGAGAAAGAGGTACCGCCCCGAACGGCGCACCAGGCTCATGAAGACGTTTTCGCCTTCCTTGCAGACGTAGCGCATGCTGTTGCGGTAGCGGTCCGTGTGCTGGACCCGCCCGGTGGGCGTGATGTATTCGACGGCGGCGAGATCGACGGTCAGGCCTGCCTCCGCTTCGACCTCGAATTGCCAGTAGCCGCAGTTCTGTTCGCCCAAGTCGTAGACGAGTTCCACGTCGCCGTCCGCCGCCGGATAAATCACCGTCTCGCCCGCGCCGCCTTCGAGCATCGCCTCCGGCCGCTCGACCCGCGCGGTCGCCTCCGTGATCACCCGCCGTTCGCGGAACATGCCGTGCACGTCCTCCGTAACCTGGTCCGCGCCCACGGTGCGCGCCGACGCGCCGAATCTCGCGCGAAACCCGTCGAGCGTCCCGGCGTTCGCGGCGCAGTCCTCGAGCGCCTTGTCCACCCGCTCGCGCGCCGCACGGCGTTTCTCCTCGGGCATGAGCGCCCATACATAGTCGGCGGCCTGGAAGTCGCCGCCATCGACGCGCGCGTAGCACCATGGCGCATCCTCGGCGTCATTCACGGGATGATGCAGCGTGTACGCAGCCCTCGACTCGACATGGAGCACCGTGTCCGTGCGCCAATGGCCGAAGTACTGCGAAAGCAGCACCAACACGAAATGACGGCCCGCTTCGAGCTTGAACCGCCCGTTTCTGCCGTCTTTACCGTCCACAATCACGCGGTTGCCGTCGGTATCGAACTTGACCGTCGCCGGTTCATCGAGTTCGAGCACCGTGGCGTAAAGGCCCGTGTTCATGCTCTGATTATTCGCCGTCGCGACGCTGTCCCGGGCAAACGCGGCGGTCGGAAACACGAACGATCGCCATTCCGGCCTTGCCACCACGCTTGCCTGCGCGAACGCGCGCATGGCGAAAGGCTCGCGCGTGAGCAGCGGGCAATCGCGCGGGTTCAAGTCGCGCCACGGCCCGGCCTCCGCCGCGTAGCGCGCCACGGCGGGCGTAAACGCGCCGCCGTCTTCGTTTCGCGCGTCGTATGTCTCGTACAGGTCCATCTGCACGGTGCGTTTCGGCGCCCATCGCGCCCACGCCGTCGCGTCGCGCACTTCCCAACTCGCGTCCGTCGTCATGACGGCGCTAACGTTGCCTTGAGCGTCGGCCACGTCGAGTTGCGCCAGCAGCCCCGCCTCAACGGGCGCCTGATGGAACGTACCGATACCATAGAACTTCACGATGACGCGAATCTCATTGACGCCCGCGCGGCAGTACGACGTCACGTCAATCACATCGTATTGGTAGTGGTTCGGCCAACTGCGGCACGGGCCGTCATTCACCCACTCGCCGTTGATATAGAGGCGGTAGTAACTGTCCGCGGTAATGCGCAGCGTCGCCGAGGCGAACTCGCCCAACTCGAAGACGCGGCGCGCCTCGATTGTGTCGTTGTAGCCGTCGTAACGATCGCGTTGCGCCCAAATCCATGATGCCCGCCACGCCGTCGGCGACGCGCCCGGCGCGTTCACCGCCGCGAAGAGGAAACTCGTCAACAGTACATTCATCGTAAGACCTGTCCTGCGCATGGTGTTACCCTTCCTGATCACCCCGAGCGGATCTCGCGCCCGCCCCGGCAACGCGCCGGTTGGAGAACACCGAGTATAAGCCCCGGCGGCGGCCGGGGCAAGGAACGCTTGCGTGCGCGAGTGCGGGTTCGCATAATCGAAGCCATGATCTCGGCCTTGCTATTCAGCCTGCTTGCGGCCACGTCGACGGAGATATGGACCACCTCGACGTTTTGCCCGCTCTTCGACGCGAGCCGCGGAACGATCGCCGCGTCGCCCGAGGCGCGGCTCTACGTCGCGCGCGGCGAATGCGAGTCGTTTCTCCTGTTTGTGCGCGCCGGGCGCAAGGGGATCGACCGTCTCGATGTGGTGGGCGATCCCACGGGCGAAATCCCCGCGCCAACGGTGTATGCAGTCGGCCCCGCCTCGGCTAACAAGCCCTCGCCGCGCGCGATCGGCGCCGCAGCGGCGTGGCCCGACGTGTTGATACCCTTCGGCCCCGGTCACCCGAGCGCTCTTGCCGCCGGCGAGACCGCCGCGTTCTGGGTTAGTTACGCCGTGCCCCGGGATGTGCTGCCCGGCGTCCATACCGGCCAGGTACGCGTGCTCGGCGCGAGTCGCCGCGCGCGGACCGTCCCGGTCCGCCTTGAAGTGTTCGCGTTCACCTTGCCGGAGGTTTCGCGCCTGCGCGTCTACACGGCGCTGGACCGGGGCGCGTTGCGGCGCGTGTACGGCCTCGACGATTCCCTCGAGGCCTGGAAACCGGTCTACGACGCGCTCGCGCCGTTCCGCCTCTCGTATCCCGTGTGGGACGGCGGCGAACTGGTCCGCATCGACGCCTCGGGACGCGCGGACACGGGGCCGTGGAAGGAACACCTCGAATATGCCGTTACCGCGTCCCGGATGGCCGCCATCGACGCGAGCGCCAACGGCCACGCGACGCTCCTGGTGCCCGATCCGCGGCCCGGCGAATTGCAGGACGCGCTGCAATTGCTGCTGCACGACATGGGGAATTGGCTGGCGGCGCGGGGTTGGCTCGAACGGGCCTTCGTCGAGGTCCGCGTGCCGCCCCGTCGCGATCAATGGCTGGCGACGCTGGCAACCCTGCACCGGGTCTGGCGCGCCGATAAGCGGTTCAAGCGATTGATCGCCGCCCCGCTACATCCGCAGTGGGAGCGCTACGCCGAAATCTGGGCCGCCCCGTTTCTCGGTTATGAACCCGAGTACGCCAGGCGACTGCTCTCGGGCGAGTCGCTCGTCGAGGAGGAACCCCTCCCCTATCGCGTGCGCGCCTCCTCGAACGGGACCTCGCCGGAAGGCGTCGCGACGCTGCCGGAAGACGCCTGCGACGGCGCCCGCGTAAGCGCCTGGCTGCCCGAAAGGCAGTCCGGCTCCCGGTCGGCGAATTGGATAGCGTTGGACTTCGACACACCCACGCCCCTGCGGTCCGTCGTGATTTTCTGGACCACCGGGCGCGCGCCGCGGGACCTCCTCCTCGAAACCACGTATGACGGGCGCGCCTATGCCCCCTCGACGGTCATCTGGCAGCATCACGACTTGCTCGGGGTATACCCCCGCATGGCCTCCGTCGGCACGCTGGGATATCCGAAGGACGTGCTCGGCCTGCGCATCGGATGGCGCGGCGGCGCTGCCGATACGCCCGGCATCGCCGAACTTCGACTCAACCACGACGAGGAGGATGCGCCGCCCATCCCTTCCGCGCCGCCCGTCTCGCCGTGGCTGCTACTGCAGCCGGATTCGTTTCCTTCGCTCGCTCTCGACGCGCACCCGGCGGAGGCGCGGCTTGTTGCGTGGGTCTGCCACAGTCGCGGCCTTGAAGGCTGCCACGCGGGAACACTGAATTGGTGGCCGCCGGACTGGAGTGCGGGCGGGTCGGCAGAAACGCTCGGGGAGGCGGCCCGGCAACCCCTGGTCTATCCGGGCGTCGAAACGTGCATCCCGTCCGCGCGCCTGCTGCGGTTGCGCGACGGCATCGAGGACTTCGAGTATCTGGCCGCGCTCAGGGACGCCGTGCGGGAAGGCAGGCTGCCCACGGACGAGGCGCGACGCATCCTGCCGGGCATGCTCTTCGGGCCGCAAACCACCCCGCAAGAACTCACAAACCTGGCGGAGCGCATCGAACAAATCCGGGTCCAGATCGGCCGGGCGCTGGACGCCCTGCCGCCACAGACGGAGTGAGGGGGCGCAACGCCCCGCTTTGGAGAGTGGAGGGGGAACACGCCCTGCCAAGGCATACGGACAGCAGAGACGGGACGAACAGGCGCGGCCTACGCGCGGGCCTTTTCCCCCAGCAATGCCGCAAGCAGGTCGCGCAGGTCGCCCGTGCCATGGGTCTTCGGGAAACGGCATGTGGCGCGGGCGCGCTCCATTCTGCGCGGGTCGAGATTCTCATCGGTGAACAGGACCAGGGGCAAACCCGGGGGCATGTCCGGGTCGCTTCGCAGCATCGCACACAAATCAAAACCGCTATAAACCGGCAAATCCATCTCTATAAATACCAAATCCGCCGTTGACGCCAAGCCATATGCGTCGTATCCGTCCGATGCCTTGACGACCTCATGTCCTTCCGCCTCGAGTTCGGCGGCAAGGACGGCGATACTGGGGCCGTCGGTTCCCGCAAGGATGATTCGGGCCATGCGATCCTTCTCCACGGGCTGTGCCCGCGCACCCATAATGGCACAGGGCTTGCCAATGCATCAACCCCGCCGGGACGGCGCGATTGACGGGCGCGGAAGCTCCGCGCATGGCCGCGTCCAGGCCGAGAAAAGGCAAGAAAGGGCTTGACTTGCGGGGGCAACGCTCCTAGAATGGTCTTGAGAGATGGAGACTCGCGGGTATGCAGGCTTCGGGGCGGGTTTTACGGCTATTCTTAGCCGCTGTGATCTTCTTGTGTCCGGCGGGCTGGTCGCAGGAAGGCGCGGCCTCGCCGTCCGCCGATACCTCTCCGGAAACCGTCGCCCGTCAACCTCGAGGCGACGTCATTACGCTCAAGAGCGGGAAGCAACTCGTTGGCTTCAAGGTCATCCGGCAGGACGCCCGCGAGTTGGTCATCCGCATTATGGACGGGGTCGAGATGACCCTGCCCATGCGGCAGGTGGCGACGGTGGAACTGGACACCACCAAGCCCATACCGCAAGGAGGCAAGGAAGGGCCGGTCGCGCCGGAACAGGAACTCATTCCCGGCGTCAAGCTGGCGCCCGCGCTGTACGAGAAACTCGTCGGTCCCGTCTCCGAACACCCGATCACTATCGCGGACGAAGACGCGCTCGCCGCCATCGTGCGGCTCAGCAAAGAGGCGGAGGTGCCGCTCGAACTGGGACCGGGGCTGGAGCCGGCCGCCGCCGAGCAGCGGCGGTGGACCGCGCGGATTGAGCCGGGGACCACATTCTTCG
>Ga0116142_10004421_pt1 | contig 13351 bp, 13 predicted proteins | sample AD_UKC033_MetaG_FD_89785 | JGI IMG/M metagenome (GOLD analysis project Ga0116142, IMG submission 89785) | Active sludge microbial communities of municipal wastewater-treating anaerobic digesters from USA - AD_UKC033_MetaG | ecosystem: Engineered > Bioreactor > Anaerobic > Digestate | place: USA... | reverse complement strand
TTTGTCCGGGCGGCGCGCGTTTGCAGCCTGATGTCTCGCTAGCGCGCGCAGATACGCTGGGATACAAAGCCGGCACCGCCCGGCCTTATGATCCAGGCCATGGAGAACCCCGCATGAACACGTCCGACCACGTCCTGATCGTCGATGACGATCGCGACATCCGCCAGCTGCTCGCCGACTACCTCGAGAAGCAGGGCCTGCGCTGCACCACCGCCGCCGACGGGCGCGAGATGAAGGCCGCGCTCGAGACCCACCGCATCGACCTGATCGTGCTCGACCTCATGATGCCCGGCGAGGACGGACTCACCCTGTGCCGCAACCTGCGCGCGAGCGGCGGGCCGCACGCCAACACCCCGATCCTGATGCTCACCGCGCGCGGCGAGGATATGGACCGCATCATCGGCCTCGAGATGGGCGCCGACGACTACCTCGCCAAGCCCTTCGTGCCGCGCGAGCTGTTCGCCCGCATCCGCGCGGTGCTGCGCCGCACACGCGCGCTGCCGCCCAACCTCGACGCCGCCCCACCCGCCAACGCGCGCCTGCTGCGCTTCGCGCACTGGTGCCTGGACACGGTCAACCGCCACCTGGTCGACGCCGAAGGCACGGTGGTCGCGCTCTCGGGCGCCGAATACCGCATGCTCGCAGTCTTCCTCTCGCACCCGCAGAAGGTGCTGTCGCGCGACCAGCTCATGGAGCTCACCCAGGGTCGCGAGGCCGACGTGTTCGACCGCTCGATCGACCTGCTGGTGAGCCGCCTGCGCCAGCGCCTCGGCGACAACGCGCGCGAGCCGGCGATCATCAAGACCGTGCGCAACGAGGGCTACGTGCTCGCCACCGAGGTCGCCGCTGAAGTCGACACCAGCACCGCAGCGCCGGGCGGAGGCGGCCCGCGATGAGGCTGCCGCTGCCGCGCAGCCTGTTCGCCCGCCTGATGCTGATCTGGCTGGTCGGCATCGCGCTGGTGCTCGCGGTGAGCCTCGCGCTCTTCCTCGGCGAGCGCGAGCGCATCGGGCGCAGCGCGCTGTTCGAGGGCGTGGCGCAGGAGATCGCCAGCGTCGCCGACCTGCTCGACCGCATGTCGCCGCCCGAGCGCGCGCGCTGGATCGACGAGATCGGCCGCCGCCGCCTGCGCCTCGCCTTGCGCCCACCCCACGATCGGCTGCGTCCGCTCGCCGAGGACCACCCCCTCCACGCCGCCCTGCGCGAGGCGATGCCGCAACGCCCGGCAACGCTGTACACCCATCCGCGCGACGACCGCCCCCACCCCGGCCTGGCGATCGTGCTCGCGCTCACCGATGGCACCCCGTTGCAGGTGCGCCTGCCGGGCATCCCGCCGGCGCCGCCGATCATGCCGCATCAGCGCGGCCCCTTCCTGGCCGCGCTCGCCGCGCTGGTGCTCGGCGTCGGCCTGCTCACCTGGATCGCGGTGCGCATCGCCACGCGGCCGCTGTCGCGCATGGCGGAGGCCGCGCGCGCGCTCGGCGAGGACCCGACGCGGGCGCCCATGGACACCCGCGGTCCCACCGAGGTCGCCCAGGCCGCCGCCGCCTTCAACCAGATGCAGCAGCGCGTCGCCGAGCACGTCGCCGAGCGCACCCGCATCCTGGCGGCGATCTCCCACGACCTGCAGACACCGATCACCCGCCTGCGCCTGCGCGCCGAGATGGTGGATGACGAGGGCCTGCGCGCGCGCATCCAGTCGGATCTGGACGGCATGCAGGGCCTGGTCAAGGAGGGCCTCGCCTACGCGCGCAGCCTGGACGAGCGCAGCCCGGCGCAGGCGATCGAGCTCGGCCCCCTGCTGCAAGCCCTCGCCGAGGACGCGCGCGACATGGGATGGACGGTGCGCGTGCCCGAGGACGTGCGGGGCCGTGTCGTCGGCAACCCGTCGGCGCTGCGCCGCGCGCTGTGGAACCTGGTCGAGAACGGGGTGAAGTTCGGCGGCGAGGTCGAGCTCACGCTCGCCTGCGGTGGCGAGCAATGCGAGATCCGCGTCCGCGACCACGGCCCAGGCCTCGCCGAGGACGAGCTCGAGAAGGTGTTCGAGCCCTTCTACCGCACCGAGGCCTCGCGCAATCGCGAGACCGGCGGTACCGGGCTGGGGCTCGCGATCACCCGCAACCTGGTGCACGCCCAGGGCGGTGCGATCACGCTGCGCAATCACCCCGGGGGCGGGCTGGAGGCGGTGCTGCGGCTGCGCGCGCAGTAGCGCGCGGCGAGCGCGAGGAAGGCGGCGAGCTCGGCCTCGCGCCGCGGCGCGCTCCAGCCCAGTTCGTCAGCGACGATGTCGGCCACCGCTGGCGCCACCGCCGCGGCGGCCGCGGCGTCGAGGAAGAGCGCACGACTGCGGCGCGCGAGCACGTCCTCGATGGAGAGCGCGAAGTCCTCGCGCAGCGCGCGCCGCACCGCGGCGGCGCCGGGCACCAGGCCGGGCGGAAGCCCCGGGGGCGTGCCCGGCAAGGACGCATCAACGCCCACTTCTCCCTCGCCCTCCGCACCAGGGCGCACGCCGCAGTCGAGCGCCAGCGTCGCCGTCGGCGAACTCCGCTGCGCCAGTCCGCCGACCGCCTCGACCGCATCCACCGCCTCCTCGGCCATCGCACGATAGGTCGTCCATTTGCCGCCGAGCACGCTGACCAGGCCCTGCGTCGAGACCTCGACGCGGTGCTCGCGCGAGATCCGGCTGCTGGCGCCGCCCCGCTCGCCCCCGCCTTCACCCTCGCGCTCCCCGAGCAAGGGCCGCAGGCCGACGAAGACGCTGCGCACCGCCTCGCGCGCCGGCGGGCGCCGCAGCCAGCGCGCCGCGGCGGCCAGCAGGTCGTCCACCTCGCCCGCGAGCGGCTCGGGTTCGTCCGGCGCGTCCGTGCGCGGCGTGTCGGTGGTGCCGATCAGCACCTTTCCGCCCCAGGGGATCATGAACAGCACGCGCCCGTCCGGCATGCGGGGGACCAGCAGCGCGTCACCACCGGGCAGGCAGTCGGCGTCGACCACCACATGCACGCCCTGGCTCGGGCGCAGCAGGGGCCGGGCGGCGGGATCGGCGCGCCGGCGCAGCGCATCGCCCCACACCCCGGTGGCGTTGATCACCGCGCGCGCGGCGATGCGGTAGTCGCGCCCACCCTCGGCCTCGCGTACCACCACGCCGCACAGCCGGCCGTCCTCCTCCACCAGCTCGAGTGCGGCGCAGTGGTTGAGCAGCAGCGCACCATGGGCGCTCGCCGTGCGGGCGAGTGCGAGCGCGAGGCCGGCATCGTCGAACTGGGCGTCGTGGAAGGCGACGCCGCCGTGCACGCCTTCGTCGCACAGGCCGGGCAGCGCCGCGCGCAGGCCAACGGGATCGAGCATCCTGCAGCCACCCAGCCCCTCGGCCCCCGCGAGCGCCTCGTAGGCGCCGAGGCCGACACGCAGCAGGAGCCGCTCCGCCAGGTTGCGCGCCGGCACCACGAAGCGCAGCGGATGCACCAGCGCGGGGGCGTTGCGCAGCAGCCGCGCGCGCTCGCGCAAGGCCTCGCGCACCAGGCCGATGCGGCCCTGGGCGAGGTAGCGCACGCCGCCGTGGATCAGCTTGGTCGAGCGCGAACTGGTGCCGGCGGCGAAGTCGCGCGCCTCCACCAGCAGCACCGAATGGCCGCGCGCCGCGGCGTCGAGCGCGCAGCCCAGCCCGGTGGCGCCGCCACCGACCACGACCAGGTCGACCGCGCGCATGTCGGCGAGACGAGCAAGCAGGCGGTTGCGGGCGTGCGGATGGCCAGCGTCCATGAGCGCGACCGGCGCGAGCCGCTCAGTCCTGAGCCCACGCCCGCGCGCGCTCGACCGCGCGTACCCACTGCGCACGCGCCGCCTCGCGCCGCTCCGCCGGCCAGCTCGGCTCGAAGCGGCGGTCGAGCTGCCAGTGGCTGGCGATGTCCTGGGGCCGCCTCCACAGCCCACAGCCGAGCGCGGCCAGGCAGGCGGCGCCGAAGGCCGTCGTCTCGAGCAGGCGTGGACGCAGCACCGGCACGCCGAGCAGGTCGGCCTGCAGCTGCATCAGCAGGTCGTTGGCCGCGGCACCGCCATCGACGCGCAGCTCGGCGAGCGGCGCGGCGCCGTCTCGCGCCATCGCCTCGACGAGGTCGGCGCTCTGCTCAGCGATCGCCTCGAGCGCCGCGCGCGCGATGTGCGCCGCGCCGCTGCCACGCGACAGGCCGAGCAGGGTGCCGCGCGCGTGCGGGTCCCAGTAGGGGGCGCCCAGCCCGGTGAAGGCCGGCACCAGCACCACCCCGCCGCTGTCGGGCACGCTCGCCGCCAGCGCCTCGACCTCGGACGCACGCTTTACCAGCCCGAGGCCGTCGCGCAGCCACTGCACCACCGCGCCGCCCATGAACACGCTGCCCTCGAGCGCATAGCTCGGCGACGCCTCGACGCCGGCCCAGCCCACCGTGGCGAGCAGCCGGTTGGTCGAGGCCACCGGCGCATGGCCGGTGTTCATGAGCAAAAAGCAGCCGGTGCCGTAGGTGTTCTTCGCCATGCCCGGGGCGAGGCAGGCCTGGCCGAAGGTCGCCGCCTGCTGGTCGCCGCCGATGCCCGCGATCGGGATCGCAGCCCCGAACAGCGCCGGATCGGTCTCTCCGCACACCCCGCTGCTGGCCACCACGCGCGGCAACAAGGCGGGCGGGATGCGGAAGCGCTCGAGCAGCACCGGGTCCCAGTCCATCGAGTGCAGGTTGAAGAGCAGCGTGCGCGCGGCGTTGCCGGGGTCGGTCACATGCAGCCGGCCGCCGCTCAGGTGCCACACCAGCCAGCTGTCGATGGTGCCGAAGGCGAGCTCGCCGCGCTCGGCGCGGGCGCGCGCATCGGGGACGTGGTCGAGCAGCCAGGCGAGCTTGGTGGCCGAGAAGTACGGATCGAGCTCCAGACCGGTGCGCACGCGCACGTCCTCGGCCCAGCCCGCGGCGCGCAGGCGCTCGCACTCGGCCGCGGTGCGGCGGTCCTGCCAGACGATCGCGGGGGCGAGCGCACGCCCGCTGGCACGCTCCCACAGCACGGTGGTCTCGCGCTGGTTGGCGATGCCGATGGCCGCCACCTGGCGTGCGGCCACCCCGGCGTTGGCGAGCGCCTCGCGGGCGCAATCGAACTGGGTGCGCAGGATGTCCTGGGGGTCGTGCTCGACGCGGTCGGGCGCCGGGAAGTGTTGCGCGAACGCCTGCTGGGCGAGGCCGCGCACACGACCGCCGGCGTCGAACACGATCGCGCGCGAGCTGGTGGTGCCCTGGTCGAGGGCGAGCAGGTAAGCCATGGCGACTCCGCACGGGGGCTGACCGGGATGCCATGAGCCTAGCGCCGGACGCGCTCCGGCGCCACCCCGGGAAAGCCACGATGTGATTCAATGGAGGCCCTTCGTTGCAGCGCAGCAACCGCCATGCCCGCATTCTGGATGATCGTCTCCTGCTTCCTGTTCGCCTGCATGGGGGTGTGCGTGAAGCTGGCGTCGGGGGTGTTCTCGACCGGCGAGATCGTGTTCTGGCGCGGGCTCGTCAGCATGCTGATGATGGTGGGCCTGGCGGCAAGCCGCGGCATCGGGCTGAGGACGCCGCACTGGAAGATGCACCTGTCGCGCAGCGTGTCGGGCTCGATCGCGCTCGGCTGCTACTTCTTCGCGATCGGCCTGCTGCCGCTGGCGACCGCGGTGACCCTGAACTACACCTCGCCGCTCTTCGTCGCCCTGGTGCTGGCGCTGTTCTTCGGCGAGCGCCTGCGCGGCCCCGCCGTGCTTGCGATCCTCGCCGGTTTCGCCGGCGTGGTGGTGCTGCTGCGCCCGACGCTGCAGCCGGACCAGTGGCTGGGCGCGCTCGCCGGGCTGGCCTCGGGGGCCCTGGCCAGCCTCGCCTACGTGAGCCTGCGCGAGCTCGGCCGCGCCGGCGAGCCGGAGGTGCGCACGGTGTTCTGGTTCTCGGTCATGACCTCGGCGATGGGCCTGGCGTGGGCGCTCGCCGGCGAGCTGCACCGGCCCGACGGCCTGCAGCTCGCCACCCTGCTCGGCGTCGGCCTTTTCGGCGGGCTGGCCCAGCTCGCGATGACGCGCTCCTACCGCTACGGCCGCACCGTGGTGTCGGCCAACCTGAGCTACGCCACGGTGATCTTCGCCAGCCTGTTCGGCATGCTGCTGTGGGACGAGATCATGCCGGCCTCGTCCTGGCTCGCGGTGGGGCTGATCGTGGCCGGCGCGATCGGCGTCTCGCTCGCCACCCCGAAGCCGTCACCGCTGCCGGCGCGCGCCGCGGCGACGGATTGAGCACGGCCAGTGCGCGGACTATAGTGGGGACATCTTCGACCCTCACCCCCAGGGAGGCTGCCATGATCAGCACCGAGAGCACCGACAAGCTCGTCTCGCTCGTCGTCTTCGGCGAATTCACCCTCGCCGACTACAAGGAGTTCGAGGACGTGGTCAATTACCGCATCCAGTTCAGCGGGCCGGTCGACCTCCTCTTCGACCTGCGCCAGATGGCCGGCTTCACCCTCGACGTGGCGTGGGAGGAAATCAAGTTCTCGCGCCAGCACGCGGGCGACTTCCGCCGCATCGCGGTGCTCACGCAGGACCAGTGGCTGACCTGGAGCGCCTGGGTGTCGCAGCTCTTCGTGACCGCCGAGGTCAAGGTCTTCGACGACGAGGACGAGGCGCGCGCCTGGCTGGCCGCCGACACCGCCGCAGAGACCGCGGGCAGCGCGCAGTGAACGCTTCGTACGCGACGCTGATCGGCGCCATCGAGCTCGCGCCGCATCTGCGCGACGCCGACTGGGTCGTGTTCGATTGCCGTGCCGACCTCGTCGACCCGGCCTTCGGCCAGCGCGCCTACGGCTCGGCACACCTGCCGGGGGCCTTCTTCATCGACCTCGAGACCGGGCTTTCGGGGCCGAAGACCGGCCGCAACGGGCGCCACCCCCTGCCCGATCCCGCCAGCCTCGCCGCCCGGCTCGCCGCCTGCGGGGTGGGCAACCACAGCCAGGTCGTCGCCTACGACGACGCCGGCGGTATGTTCGCTGCCCGTCTGTGGTGGATGCTGCGCTGGCTCGGTCATGATCGTGTCGCGGTGCTCGACGGCGGGCTGCAGGCCTGGATGGCGGCCGGACTGGCGCTCGACGACGAGCCGCCGGCTGCACGCCCGGCGACCTATACCCTGGCCTTGCGCCCGGACCGGGTCGATGCGCGGTACGTGCATGAACACCTCGGCAGGCCCGACATGCTGCTGCTCGATGCGCGCAGCCCCGACCGCTTCCGCGGCGAGAACGAGGTGCTCGATCCGGTGGGCGGACACATCCCCGGCGCGCGCAACCGCTTCTTCCGCGACAACCTCGACGAGCGCGGCTGCTTCAAGCAGGCCTCGGTGCTGCGCGAGGAGTTCGCCAGCCTGCTCGGCGCACACACGCCACGCCAGGTCGTGCATCAGTGCGGCTCGGGCGTCACCGCCTGCGTGAACCTGCTCGCGATGGAGTCCGCCGGACTGACCGGCTCGCGCCTGTATGCGGGCTCGTGGAGCGAATGGTGCGCCGACCCCGAACTGCCGGTGGCGCGCGGACCGGCCTGAAGGGGCACGGACCCGGACTTTCTGCAGCGCGAGCGAACGCTACCAGTCGACCTTCTCCACCGCGCCGAGGGAACGCCCGAGGAAGCGCTCGCCGATGGTCTGGAAGCGCAGCGGCACGTCGCTCACCACGAAACGGTAATCGGCCACGCCGCCGCCGGTGCGCGCCAGTCCCGCCTGCTGCAGGCGCTCGGCGGCGAGTTCCGCAGTGGTCAGCGCCGAATCGATCAGCCGCACCCGCGGCCCGGCGACGTCGCGCAGCAGCGGCTTGAGCAGCGGATAGTGGGTGCAGCCGAGCACCAGGCTGTCGACCTCCTCGGCGAGCACCGGGCGCAGGTACTCCTGCGCAGTGAGCCGGGTGACCTCGTGGTCCAGCCAGCCTTCTTCGACCAGTGGCACGAACAGCGGGCAGGCCTGCGAATATACCCGCACCGCCGGATCGAGCTCGTGCATGCGGCGCGCATAGGCGTTGCTGTTGATCGTGGTGGGCGTGCCGATGACGCCGATGCGCCGCCCCGGCGAGGCTGCGACCGCGGCGCGCGCACCGGCCTCGATGACGTCGAGCACCGGAATGCCGGCGGCCAGCCGGTGCACCACCTCCGCCGCCACCGCGGCCATGGTGTTGCAGGCGATGATCAGCATCTTCACGTCGCGCTGCAGCAGGAACTCGGTGATCTGCGCGGTGAAGTGCTCGATCGTGGCGACCGACTTCACCCCGTAGGGCACGCGCGCGGTGTCGCCGAAATAGACGATGTCCTCGAGCGGCAGGCGCTCCATCAGCGCACGCACCACGGTGAGCCCGCCGACGCCGGAATCGAACACCCCGATCGGGCGCGACGCCGCGCTCATCGCCCGGCCCCGCTGCAGGGGGCGCGATCGGTCAAGACAGCACCACCGAGGCGAACTTGCGCTTGCCCACCTGCAGCACCACGGTCGCGCCGGCGCGCAGCAGCAGGCCCTTGTCCTCGGCACGCTCGCCGTCGATGCGCACGCCGCCCTGCTCCACCATGCGCATCGCCTCGGAGGTGGTGCCGGTGAGCCCGGCCTGCTTGAGCACCTGGAACAGCGGCAGCCCCTCGGCGCCGACGTTTACCGTGACCTGCGGGATGTCGTCGGGGATCGCGTTGCGCTGGAAGCGCGCCTCGAAGTCGGCGAGCGCCTCCTCCGCCGCGCGCTGGCCGTGGAAGCGGGCGACGAACTCCATCGCCAGCATCACCTTGACGTCGCGCGGGTTGCGCCCGCCTTCCACCTCGGCGCGCAGCTGCGCGATCTCGGCGGTGGAGCGGAAGGACAGCAGCTCGTAGTAGCGCCACATCAGGGTGTCGGACACCGACATGGTCTTGCCGAAGATCTCCTTCGCCGGCTCGGCGATGCCGATGTAGTTGCCGAGCGACTTGGACATCTTGTTCACGCCGTCCAGCCCCTCGAGCAGCGGCACCATCACCACGCACTGGGGTTCCTGGCCGTAATGCTTCTGCAGTTCGCGACCCATCAGCAGGTTGAAGCGCTGGTCGGTGCCGCCGAGCTCGACGTCGGACTTCATCGCCACCGAGTCGTAGCCCTGGCACAGCGGATAGAGGAACTCGTGGATCGCGATCGGCTGGTTGTTGCCGTAGCGCTTGGCGAAGTCATCGCGCTCGAGCATGCGCGCCACGGTCTGCTGCGCAGCCAGGCGGATCATGCCGGCAGCGCCGAGGTCGTTCATCCAGGCGGAGTTGAAGCAGATCTCGGTCTTTTCCGGGTCGAGGATCTTGAACACCTGCTCCTGGTAGGTCTTCGCGTTCTCCAGGATCTGCTCGCGCGAGAGCGGCGGACGGGTGCTGTTCTTGCCGCTGGGGTCGCCGATCATGCCGGTGAAATCGCCGATGAGGAACTGGACCTGGTGGCCGAGCTCCTGGAAGTGGCGCATCTTGTTGATCAGGACCGTGTGGCCGAGGTGGAGGTCGGGCGCGGTCGGGTCGAATCCGGCCTTCACCCGCAAGGGCTTGCCGCGCTTGAGCTTCTCGACCAGTTCGGCCTCGATCAGCACGGCGTCGGCACCGCGCTTGATCAGGTCGATCGCCGCCTGAACATCAGACATTCAATTTCTCCAAAATTACTTTGCCGAACCGAAGCGCACCTTTGCTACACTTCCGAAAATTTTTTCCACATCCCAGCCACCGAGACCATGAAGGCCAGAAGGACCCGAATTCTAGCCGATCTGCCGGCTCGACTCCTCTCCCGCCCGCGCACCTGGATTGCCGCCGGTGTCACCGGGGTTTCCATCTTCGGCGTGGTCGCCGCAACCGCGGTCGCGCCTGGCAGCCTGCCCGCCGACCTGCTCGTGGAGCGCGTGGTCGAGGCCCTGCCGTCACCTGCGGTGACGCGCACCGCTACCGACCCCTCGCTGCCCTACGTCCACTACGAACGCATTCAGCCGGGCGACACGTTGCAGGCGATGTTCAACCGCCTGCGCATCGACGATGCCGAGGCGCTCGCCCACCTGTCGGGCTCCGACGCCGGCCGCAAGGCGCTGCGTCAGCTGCGCGCGGGCCGCTCGGTCACCGCGGTGGTGTCGCCGCAAGGCCGCCTTCTCAGCTTCGCGCTGCCGGTCGGCAACACCGGCGCGCAGGTCGTCCTCGAACGCGGCGACGCCGGGCTCGCGCTGCGCGAATCGAGCGCCACCGAGCAGACCATGATGGTCGAGATGCGCTCGGGCACGATCACCCACTCGCTCTTCGGCGCCACCGACGACGCCGGCCTGCCCGACAACGTGGCCACCCAGCTCGCCACCATCTTCGGCACCTGGATCGACTTCCACGCCGACCTGCGCAAGGGCGATCGCTTCAACGTGGTCTACGAAGCGATCTACGAGGAAGGCAACCCGGTGCGCGCCGGTCGCATCCTCGCCGCCGAGTTCATCAACAACGGCGAACGCCACGCGGTGGTCCTCTATCGCGGCCCGAGCGGCAAGGAGCAATACTACAGCGACGACGGCAAAAGCCTGCAGCAGGGCTTCCTGCGCTCGCCGCTGGAGTTCACCCGGGTCAGCTCCAGCTTCGGCCGCCGCCTGCATCCGATCCATGGCAGCTGGCGCGACCATAACGGCGCCGATTTCTCGGCACCGACCGGGACCCCGGTGATGGCCACTTCGGACGCCACCATCGAGTTCATCGGCACCCAGCGCGGCTTCGGCAACCTGATCGTGCTCAAGCACCGCAACGACATCACCACCCACTACGCCCACCTCAACGGCTTCGCCAAGGGCCTCGCCAAGGGGCAGGCGGTGAGCCAGGGCGACCTGATCGGCTACGTGGGCTGCACCGGCTGGTGCACCGGGCCGCACCTGCACTACGAGGTGCGCCTCAAGGACGTGCCCGCCGACCCGATGACGGTCGCGCTACCGATGGCCGACTCCTTCAACGACAAGGAGCTCGCCGCCTTCAAGCGCAACACCGCCCACCTGCGCCAGCGTTTCGCGCTGCTCAACTACGAGCTCGCCGACGCACGCTGAGGGCTCCGCGATCGATCCAAAACAAAACGGGGCGCCGCGGCGCCCCGTTTTTTTGCGACGACCACGCTCACACGGTGAACGAAGAGCCGCAGCCGCAGGTGCTGGTCGCGTTCGGATTGCGGATCACGAACTGCGAACCTTCCAGCCCTTCGGTGTAGTCGATCTCCGCGCCCACCAGGTACTGGTAGCTCATCGGATCGACCAGCAGCATCACGCCGTTCTTCTCGAACGTGGTGTCGTCCTCATTCACTTCCTCGTCGAAAGTGAAACCGTACTGGAAGCCCGAGCACCCGCCGCCCGACACGAAGACGCGCAGCTTGAGATCGGGATTGCCTTCCTCTTCGATCAGCTCGCGAACCTTGTTCGCGGCGCTGTCGGTAAAGACCATGATTTCCGGGGTTGCGACTTCTGCGCTCATGTTTTCTCCTCTGCTGGGGGACACCGCGGATGATGCGCCTTCCGCGATCGAATCGTCAAAATGTGATCGAATCCGGCCGAAACAGTTCCCTCAGGGGCTGACCGGCACGATGTCGAGCCCGGTTTCCTCGTCGAAACCGAACATGATGTTGAGGTTCTGCACCGCCTGACCAGCGGCGCCCTTGACCAGGTTGTCGATCACCGACAGCACCACCACGGTGTCGCCGCCCTGCGGGCGATGCACCGCGATGCGGCACAGGTTGGAGGCGCGCACCGAGCGCGTCTCGGGGTGGCTGCCCGCAGGCATCACGTCGACGAAAGCCTCGCCGGCATAGCGCTTCTCGTACAGCCCCTGCAGGTCGGCCGCGTCGACGCCCGGCTTCAGGCGGCCGTACAGCGTGGCGTGGATGCCGCGGATCATCGGCGTAAGGTGCGGCACGAAGGTCAGCCCGACCGCGCGGCCGGCCGCGAGCGCCAGGCCCTGGCGAATCTCCGGCAGGTGGCGATGACCCGGCACACCGTAGGCCTTGAACGAGTCGGCGGCCTCCGGCAGCAGCGTGTGCACCTCGGCCTTGCGGCCGGCACCCGAGACCCCCGACTTGGCGTCGGCGATCAGATGATCGGTATCGATGAGCCCGGCCTCGACCAGGGGCAGGAAGCCGAGTTGCACCGCGGTCGGGTAGCAGCCCGGGTTGGCGAGCACGCGCGCGCCACGGATCTGTTCGCGGTTGACCTCGGGCAGGCCATACACCGCCTCGGCGACGAGCTCGGGCGCGGCATGCTCCATGCCGTACCACTTCTGCCACTCGGCAACGTCACGGATACGGAAGTCGGCGGCGAGGTCGATCACACGCACCCCGGCGGCAACCAGCTCGGCTGCCTGCTTCATCGCGATGCCGTTGGGCGTGGCGAAGAACACCGCGTCGCACTTCTCCAGCGCGGCGTCCTGCGGGGTCACGAACTTGAGATCCACCCGACGGCGCAGGCTCGGAAACATGTCGGACACGGCCATGCCGGCCTCGCCGCGCGAGGTGATCGCGCCCAGCTCGACCCCGGGGTGGCGCGCCAGCAGACGCAAGAGCTCGACGCCGGTGTATCCGGTGCCGCCTACGATTCCAACCTTGACCATGCTCGTTCCTCGCGACGAAAGACTGAAGCGCGATTATCTCACCATCGGCCGACGCGGGCGGTGAACGCCGCGTTACGGCCGCCGCCCCCGCGCCGCATAAGTCCTCGCGAGCGGGACGCACAAGCACGAAAGCCGCCCAAGGGGCGGCTTTCGAACTGCGATGCGCGATGACGGGATCAGCGCTTCGAGAACTGCTTGGCGCGGCGGGCCTTGCGTAGGCCGACCTTCTTGCGCTCGACCTCGCGGGCATCGCGGGTCACGAAGCCGGCGGCACGCAGATCGCCCTTCAGGCCGGCGTCGTAATCGACCAGCGCGCGGGTGATGCCGTGGCGCACCGCGCCCGCCTGACCGGATTCGCCACCGCCGACCACGTTGACCATGATATCGAAGCGGCCTTCGTTGCCGGTGAGGACCAGCGGCTGGCGCACGATCATGCGGCCGGTTTCACGCGAGAAGAACTCGTCGACCGGCTTGCCGTTGACGACGATGTTGCCGGTGCCCGGCTTGATGAACACACGAGCGACCGCAGTCTTGCGGCGGCCGGTACCGTAGTTGTAAGTGACAGCCATCTATCGGCTCCTTCAGATCTCGAGAACTTGCGGCTGCTGAGCGGTGTGCGGATGCGACGGACCCGCGTAGCACTTCAGCTTCTTCAGCATGGCGTAGCCCAGCGGGCCCTTCGGCAGCATGCCCTTCACCGCCTTCTCGAGCACGCGCTCGGGGAAGCGCTGCTGGAGCTTGGTGAAGTTGGTT
>Ga0116142_10004408_pt1 | contig 13389 bp, 9 predicted proteins | sample AD_UKC033_MetaG_FD_89785 | JGI IMG/M metagenome (GOLD analysis project Ga0116142, IMG submission 89785) | Active sludge microbial communities of municipal wastewater-treating anaerobic digesters from USA - AD_UKC033_MetaG | ecosystem: Engineered > Bioreactor > Anaerobic > Digestate | place: USA... | reverse complement strand
CTTTTCAGGTTTCTGGAGCTGCATTAGGGCACGGCGACGGTAAATCTTTCAAGGTAGTGGTTCTTGAGTCTTCTGTTCCAAACGCAACCCCGCGCGAAGCACCGGGCGACAATACTGTTAACGTTGACCTGGTTGCTCCGACTTTAACTGTAAGCATTGCCAATGGTCCGAACTTTTCGAACACCGCCCCCAACAACGTGGTTCGCATCAGAATCGAGGCCAACGAAGATATTCGCACCCCGACCGTCGCTCCGGTTAACGGAGTTGCTGCCCAGCAGGAAGGTGGCGATACCTTTGGCAAGGTGTTCTACTTCAATCTTACTCTGACCAGCGCTTTTTCCAACGGTGATTACAGCGTTTCTGTAACCGCCAAAGATACTTCTGAGCCTGAGACAAGTGCTAATACCGGTTCTGGCAATACGACCTTCAAGGTGGGCACCGGTGCTACCGGCAGCACTACGATAGAATCGAGCACTCCGGCCAGCCCGACCAATTCTCCGAGTATCACGCTTGCTGGTGCTGCTCCGGCAGAAGCAAGAAGCATAGAGATTCTCGATGGTGCTACCAGTGCCGCAACTACCAATATCGCTGGTGGCAACTGGACAGTAGGCATCAGCCCGGCTGAAGGAACCCACAGCTATGTGGCTGTCAGCCGCGACTCTCTCAATCAGGAAATTTCACGTTCGAGTGCGTTTCAGGTAATTATCGACCGCACGGTTCCTGCCGCGCCGACACTTGTCTACAATGGCCCGACCACAACCAACCAGGATTCAGTTACCGTTGAAGTGACGATTCCCGGCATAGATACCGAAACTTCAAAGCCGGTCAAGGTGCAGGCTTTTGTTAACGGTGCGGCTGCAGGTGCGCCGCAGAATGCTACCACCAGCCCGGTAAGTATGAGCGTGCCGTTGAGCGATGGCAATAACCGTATTACCTTCGAAGTCACCGATGCGGCCGGCAACAAGTCGACCATGTCTGATGCCGTAAATGTCTTCAAAGACAATACTGCTGCAGAAGTGACCGGTATGTTCATTGCGCGCCCCGGTGCAATCGCTTCGATGCCTCTGCCCCTCGACCCCGGTTACTATCTCGGTGCCGGCAGCTACAGGCTGCAGGTATCTTTCGGCAAAGACATGAATCGCACGGTCAACCCGGTCATAACAGTTCAGGCTGGTGGTGGTTCGACGCTGACCGTTGCAGGTGGCACCTGGGTAGCTTCGCGCACTTATATCGTCGATATGACCGTTCCTAAAAACGGTGGTGCCGCTTATGATGGTTCGGCTTCGATAAATGTTTCAGGCGCACAGGATGCGTCAGGCAATACCATGGCCGACTACCCGTTGGGCAGTGCTTTCAGCATCGACTCAAGCAATGCGGTGGCTTCGTTCGAGTCGATGGATACCATCTATGCTTCTGCATCTTCGACCAAAGTTCTGCTCAAAGGTGAAGTGGTGGATTCCGGCGGTTCTGGCGTCGGTTATGTGACCCTTGTCTGGCAGAATTTCAGCGGTGGCGCAGTCAGTTCTGAGTCTGTGCCGATAATGGCAGCTTCGCCCTCACCCTGGGAAAAGAACTGGGATGTTACCACAGCCGGCGGAACCGGTCTTGCTGCCGGTCGCTATAAACTCTGGGTCGTGGCAGCTGACCAGGCCAAGCCTTCGCCGAATATCGAAGATTACACGACCAAAGCTTATCGCATACTCATTTATGACAATCAGACCCCGATCGTAAGCCGCATCGCCCTTGGCAATCTGGCTGAAGACATCAACGAGATGCAGCCGCAGCCGGTAGTTATCGCCAGCGCGGTGCCCCGCCTGACTGCCCGGTTCAGTGACAGCGGCGATTCTGGTGTCAACTTCGGTGAAACCTATAACCGGTTCACTCTTGTGCATGATGAAACCGGCACCAACATTCGCGGTAATTACTCGAATAATGGCAGTGATACGATATACTTCGATTTCCCCGAGCTGACCATCAATGGCACTTATACAGTAAGTGTCACCCCGGTCGATCAGGGTGGTAACGTGGGCGATACTGCTTCTCGCTCGTTCACTATCGACAAGGAAGCGCCCAACAGCGTAACCTTTTATCCCGCCGACCAGCGCATTGCCAACATCTCGCATGTCGCTCTTTCGCAGGATCAGGTCTGGGCGACCATCAATCATCCGCGTGCAGATTACACGCGTTCGACCATTGAAGTTCGCTATAATGGTGCCATTGTGGGCAAGCAACTTGCTAACGCATCTGATTCAGCGGTAGTCTGGGATCTTTATGATGCCACCGGTCAGCTTGCCACCAATCAGGCGCACGATGGCCGGTATGATATCACCGTCGTGCCCAGAGACACTCTTGGCAACGTCGGCAATGCAGTCAGATCATTCTTCAATTACGACAGCATTCCTCCGGTTATAACCAGCACGGTTCCGACAAAAGTGGTCAATGGCACCACCGCCGTCTGGTTCGGCCTCAACCAGAGCAATATCAGCATTACCGTATCTGACGCACCGAAAGATGCAATTCAGTATGGCCCGAACATGCCGGTTCAGCCGAATGGTTTCTCATTCGTCGGTCTGCAGGTTCCCAGTGACCCCAACTGGTATAACAGTAATGGTTCTGGCTTCAACGCGACGATAAGCTCTTTCGCCTGGTCCATGAATACAGAAGTTTCCGGCGCACCTTCGGTCAGTGGCAATGTAATGACGCTGCCCCGCCCGAATCCTCCGGCTGACGGTGCTGCCGGTGTGGCCGACGTGCTGGTAAGTGCAGATCTTAAAGACCAGGTAAATGATGGTCAGCAGATTCCCAACAGCATGGTTGCCAGCTATACCTACAAATTCGACTTTCTGCCGCCAGAAGTGACCAGCATCACCAAGCCTTCTGCCGGTAATAACAAGTTCTGCAAAAACGTGGTGACGATCGAAGGCACAGTTCTCGATCAGGGCACTTCCGATGAAGTTCGGGTCGTCAGTATCGAGTATTCCGAAAATGCTGGTGCCTGGTCAACCCTGACCGCTGACGGTCTGCCTTCGAAGAGTGCGAGCTTCAGTGCTAAAATCGATATCAGCAGCAAAGCCGATGCGACTTACACGGTTAACATCAGAGCCACTGACCTTGGTGGTAACACTTCGACCGAAACTCCGGTTTCCTATGTGGTCGATCGCACGCCGCCGCCGCCGCCTTCGTTGATAGTTCCGTTGCCCGCCCTGATCACCAAAAGTCGCGGTCAACTGTTCAAATGGGCTGCCCAGACCGATGCTGACCATTACCTGTTGCAGGTTGCCGATGATGCCTCGTTCAATAACGTGCTCAACAAACAGACCCAGGATGCCGCCTATACAGGCCTGATCGGTCAGGTGCTGGTAATGACCGAAGGCGCTTTCTCGGTTCCCAAAGATGGAACCTATTACTGGCGCGTCGCTTCGATCGAAACCTGCGCAGACGGCTACAACATCAGCGCGTTCTCAGAAACCCGCACCTTCGTTGTAGATACGGTCAGACCTCTGGTGGTCGAAGTTCAGCCGGCTCCCAGTCAGGGCAACAAGATCAGCACCGGCATGGTTACCTTTACCATCAGATTCAGCGAACTTGTCGATACTACAGTCTCTCCGCTGGTGAAGATCACAACAGCCGGTGGTCAGATGATGGCGATCGAAAAAGTTACTTACAAAGAAGACACCTGGACCGGCACAACAGTAATCCCGATCAACAGCAGTGCATTGTATGACGGCACCGCGATCATCTCGATCGAAGGCGCTGCCGATCTGGCCGGCAACATTATGTCGGTTGACGGCACCAACAGCGTGGTAATCAATACCGGTCCGTCGTTCATCACCCGCATATTCTCGAACCCGGCCAACGAATACGAAATCATGATCGTCACCCGATCTTCAGAAGCGCTGCAGGGGCCGCCCACTGTCTCGGTTAAGCAGAATTCGACGCGAACACCGGTGACCATGAACTTCCTCAAGGAACGCTTTTACGCCGGGTCTTACAAGATCGATCTGGCCAGCCCGGGCAAGGCTTACATCAGCCTGGCCGGCACCGATCTCTACGGTATGGTTGGTAACGATACCGTCGAATTCACGGTCGCCGATCTCTCTGAAACTGAACGCCTCGATGTCACATCAATATCTGGTCGAGCCAGTCTGAAAGGCGCTGAAGGCTCAGCTTTCGGCGAAGCAGTGGTCTATATGTTCGATCGTGAAAGTCTCGAATCTCCGTTCGAGTCTGGAAGCATGCGCGCGAGTGTTGCTTCGGTAATGCCGACAACGGTTGCGCAGAATGGTTCTGAGCTGGTTCCGGTCATGGCACTCGAAGAAATCGGTCCTGCCAGCCTGCGTCTGAAAAAGCGCCTGCTCTATACCGCCAGCCTCGGCAAAGAAAAGATCGCGGTTCCACCTGAAAAGGTTCATCTCTATCGCCTGAATTCCAGCGGAAAATGGGTTTTCCAGGGTGGTGAAGTCAAAAATGGCGAAGTTTCGGCTCAGCTCAGCGGCCTTGGTCGCCTCGCCCTCATGGCCGATATGACCTCGCCGGCGCTGCGCGAACAGAGCCCCGCCGACAACGAAAGACTCGAAAACTCCTTCCCCGAAATCAAGGGTGTCATAGCGGAATCAGGCTCCGGTCTGAAACGCGATACCTTCAAACTTCAGGTTGACGGTATCGAGATCCCCGGTGTGGCACTGAATGCCGATGGCAGCTTTGCTTATAAGCTCAAACAGGCTCTGCCGAAGGGTAAGCATGAAGTCAGCCTCACGGTCGATGACAATGCTGGCAACAGCCTGCGCCAGTCGTTCTGGGTGACTGCTCCTGGTGCGTTTGCGGTCGATGAATTCATGCCCTACCCGAACCCGGCCACTGGCAACGCCTTGTATTTCAATTACAACTTCAATCAGACTGCCGATGTAGTCAGCCTGCGCATCTACGATACGGCGGGTCACAAGGTGGCGAGCTTCGAAACCGATGATTTCGTCAGCCTGAACGATGGCCGTATCAGATGGGATCTGCGCAACGACAGCGGCAAGACTGTTGCTAACGGTGTCTACTTCTACAAGCTGAGTATCAGCAAGGGTGGTCAGACATTCAAAAAACGTGGCAAATTCGCGGTAATGCGCTAGTGATGGAAAGGAGAGCAACTATGAAAAAGCATCTGGGTGTAATTCTGCTGGCGCTTTCTCTCACTGTCGGGCTCACCGGCTGCTCCGGCGGCGTTAACGGTGAGGGTGACAGCAACTACTCATACGATATCGGAACCCCGATCGTGCGCGGCAACGCCTTCAACGACCAGGGCTGGGCCAACATCGAAAAAGGCCAGTATGACAGTGCGATAACGCAGTTCAACAAGGTTCTCAACGATAATCCGACTGATGATGAAAAAGCCGAGGCCAACAACGGTATTGGCTGGTGTAAGGCCTATCTTGGCCAGCTCAAAGACGGCATGCCCTGGTTCGAAAAGGCCAAAGATATCTCGGATGACGCAAAAATCGGCCTGGCAGGAGCTTATATTCAGCTCGCTTCGCGCTCTGATATGGAAAAGGTCATCGATCTCATCTTCAAGCAGCTGGGCAAAGAGAATCCTCACTTCAAATACGTTGCCAGGCGCAATACGAAAGTATCCGATGCCGAAGCTCATGCCATGCTGGCTTATGCTTACGCGGCCACTGGTCAGGATGAGCTGGCGCGCGAGCAGCTCGATTACGCCAAGGAACTCAGCCCGGTCTGGGCCGGCACCACGCTCGATCAGATCGGCAAAGTAGTTGAGTTTCTGCTGCAGTGACAAACCTGCCGGCAGTCGGCCATTAACGGGCCGTCTGCCGGTTCGCTTCAATTACCCGGTATTGTTTACAGATAAAGACCTTCCGGAGGCAATATGAAAAACAGAACAAGACTGATCGCCACATTGCTGGCGATTGTGGTGCTTATCGGCGCTACCGGATGTCTGCAAAGCTCAGGGCCGGTAAAGGGCAACGTGTCGGGCAAGGTTTTCGACAGCAACGGCAAGGCGCTGTTCGAAGCCAGAGTTGAACTCTATGGCGGCAATTCGGCGGTTCTCACCGATGCTCTCGGCCGCTATGCCATTACCGGCATCGAACCCGGCGAAAAAAAGCTGGTAGCAACTTACGAAGGGCAGTCGGTGGTAAAAATCGTCACCATTCCGCGTGGCGACACCCTCGAAAACGCCGATATCACCTTTTCCGTAGTCGATGGCCTGCCTCCGGTCATCACTGATGTCTCTACCCAGAATCTTACCGAGAACACCGTCGATATCGTCTGGAAAACCAACGAACCGGGCGATTCCTATGTCGATTACGCACTTGGTCCGGTCGGTCTTGCCTATACCAGTATTGCATCTGATCCGGCGATGGTTTCTGACCACAAGATCACTCTCAGCGGCCTGTTGCCGGGAAGAACCTATCATTTTCGTGTCAGGTCTTTCGACTTCGAGCGCAACGAAGGCGTGTCGTCGGATTATCAGTTCGCCACGCCCAGCGGCGCGGCTCCGGTGGTTCCGTTGAACTTTGCGATCAGAGCTCCAGACGTCATGGAAAAGATCACGCTCACCTGGACCGCCAACAGTGAAGAAGATCTTGCCGGCTACAACCTCTACCGTTCTGAATCTGCCGCCGGGCCATTTTCGCGCGTGAACGCCGACCCGATTTCTACCGGCGGTGATGCTTCAGGCACCTTTACCTATGTTGACGAAGGCCTCAAGATTGCAGTCAAGTATTATTACCAGCTCAAAGCCGTCGATGTTGCCGGCAATGAGAGCGCTTCAACCCAGACACTCGCAGTAGTTACCCCCGGCACTCTTGCCGAAAACCGCACCTGGTCTCTGGCCGAGAGCCCGTTTGTTCTGCAGGGCGATGTCAGAATTCGCGGTGGCGCGGTTTTGACCATCGAACCCGGTGTCGAAGTTAAATTTACCCGCAGCGACTCGATGCCAGACCCGCAGGGCGCCAGCATGACCGATCTCATCGTTCAGGGCGGTCTGATGGCTGTCGGCAACGAAAACCGGCGTGTCGTCTTTACTTCGGCCGAATCGTTTCCGCGCAAGTCGACCTGGGGTGGTATCTCGTTTATCGGCACCAACCAGGCCGAAAACATGGTGCGCTACTGCACGGTCATGTTTGCTGACCAGGGTGTGAAGAGCGAAGGTTCGACCCCGTCGGTCGAAAACAGCGAATTCGGTCTCTGTGGCGTCGGCCTCAATATCGGCCTGTCTACTGCTCTCAACGTTCGCTACAACACGATCAGAGACTGCGACATCGGTATCATTTCTTCGAACTCGAACATTCGCAACAACCTGCTGATCGACAACCAAACCGGTATTTCGATTCTTGGCAACGACTTTTTCGAGCACAACACTGTTGACTGCCTGATCGGCGTACAGGTCGACTTCGGCAACCCGGTGATCAGAAACAATATCATCGCCTATACCGGCTCGACCAAGGCCATCTACGGTATCAGCCAGACCCAGCCACTGGCCACTCCCACCATGAGCTTCAACGACATTTACAATTACACCTATTCCTTCAACGGCACCAGTGCGACCGGCACCTCGAATATCGAAGTCGATCCGCTGTTTATCGGTGGCTCTCCCTACGATTATCGCCTGCAGACAACGGCGGCCGGCTACGCCAGCGATTCCCCCTGTCTGACCGCCGGCGAAAACAACGTGCAGATCGGCCGCTACGGCCCCTGATTTCTCACTCCGGATATTGAAAACCGCTCTGGCAGCTTGCTTTGTCAGAGCGGTTTTGCTTTATTCGTGCTCGTGCCCGTGCTCGTGCTCGTGCCCGTGCTCGTGCCCGTGCTCGTAATCGTAATCGTAATCGTTTTCGATTGGTGTGATCTGGGCTGGCGAACCCGCTCAACCAGAAATCACCTTATTCGCAACGCCTCGAACGCAGGTGATGTCAGCAGGTTACCAGAGGTTTGTTGTCGGGGCCGCCTTCGGGCTGGTTGGGGGTGGGGCCATCTTCGGGGCTTTCCGGGCCGTCTTCGAAGAGTTCGCCTTTTTCGTAGGCGCGAATCCACCAGTTGATCAGTTCGCCGTTGTTTTTGAGGAATTCTTTGAAGCTCATGTGGTGACCGTCTTCGCAGTCCTGCTTGAACTGGTCGGTGACGAACTGAGTCAGCGGCTCTTTTACCGATGGATCGAGGAAAATGCCGGCACCGACGAGAAATCTGACATCGCCGAGGCGCAGAACTCTGGTAAAAAGAATGCTGTCGTCAGCGACGCCGTCAGAGGCGACCGATTCGGCGACTTCGAATTCTTCACCGAGAAAAACGTCTTTCAGCTTCATTGATACGCCGGGTACAACGCCCTTGATCTGCAGCAGAGTCAGATGAGTTTCTTTGAGTGCCTGGCAGACCTGCATTTCCTGAAGGCTGAGTTCGTCGGCGTAAATGCGTATAAACTCGTCGACCAGACCGTTGCCTTCGGCATCGCAGTCGTCGAGCAGAAACCAGCTCAAAAAGAGAAACTCTTCGGTCGGGTCAAATTCGTATTCTTCGCCTTCCTGAAGGTTGTAGAAGATTTCGAGCGATTCGCCGAGATCCTGAAGAAAGTCTTCTTCGAGGCAGAAGGCCATGAGCTTGGCAAAAAGCTCGCTGAACAGATTTTTGATATTTTCGATCTGAACTGACATAAATGGCCTCGCTGCGTAGGGTATCGGTACAGTGTAACCCTTTTGCATCAGGAAAGCAATAGCCGCAAAGTCGAGAGTTTCTGTGATAAAATGTTGAAGTTTGGTCGATAAGGCAGATACCGAAACGTTGAAAGGGGACTTTTATGGAAGTTTATATGTTGCCCTGGCAGAAATTTGCCGTGTTTGATGGCCGAGCCGGCCGTCGCGAATACTGGACATTTACGCTGGTAAATCTGGTAATCAATCTTATAATCAATGCCCTGGCCAAACAGATAGGCCTTATCAGCATAGTTGGTCTGTTGTTTTCACTTGCCATTTTTGTTCCCGGTCTGGCAGTAGGCATCAGACGTCTGCATGACACCGGCAAAAGCGGCTGGTATCTGCTTCTGATGCTCATTCCGGTAATTGGCTGGCTTGCTCTGTTTATTTTCATGGTGCAGCCAAGTTCTGAAGCCAACGATTACGGCGCCGTACCAACTCTCTGACTTTTTAACATCAGCTGTTCACAACGCTGTCTGCGCTATAGCCGGCTGCAGACAGCGTTTGCTGTTTTGCGGAAGTTTCTTGCCTTTGTGAGGTCTGATGGCTAGAATGACAGTGAACCAAATCAGTCGGAGCGGGTGCTAAGATGAATGACAGTCAGCTCGCTGCCTTTGCCGGCAGCATGGACCTTTTGAAGAAAATCCACGAGGCGACTCAGGATGTTTACTGGGTCATAGATAAGAACGGGCGATTCGTTTATGTCAGCCCGTCGGTTTACCAGCAGCGTGGTTTTACGCCCGAAGAAGTCATGGCCCGCCCTGCGCTCGAGTCGATCTGCGAAGAAGATCGCGCGCGTGCTGCCGAGACCTTTTCGCTTGGTCTCGAAATGATCGATCGAGGGTTGACTCGTCTGCCCGCCGGCCGTGCCCGCCTGCGTCAGCCGCACAAGAACGGCAGCTGCATCTGGACCGAAGTCGTCAGTGAATTCTTTTTCGACGAAGAGCGCGAATTCAAATTCGTCATCGGCATGAGCCGAAACATCGATGCCCTCGTCTCCGCCGAACAGGAACTCAACAGATTGAAAGATTCGTTCTAGTTTTCATTAAGTGTAAGCGGGTGTTCAATCCAAAATTGTCCGATTATGCCGGGCTCTCGGCGTGATCTCATTCGCTCCACTCTCGCCAGTCGAGAGTTTTTCTTAATAGCGATGGCTCTGCGTCAAAATTACCTGGCTCGAAATTTCGCTCATGAGAAGCACGCCTGCGCCCTTGCTGCATTCATTTTACTGTTGTTCTTCAGTCTTTATTAAACCTGCAAATGTTCGGTCATATGGGGGCCTGGAGGCTGAGGATGGCTCTGATGCGGGCGGCTTCGCGTGGGCTGGTGTGCCCGTTTTCGGCGTAGTTTCTCACCCGGTTTTCGAGGCGGGTGCCCTGAATGGCTTCAAGAGCTTGGCTGATTTCGTTGTTGTCGCCTTTGATAATGGCTTCTTTGAGGTTTTTGTCGGGCACGATCAGCTCATAGAATGCCTCGCGGCCGATGTAGCCTGAGTTGTTGCACTTTTCGCAGCCGCAGCTGTCGCTGTAGCGGCCGGGCTTCATGTCAGACAGCCCGAGGCTGAAGAGATCATCGGCCGAAAAATCGATTTCTTTGCGGCAATGCGGGCAGAGCTTGCGCACCAGCACCTGAAAGAACACAGCTGCAATGCCGCCATAGACAAGAAATGGCGGTACTTTGAGATTGAAGATCTGTTTGAATACTTCAGAGGTGTTGCGCGCGCCCATCTGGGTCAGCACAAGAATGCCTTCGTTGGCCGCTTTAAAGCATTCGAGTGCAACTTCTTCTTCGCCGAAGTCTTCAATAACCATTACTTCGGGGTCGCTGCGCACAGCCGTTCTGATTGAATTAACCATGGTCATGCCGATGTGCGGGCGCACCTGCATGCAGCTGATGCCAGCCGGGCTTTTGTAGATGCGGCCGATTTCGAAAATAACACGGCTGCCGTCATTAAGCTGCTCGGTTGCCAGATTCAGAGTTGTCGTCTTGCCGCTGCCATGTGGGCCGGCAAATACGATCAGCCCATGTTTCTGTTCTTTCATGAGCTTGATAAATTGTTCACGCTGCGCACTGTCGGTGATGACGCGGTCGAGGGCCGGCCCTTTTTCATCGGGCCGCGAAAAGAACAGCATGACCTGTTCACCGAAAACCGTAGGCACAAGCTGAACCCTGATATCTACCATTTCGCCATCGACCTTGACCAGTATGCGGCCGTCCTGCGGCAGCTGGCGTTCGGCGATATCGAGCGCCGACATCAGTTTTACGCGCGCAACCATCCGGTCGTAAGTGCCTTTGTCGAAGGTTTCGCGATGTTCGAGGTGGGCGTTACGGTCGGTCAGCAGCTTGACATGATCTCGCTCGGGCTTGCACACGACGCGGCCGGTCTTTTCCTTCACCGCATCAGAAATGATCTGGTTGAGCAGCTTGATGACCTTGAGATTCTCCTCGTCAGGTGTTGCAGCCGATTCGTCGATTTCGGGACTGCCTTTGCCTGGCTCGATAGTGCCGTCAGCACAGCTTTCGGCGATTTCGACGAGACCCGAATCGAGCTTTCCCTGTAGTTCAGCGGCTTTAACCATGGCTACGTAGACTTCGGTAAAGATGCCGGGAAACATGCCGAGGCACGACGAGAAGGTGTAGCCCTCCTTGAGTTTGCCGACGACCTGGCTGATGGCCTGGTTAAGCACTGATTCTGAGTCTTCGCGGGCGAGCATTTCGAGCGAGACGACGAGCGGAATCCCCGAACCGAGCATTTTGCCGAGTTTACGGCTGAATTTTTCGAGGTCTTTTGGTGACAGCATAATTGATCTCCTTTTAGACAACTCTTTTGATGGGAACGGGTTTCCGGAGGGGCTGCTGTGGCGCCTTACTGTCAGCTCCCGCCCGGTTGTTGAACAGATGGTTTTCGAGCAGACGGCGGTTGAACCTGACCTGGCCGTCGATGATGAAATGTGGCAGAAGGTGCAGCATGTTGCTGACGTTGTGGTAGCTGACTTTGAGCCACTGCGCGACTTCTTCGATGGTCATGATCGTATCCTGGCCGGCCGGCTGGCTCTGTCGCGAAACAGCTTTCAATGCTTCACTCACCGCACGATGGCCGCCATCAGGAACCGCCATATCGAGCTCGACGAGCTCGTTGCACAATCTGGCGAAAGCATTCTGGCAGTCGGGGCAACTGGCAAGATGCGCTTTGGCTTCGGCGCAGTCGCTTTCGGCGTAATACAGCTCGATCAGCTGTTCTTCGTTAAGGCATCTGCCGTTCATAGTTCACCTCGGTTGAAATACTCGCGTATCTTTTTAATCGCAAACAGCACGCGCGATTTGGCGGTTGGCAGCGGAATCTGCTGCAATTCGGCGATTTCGTTAAAAGTCATACCCTGAAAATGTTTGAGCACAAAGGCTTCTTTCGTTGATTCTGAGAGGGTGTCGAGACAGTTGTGCAGGTCGGCTCCGGTATCGCTGGCATCGCAGAACGAGGCGGCCGGCTGATTACTGCGAACCAGCTGCGGAATCAGCCTGACAACGCGGCTCTGGCTGCGCTTGAATTCGAGAAACTTGTTGCGGGCGATGGCCCAGACCCAGGGCATGAAGGCAAATTCATGATTGTAGGTTTCGATGCGGCTGTGGATGGTGAGCAGGGTTTCCTGCAGCAGGTCTTCGGCAACACAGCGGTCGAAGCTCAAGCGATAGAAGTAGGCGAAAAGCGGGCGGCGCAGTTGCTCGAACAGTGCGGCTGCGGCTTTCGCGTCGCCTTTCCCGAAATCTATAACCAGTTGTTTTTCGATTTTGAGCATAAGTTAAAAAGTAATATGCCAGAAAATCGAAAAAGGATTGATAGAAATTTTATTTTTTTCAGATGAAATCGTGAGCTGGCCGATCCGCAGATTTCACCGATTGCGCGGTTTTATTGCAAAGAAGAACAGTTATGAGGTGGCGATTGGAATCTGCTGATGCCGATGGGTCACTAATGTCGGAACATTCCGATGACCATCAGCACCAGGCCGCTGAGGAACCCACCAACGATCAGGCCGCCGACGACGCCGAGGCCGAAGCCTTCCGGCCAGCCGCCGACGATCAGGCCAATTAGACCTCCGAGGAGCGCAAACACCGCGACAGTGATACCCTGTATCATATTGTCGCGCTTATTGACGTTTGGCAATAATCCAACCTTATCAACTACCTCGTTGTAGGAAATCTTGCCGCCTTTGTTCTTCACGCCACCCTTCCATGGGAGCGGTACCTTCAGATCTGATTTGCAGTGCTTGCAGATCGTGGCGCCGTCCATGATGTCTTCACAACAGTATGGGCATTTCATTCTGTAACTCCTTGCTGGCGAATCCGGGCGAGGGCGGCGATATATCTGGTGAAACCGAAAAAGACTTCGATAAAAACTTGCTTTCTGAGGCTAACAAGTTGTGGATTATCATGAAAATACGCAATTATAGTATGGATTTTCATGTGCCATGTCAATATATCTGCTGTACCCAAAAATAGCGTTGCTATTTTTGGAGCGGCATTTGCATTCGTCGATTGGGAAGAGTTAGAATGGTGTCGGGAGAGTTTTATGCTGATCGCCAATCCGATTTATGATTCGGTCTTCAAATATCTGATGGAAGACAACCGCGTGGCCAGACTGCTGCTTGGCGCGGTTATCGGCAAAAAGATCGTCAGTCTCGAACCCCGCCCGCAGGAAGTCGTG
>Ga0116142_10004407_pt1 | contig 13389 bp, 14 predicted proteins | sample AD_UKC033_MetaG_FD_89785 | JGI IMG/M metagenome (GOLD analysis project Ga0116142, IMG submission 89785) | Active sludge microbial communities of municipal wastewater-treating anaerobic digesters from USA - AD_UKC033_MetaG | ecosystem: Engineered > Bioreactor > Anaerobic > Digestate | place: USA... | reverse complement strand
GAGGCCCTGCCCGGCGTCGAAGGCGAAGAGGGTCACCGTGCCGGTCTTTTTCTGCATGACGGCGCGGCTCACGACCGAGCCGGCCTGGACCTCCACCAGCCGGGCCGCGTCGAGCGTCTTCGCGACGAGAGACTCCTTTTTCTCCTGGATCGTGGTGACCATGGGTCAGGCTCCTTTCGGCGAGGCGGGCCCTCCCCGGTGCCGGGGCAGGGAATCTGCAAATCGGCTGGGACCGGCCGAAACCGGTTCACGAAAAAAAATAGCAAACCGATTCGCCTGGTGTCAAGGCGGCGGGGATTGTCCCGCCGGCCTTGCCCGCGGGGGCGTCCACGCGGAGGCGGCGGCCCCCCCGAATGACCGCAGGCGCTCCCTGAGCTTCGCGAAGGCGAAGGGTTTTTCCAGATAGCCGTCGGGTTCGGGACGCCACTGCCGGTGCGCGGCGATGCGGCCGCTCTCCACGAGCAGGATGACGAGCCTCGCCCCGAGGGGCGGGATCCGCAGCATGCTCCCCAGGATGGAGTGGCCGGCCATGCCGGACAGATCCTCATCCAAAAGCGCGAGGACGGGACGCGACGGCCGGCCGGGGACGGGATGCATCGCGAGCCCCCTGAAAAATTCGAGGGCCTCGCAGCCGCTCCTGACGACGTGAATCTCGTTTGAGGGCAGGTTCCGTCTCAGCAGGCCCACGGTCGCTGCGGCGCGGACCCGATCGTGATCGCCGAGCAGGACCTCGGCGACCCGGCCGTGCACGCCTGCGTCCCTCCCGGAGTCCCGCTCCGGGCGCCAGATGCACCGCCGGCTGTCGTCCATCCAGAGAATGCTTCCCGCCAACGGCCCGGCCCTCCGTGAAGACGTCGAACGGATGCGCCCCCGGCCCGCTCCCCGTCAGCCCTTGACCGCCCGGGCCACCGTCCTGCCCAGGTTTGCGCAGGCCTCCAGGTCGGCCGGCTTCGGCTGCCACTTGGCCCTCACACCGGGTGCGGCCACGGGGATCTTGCAGCGCTGCAGGTGCTCCTCGATGACCTTCACCGACTCCCCGCTCCAGCCGTAGGACCCGAAGGCCGCGCCGATCTTGTTCTGGAACCGCAGACCCCTGAGGTCCTCGAGGATCGGGGTGATCGTCGGGAGCACCCCCTGGTTCACCGTGCAGGAGCCGAGGATGACGGCCTTCGTCCGGAAGATCTCCGTGATGACGTCGTTGCGGTCCGTGACGGCCATGTGGAAGATCTTGTAGGGGACGCCCTCGGCGGCGAGGCCGTCTCCCACGGCCTCGGCCATCCTGCGCGTGGCCTCCCACATGGTGTCGTAGAGGATCACGGCGGTCTTCTCCGGCCTCTGGGCCGCCCACTCTTTGTACTTCGTGACGATCTGCATGGGGTTCTCGCGCCAGATGACGCCGTGGCTCGGCGCGATCATGTCCACGGGCACGCCCAGGGCGACCAGCTCGTCGATCTTCTTCGCGACGAGGGGGCTGAAGGGCGTGAGGATGTTGGCGTAGTACTTCAGGGCCTCCTCGTAGAGTTCCTCCCGGTCGACCTGGTCGTTGAACCGGAAGGCCGTGGCGTAGTGCTGGCCGAAGGCATCGTTGGGCATGAGCAGGTTCCTGCCGGCCAGGTAGGTGAACATGCTGTCGGGCCAGTGGAGCATGGCGGCCTCGATGAACACCAGTTCGCTCTTTCCGATGGGGATGCGGTCGCCCGTCCCGACGGTCCTGAACTTCCAGGGCCGGTGATAGATCCCCTCGATGCTCTCCGCCCCCCGCTTCGAGACGACGAGCTCGGCGTTGGGCGCGTGCTGCATGATGAGGGGCAGCCCGCCCGAGTGATCGGGCTCGGCATGGTTGGCGACGATGATGTCGATTTCGGCCGGGTCGACGACGGCCCGGATGTTCTCGAGCCACTCCTCCTTGAAGGGGGCCCATGCCGTGTCGACCAGGACGGTCTTCTCGTCCCGGATGAGGTAGGAATTGTAGGTCGAACCGCGGTGCGTCGAAAGCTCGTGGCCGTGGAATTTCCGCAGGCCCCAGTCGACGATGCCGACCCACCAGACATCCTTCATCAGCTCCGTGACCATTCAAAACCTCCCGGTTCCGAAGAGTTTTGTGCGTCATGACTGTCTTATTGTACCCATCACCGGCCCCGAAGGAAAGGGGCAAATCGCCCGACGTCCCTTTTTGTCTCCCCGTCGATAAAATCGCTTGACATCCGGCCCCTGCTGTAATACCCTTCTGCCCGACCTGACGGCGACAGATAGCGAACCGGCAGGGTGCAGTAAAAGTTAGGGGACACGCAGTTTGAGGTTTGAGGTCGTTTACCACCACACTCGCACGGGTCTGGTGGTTTTTTACTTTCTGCCAAAGCTGACATCCGACTTTTACGGGAAAATCTGAGAAAGGAGGATGGAAGCGATGTCAGAAGGTACCGTGAAGTGGTTCAACGAGCAGAAAGGCTTCGGGTTCATTCAGATGGACGACGGTGGCGATATTTTCGTCCACTACAGCGCCATTCAGACCCGGGGCTTCCGTACCCTGCGCGAAGGCCAGCGCGTGAGCTTTGAAGTCACGGAAGGACAGAAGGGCCCCGCCGCCGCGAACGTGCAGGTTCTGTAAAACGGCACTCATCCATCGGAGAAGGGCACCTCGGTGCGCATCGAGGTGCCCTTCTTTTCGTTTTTTTCCAGGGGGTCATGCGCCCCGAGAAGCGTGCATCATGAGAAAAAACACGATACGCAACATCGCCATCATCGCCCACGTCGACCACGGCAAGACGACCCTCGTCGACGGCATGCTCCGGCAGAGCGGCATCTTCCGGGCCCACCAGGAGGTCGTGGACCGCGTCATGGACTCCATGGACCTCGAGCGGGAGCGCGGCATCACGATCATGGCGAAGAACACCGCCGTCTGGTACGGCGCCACGAAGATCAACATCATGGACACGCCGGGGCACGCCGACTTCGGCGGCGAGGTGGAGCGCAGCCTCAACCTCGTCGACGGCGCCATCCTGCTCGTGGACGCCAGCGAGGGGCCCCTGCCCCAGACGCGCTTCGTGCTGAAAAAAGCCCTGGCGAAGTCGCTGCCCGTGATCCTCGTCATCAACAAGATCGACCGTGCCGATGCCCGCATCGAGGCCGTCGTCAGCGAGGTCTACGACCTCTTCATCGACCTGGACGCCAGCGAGGAGCAGATCGAGTTCCCCATCCTCTACACGAACGCCAAGAAGGGGATCGCCCACCGCAGGCCCGGGGACGACTCCACGGACCTGCGGCCGCTGTTCGAAACGATCCTCGAGCGGATCCCGGGGCCCGAGGGGGACGATGCCGGCGTGCCGCAGTTTCTCGTGACGAACCTCGACTACGATTCCTACGTGGGCCAGATCGGGATCGGCCGCATGATGAGCGGCAGCCTCGAGATGAACCGGCCCTACACCCTCTGCGGCCTGGACCGCAACGTGCCCGGCGTCAAGTTCTCCGCCCTGTACTCCTTCCACGGCCTTGCGAAGAAGCAGACCGACCGCGTCGAGGCGGGCGACATCATCGCCGTGGCCGGCGTGCAGGGGATCAGCATCGGGGACACGATCACGGACCCTGAGAACCCGCAGCCCCTGCCTCGCATCCGCGTCGACGAGCCGACGGTCTCCATGGTCTTCTACGTCAACAACGGGCCCTTTGCGGGCCGCGAGGGGAGATACCTCACCTCGCGCCACCTGAAGGACCGTCTCGAGCGGGAGGCCCTGCGCAACATCGCCATCCGGGTGAACCCCATGCCGGGCCGGGCGGACGCCTTCGAGGTGTGCGGCCGCGGAGAGCTGCAGATGGCCGTCCTCATCGAAACCCTGCGCCGGGAGGGCTACGAGTTCATGGTCTCCCGGCCCACGGCCCTCACGAAGCGGGAGAACGGGAAGCTCCTCGAGCCCGTGGAACGGCTGTTCCTCGACGTCCCCGAGGCATTCACCGGCGTCGTGACGGAGAAGATCTCGACCCGCAAGGGGCGGATGATGAACCTCGTCAACCACGGCAGCGGCCGCGTCACCCTCGAGTTCCTGGTCCCCGCCCGGGGCCTCATCGGTTTCCGCAGCCAATTTCTCACCGACACGAAGGGTGCCGGCGTCATGAACACCCTCTTCGAGGGCTGGGATGCCTGGGCCGGCCCGATCCCGCAGCGCGCAAGCGGCACCCTGGTGGCCGACCGCGTCGGCCGGGTGACGGCCTACGCAAGTTTCGCCATGGCCGACCGGGGCGAGCTCTTCGTCGAGGTGGGCACGGAGGTCTACGCCGGCATGATCGTCGGGGAGCGGAACCGCGCGGGCGATCTCGACGTGAACATCGTCAAGGAAAAGAAGCTGACCAACATGCGCAGCGCGACCTCCGACGCGACGGTCACCCTGCGGCCGCCGAGGCTGCTGTCGCTCGACCAGTCCATCGAGTTCATCGCCGAGGACGAGCTCGTCGAGGTCACACCCGAGAACATCCGCCTGCGCAAGATGGAGCTCGACGCCGGAAAGCGCCTGTACATGAAGCGCAAGGAAGGGCGCATGGCCGAATCGGACTCTTGATCAGAAGGCAAGAGGGTTTGAAGGCGAAAAGGGTGGAGAATCGGAGGCTGACAGGGGCTGCAGACGTATTCAACGTTCTCACCCTCTCACCTTCTTGCCCTCTCCGGTTCATGAAATGAACATCCGGACGGCAACCGGATCATATCGAAAGGTCGTTTCAGATCTATGTTTGTCTCCATCATCGGGACCCCTCAATCGGGCAAGACGACGCTCTTCAGGGCCCTCGCGGGCACAAACGCAAACGGCGGCGGCAACGGGCACCCCTCCGTCCGCATCGAGGTGCCCGACGGGCGGGTCGACGCGCTGGCAAGGATCTTCAACCCCCGAAAGACGACCTACTCGCGCCTCGATGTGGCGGACACGGTGGCCATCCGCGAGGGGGAGCTGAAAAACGAGACGCTGGACACCAAATCGCTCCAGCAGATCCGCCAGAGCGACGCCGTGCTCACGGTGCTGCGCCGCTTCGACAACGGCCATGCGGCCGACCCCGTCGGCGATTTCGGGCGCATCCGGGAGGAGTTCATCCTGGCCGACATGGTCCAGGTCGAAGGGCGCCTGGAGCGGCTGCGCAAGCAGAACGCCCTCAAGCCCCAGCCGGCCCTGCAGCAGGAGCAGGCCCTGCTCGAGCGCTGCCTCGCGCATCTCGAGGCCGGCTCCCCCCTGGCCACCCTGGAGCTGTCCTGCGAGGACGACAAGAAGATCCGGGGGTTCCTCTTCCTCTCGCGAAAGCCCATGATGATCGTGGTCAATTGCGCCGAGGACAGGATCGCCGAGGCCGAGTCGATCGCCTCGCGGCTGCGGGAAAGGCTGCCGGGGCACATCCCCGTGGTGGCCGCCTGCGGGCAGCTCGAGGCGGAGCTGGCCGCCATGGCCCCCGGGGAGCAGGGCGCCTTCATGGCCGGATACGGCATCGCCGAGTCGCTGCGCGGCCGGATCCTCCGGCTGGCCTACGATACGCTGGGGCTCATCTCCTTCCTCACCGTGGGCGAGGACGAGTGCCGCGCCTGGCCCCTCCGCCGGGGCATGAACGCCCAGGATGCCGCCGGGACCATCCACACGGACCTTGCCCGGACCTTCATCCGGGCCGAAACGGTCTCCTACGAGGACTTCATGCGCCTCGGGGGCTTTGCGGGATGCAAGAAGGCGGGGGTGTGGCGCCTGGAGGGCAAGGGCTACATCGTGCAGGACGGGGACATCCTGTCCATCCGCGCGGGGAACTGAGAGGCGGCTCTCACCGGCCGATCGGGCTCGGGGCCGCCGGCGCAAGCAGCGTCGCGGCCGGGCTCATCCCCCTTCTTCCGGGCGCCCGGGAAGAACCGTGTGCAGCGACGGGCAGAGCTCGTTCGCTTTTCCGCTCATCGCCTCGATGACAATCCGCACGACGGCCGTGTTTTCGATGTTCTCGTCCTTCACGGGGGAAACGGGATAACCGGGCGGCACGTACTTTCGAATCATTCTCTCCAGGATCGCCCTCTTGTCCTCCGGGCTGTCGACCCGCTCGGCTCTGCCGAAGCACACGACGCTCCGGTAGATCTGGCTGATCCCGCAGCCGCGTTGCCACAGGACCCGGGGACCGACCTCGTCGACCAGGAAGCAGACGCGGGGATCCTCTCGAAGCGCCTCCATCTTTCGCCCCGACAAGGCGCTGTGAATGTAAATGCTGCCTTCCCAGAACAGGTAGTTCACCGCGACCGCGTACGGGCCGTCCGCCGTCGTGACGGCCAACCGGCCGACCGCCATCCGTTCCAGCAGCCGTTCCATTTCCCGGGCGGATCGCATGGCCCGATCCCGGCGCCGTGGATCTGTCTTCATCCGGCCTCCCTGCACGGGGCGGTACGCATGCGGTTCATTTGACATCCCGTGACATCGACCTTACGTTACCCGCATGGATGCCCTGCGGATCCTTTTCAACATCCTGCTCTTCACCGCCTCGCTCTTCGCGGCGGCGCTGTTCGTCGAGAAGATCTACGCGGGCCGCTGGAAGTGGGTGGCCTTCGGCCTCCTGATGAGTTTCATCCTGGGATTTGCCCTGGTTCCCGGGGCCCTCATCGGCGTCCTCGAGGCCCTGCCCGGAGAACTCTCGCCCGCCAACGCGGCAACACTTGCCCTGGGAGGGGTGACCGCGGGGTTTCTTTCGACGGGAGTCTGAATTGTCTTCCGGATCCTTCAGGAGGTCTTCCTGAAGCTCTTCCCCCGATGAACAAAGGTATCAGTGGCAGGTTGCAGGTGACAGGTCAAAGACTGTTGGCAGGGATAGCCTGTTACCTGTTACCTGTTCCTGCGTTTGCCAGCTCCCTCGACTCGGCAGGCCCGACAATCACCCCGTCGATTTCCAGGTCGACCTTGAGGCGCTTCACGGCGGCCAGGGCTGTTTTTCGGTCCGCGTAGGGTCCGGCGAGGACCTGGTAGCGATTGTCCTTCCGCACCACCCGGGCGGGGATCTGGGGCCCCTGGTGGTTGAGCACGGCGGCCATTCTCCGGGCGTTGTCCTCCCCGATGGTCTCGTCGGCGCGGACATACCAGGCCCCGGGTTTCATCGCCGGCACCCGGGGCTGTCCGGTCAACTCGGCGGGCCGCGGGGCCTCCGCGGCCCCGGCGATCATCCCCTGTAGATCTTCGCCGCCCGCAAGCACCGGGACGGGGATGCCCCTGGCCTGCGTCAGCGTTTCCTCCACGCGATTCCAGTCCACGCGAAGCTTTTCTTTCCTTTCGATCTCCTTGAGCCTCGCGTAGAGCCGCTTCCGGATCTCCGCGGCATCGAGCTCTTCCTGGGGCTCGTGGGCCTCGAGGTAGAGCATGCCGCCCGCGCGGCCGATCAGGTAGGGCTGATTCACGATGTGCACGGGGGTCCGGACCGGCACGACCCGGTAGAGCTTCTCCACGTCCTCCGGGTAGAGCCGGATGCACCCGTTGGTCGCCCGCAGGCCGATGCTGAAGGGCTTGTTGGTCCCGTGGACCACGTAGCTCGCCCGGCTCAGGTAGAGTGCGTACTCTCCGAGCGGGTTGTCAGGCCCCGGCGGCACTTCGGCGGGCAGCGGGTCGCCCCTCTTGGCGTGGTCGCTCCGAATCGAGGCGGGCACGTACCAGGTCGGCCGGACGGCCTTGCGCACCACGGACATCTCGCCCAGCGGCGTGGAGCGCCCCTCTTCCCCGATGCCGACGGGATAGGTGACGATCGCCCGGTTCTTCCCCCCGTGGTAGAACAGCCGCATCGCCGCCAGGTTGATCACGATCCCCTGCCGGGGGGCGTCGGGCAGAATGAACATCAGGGGCAGCACGACCCGGCTGCCTGCCGGGGGCAGCCAGACGTCCACGTCCGGGTTGGCCGCCTTGACGGCGTCGTGGCCGAGGCCGAAATGCCTCGCGATGTCGGGCAGCGTGTCGCCCTCCCGGGTGCGGACCACGGCGAGCCGGCCGATGACCCGGTCGCCCCCGGGGTCGCCGAAGACGTGCCGCTCGAGGCGCGTTCCCGGCCGATCGGGCTCGGCTGTCGGCCCGGGCCCGGTCAGCCGCCACTTCGGCGGCGCCGCGCAGGCACTGAGCAGCAGACCCGCCGCCGCGAGGATGACGAGACGGGCGGTTCGGTGAGACCGAAGGTTCACGGGGATCCTTTCCTCCCAAGCGTGAATCGCCACTTGCAGAAATTTTCCGGCGGGTGCGGGTCGGGCGGCGCGTAGAGACACTCCACCCGGATGCCTTCGTCGATGACGCGGGCGAAATTCGCGAACTCCCCCCGGTGCATCTCCTTGCAGGAAAATTCCGGCAGCCCCCGGGCCGCGCGGGCGACCTGGGGGGCGCAGCGGGGCACGGTGATGAGGACCTCGTCCGCACGCTCCTCGATCTCGTAGCCGATGAGGATCGTCCAGGGGAAGTAGCGCAGGGCCTCCACGAAACCCGAAAGCCCCTTGCCGACCCCGAAGCGCTTCACGAAGTCACGGGCGGCCAGCTCGGCCGCCTTGTGCCAGACCCGCTCGTTGATGTTTTCGGCCGTGGCCTGGTCGAACCGCTCCTGCACGAAGAGAAACCAGAACCCGTCGATGACGCGGTAGTGCCACAGCAGAAACTCCACGTACGATCGAAGCTCCGCGGGGCCCATCCGGTCAAGCCGCTTCAGGTCCATGCCGCCCCCCCTACAGCGCCTCGGCCCGTTCCCGCAGCGCGACATCCTCCGGGTCCGTCGCCTCGATGACGATGCCGTGCGGGACGGGCCTCCCCTGCCGGTCCACGTGGATGAAGCTGATGAACCCGTCGAGGAGGAAATCGTCGTCGGCGTTGTTCACCACCTTCACGTAGGAGACGAGCCGCGTCTTGCCGGCCAGGACCACCCGGCTCTCGAACCGCACGATCTCGCCGTTGCGGATGGGCTTCTTGAACAGCATGCCGTGGATGTTGAGACAGACGATGTGTTCCGGGTGGGTGAGGCTCGCGGCGGCGATGAAGCCCGACTCGACGACCCACATGGCCGTCTTGCCCGCGAAAAGGGTCCCGTGGTGGTTGAGGTCCTCGCTCTTGACGAGGTGGTTGATGATGTGTGTACGCAGTTTCATCCTTTCACTCCTTTGCCTTGAGCTTGCCGCAGAATGCGAGGCTTCGGCTCCTCTGCAGGTCCCCCGGCGTGACGAAATCGGCGGCCGCCTCGCACAGCCCCTCCATCGCCCCGGCCCGCGCCGCCTCCAGGTTCTCCGTGCGGCGGCGCGCCGCGTGGAGGCCTGCGGCAAAGCGCTCGAACGACGGCAGCAGCTCCGGCGACCCGAGGTCGATCCGGGCCGCCCCCGCCCGCCGATCCTGCAGGTCCCGGAAGTAGGCCTCGATGCGCTCTTCCACGGCGAAGATGCCCTCCGGCGGCGGGATGCGCAGCGGCCCCGCCCCGCCGGCCGGGAGCCGTCCGCCGTACCGCTCGAGAAAAACGAACAGGGCGCTCCCGCGGCGGATCCCCCCGCCGGGGCCGACCGGGACCTCCCGGTCCCCGACACGCAGGGCGACCGGGACCCGCGCAGAAAGCGCGATGGCCCCCGGGAGGGACTCGTCGTAGCACCGGAAGACGAACTCGGAGCAGGTCATGGGCTCCCGCCCCGTGTCGAAGAGACGCAGGAGAAATCCGGCGGCGGCGTTGAGGGTCTCCCGGATCAGCCCTGCGAGCGCGGCCGAGGCGGCAAGATTGCGGGTGATGCACAAAAACGCGAGGAGCAGGACCTGCTCGAAGGCGTAACGCTCGCCGCGATCCAGGTAGTGCGCCGCCCGTTCCAGGACGGGGCCGAGGCCGGCCGGGGGCTCCTTGAGCCGCCGCGCTTCGACCCCGTCGGCATGCTCGATGCTCTTCGCCAGCTCCCGGCGGATGACCCCTTCGCGGATCGCCTCGCCCACGGTGCGGCCCTTCTGCCCGTGCCGGCCGAGGAAAAGCGCCGAGTGGCTGACCTGCGAGCGGTCGATGAGGCGGATGGCATCGCTGATCAGGCCCCGGCCCCGGTAGAGCAGGACATCCCCCGGCATCAGCTGTGCAATCGGAATCTCCCTCTTCACCGCCGCCTCTTCCCTGCCGCCGCCGTTACGTGTTTCACTTCCTCGACTTCCCCGCTTCCTTCCCCTCTTTGCGTCGTGCGGTGCATCATGCGTTGCATACCGTTTTCGGCACGAATGTCATCAGGTCGCTGTACGGTCCGATCGCCTGCAGGCCGGACCGCCGAAACCCGAAGGGCGAAACCCGGGACTCGACCTCCTCGGGAGACAGCCGCCGGGAAACCGGGGGCCCGGGGGTGCCGGGGGTCTTCGTGAACTCGATGACGGCAAGGGTGCCGTATCGCTTCAGAAGTCTCCGGGCTTCGGCCAGCGCCCCGTCCTGGAGGCCCGCCTCCTTGAGGTCGTGGAGCACGGCGGCCATGAGAATCAGATCCCGGCTCTCCGCCGGCAGGGGAGGGGGCTTGCCGAGGTCGGCAACGATCGGCCGCACGTTCTTCACGCCCCGCCGCTCGATCATCTCCCGGAGCCGTTCAACCCCTTCCGCCCAGAGATCGACGGCGTGCACGCGGCCCCCTTCGCCGACGATCTCCGCCATGGCAAGCGTGTACATGCCCGTGCCGCAGCGCATGTCGAGCGTCGTGTGCCCCGGTTTCAGAGCCAGAATCTGGAAGAGCGTCCCCGCTTCGATCAGCTCGAAGCTGCTCTTTCCGGCCCCGCGGGGCTTGTCCGACCGTTGGTCGTGCATGACCGGTCCGAAGGCGCGACTTGATGATGGAGTCGTCTGAAGTATGTTGCAAACGGACTTTCTGTCAAGGATTTTCGTTGCCGTTCACGCCCGGGCGCATGAACTTTGATGGTTGCAGTTTCGCCCGTTTGTGTTAGAAACGCGATGAAAAAAAATGCCTGCCGGAAAACGCGCGTGCAAACGAAAAAAGGCCGCCCGAACAGCCGAAGACGACCCGCGCCGCAGCAGTGGATGGATTGGCGCTGGCAGTTCCGAAGCCGGATCCGCACCGCCGACGAGCTGACAAAACCCCTCGGGCTTCGCCGCGGGGAGCGCCGTGCGCTCGGCGAGGTGACCCGCGCCTGCCGCGCGGCGGCGACCCCTTACTATTTCTCGCTCATCCGCGCAGGGGACCCCCTGGATCCCATCCGTCTCCAGTGCATCCCCGACAGCCGGGAGATCGCCTCGCCCGTCGGCCTCGACGACCCTCTGGAGGAACAGGCCCACAGCCCGGTGCCGGGCCTCATCCACCGGTTCCGCGACCGCTGCCTCGTGTTGGCGACGAACCGCTGCGCCGTCTACTGCCGGCACTGCAACCGCAGACGGCTCTGGCGGGAGCCGGAGAGGATGCTCGGGTCCCGCGGGCTGGAGGCGGTCGCCGGCTACATCGAGCGTCGGCCGGCCCTGCGCGAGGTGATCCTGTCGGGCGGCGACCCGCTGACGCTCTCCGACGGCCGGCTGGAGCGCATCCTCGCGAGACTGCACGCCATCGGGCACGTGGAGGTGATGCGGATCGGCAGCCGGATGCCCGTCGTGCTGCCCATGCGGATCACGGAGGGGCTCTGCGGCCTGCTCCGCAGGTACCGGCCCCTGTGGCTGCTGACCCAGTTCAATCACCCCCGGGAGATCACCGCCGAGGCCGCAGGCGCCTGCGAGAGGCTGCTCGAGGCGGGCATCCCGGTCCTGAACCAGTCGGTGCTGCTCAAAAGCGTCAACGACGACTACCGGACGATGCGCGAGCTGCTCTACGGCCTCGAGCGGATCGGCGTGAAGCCCTACTACCTCTTCCAGTGCGAAGAGGTGCGGGGCACGGCGCATTTCCGGGTGGACGTCCACGACGGGATGCGGCTGATGGAAAAGCTGTGGAAGACGACCTCGGGCATCTGCCTGCCCCGCTACGTGGCGGACAGGCCCGGTACGAAGGGCAAGGTCCCCCTCCAGCCCGTCTCGTTGCTGTGATCGGGAAATCCCCCGTTGCCCCCCCGGGCCCTGCACGCCGTGAAATTCTTTGACAACAAAGAAGAAATGGTTTAGAAAAGTAGCCTTTTCATGAACCGAACGCCCCGAGCGGAGAACCGACATGTACAGCGCAAGCGACCTGCGGAAGAACCTGAGAATCATGCTGGACGACGACCCCTACATCGTGGTCGACTTCCAGTTCGTCAAGCCCGGCAAGGGGCAGTCCCTGTACCGCTGCAAGCTCCGCAACATGCTCACCGGCAGCCAGGTGGACCGCACCTTCCGCGAGGTGGACACCTTCCAGCCCGCCGAGACGGAAGAGAAGAACATGCAGTTCCTCTACAAGGAAGGGGACGCCTTCCACTTCATGGACAACGAGAGCTACGAACAGATCGCCCTCACGGCGGCGCAGGTCGGCGACGCGAAGAATTTCCTCATCGAGAACATGGAGTGCAAGGTCCTGCTGTTCCGCGACCGCCCGATCGACATCACCCTGCCCAATTTCGTCGACGTCGTCGTGACGGAAGCCCCTCCCTGGATCAAGGGCGACACGGTTTCGGGCAACTACAAGCCGGTCATCGTCGAGACGGGCTACAAGGTCAGCGTGCCCCCCTTCATCGAGCAGGGCGAAAAGATCCGCATCGACACCCGAACGGGCGAGTACCTGACCCGGGTCAAGGAATGACCGGACATCGTGCCCCATGAGCGCCGATCGGAAGCTCGAGGCCTGGCGACGGGCCCTCGAAACGCGCGCCGACATCCTCCACGCGACGCGCGCCTTCTTCCTGTCCCGGGGCTACCTCGAGGTCGAAACCCCCAACCGCATCCCCGCCCCCCTGCCCGAGTCGCACATCGACGCGATCCCTTCCGGGCCCTGGTGGCTCCACCCCTCGCCGGAGATCTGCATGAAGCGGATGCTCGCGGCGGGCTTCGAACGGATCTTCCAGATCGCCAAGTGTTGGCGCGATCGCGAGCGGGGCCCCCTGCACCTGCCCGAGTTCACCCTGCTGGAATGGTACCGAGCCGGCATCGATTACCGGCAGCTCATGGACGAGTGCGAGGACCTCTTCCTCTACGTGGCGGGCGCCCTGGGGCGGGGGCCTGCGATCTCGTACCGGGGCCGCCCGATCGATCTCGCGAAGCCCTGGGAGAGGCTCCCGGTGGCGGATGCCTTCGCGCGGTACGGATCCGTCCCTCTCGAGATGGCCCTGGCGCAGGACCGTTTCGAGGAGGTCCTGGCCCTGGAGATCGAGCCCCGGCTGGGCAGCCCGAAGCCGACGCTGCTGTTCGACTATCCGCTCGCCTTCGGTTCGCTGGCGCGCCGCAAGTCCGGGGAGCCGGCCGCCGCCGAGCGCTTCGAGATCTACATCGGCGGCCTCGAGCTGGCCAACGGCTTCTCGGAGCTGACCGACGCGGAGG
>Ga0116142_10004406_pt1 | contig 13390 bp, 15 predicted proteins | sample AD_UKC033_MetaG_FD_89785 | JGI IMG/M metagenome (GOLD analysis project Ga0116142, IMG submission 89785) | Active sludge microbial communities of municipal wastewater-treating anaerobic digesters from USA - AD_UKC033_MetaG | ecosystem: Engineered > Bioreactor > Anaerobic > Digestate | place: USA... | reverse complement strand
GAAATGTCAGAAGTTAATATTGGCCCTACGGTTACTCAATACACATTAAAGCCAGCAGAAGGAATTAAGTTGTCTAAAATAACAGCTCTTCAAAGCGATTTAGCTCTAGCTTTAGCTAGTTCAACAATTAGAATTGAAGCACCTATTCCAGGAAGGTCTCTTGTGGGAGTGGAAATTCCTAATAAAAGAAGAGCAGTGGTTGGATTAAGAGAAATATTGGATACAGAAGAATTTAAGAAATCTCCTAATTCTTTGTATATGGCATTAGGAAAAGATGTTAGAGGAAACAGTGCTTTTGCTGATTTAGCAGAAATGCCACACTTATTAGTTGGTGGAACAACTGGTTCTGGTAAAACAATTTGTCTTAATTCAATTATTCTAAGCTTTTTATACAGAAACAGTCCTGAAGAAATGAAACTGGTTTTGGTTGATCCAAAAAGAGTAGAGTTTCCAGTTTATTCGTCTCTTCCTCATTTATTATGCCCAGTTATTTACGATGCTCAACAAACACTGGTTGCTTTGAAATGGTTAGTTGGAGAAATGGAAAGAAGGTTTACTGTTTTAGCAGGAGCTAACAGCAGAGACATTCATAGCTATAATTCTAAAATGGAGAAAAAAGGAGAAGATAAATTGCCATACATTGTTTTGATTATTGATGAATTAGCTGATCTAATGAGTGTAAAAGGAAAAGAAATTGAATCATATGTAGTAAGATTAGCTCAGATGAGTAGGGCAACGGGAATACACCTCATTTTAGCCACGCAAAGGCCTTCTGTTGAGGTTATTACTGGTTTAATTAAGGCAAACATTACTACTAGAATTGCTCTTAAAGTAGGGTCATTAATAGACTCTAGAACTATTCTTGATTCTTCTGGGGCAGAAAAGCTTTTAGGAAAAGGAGATATGCTTTTATTAACCAAAGAACACGCTAAACCAAGAAGAATCCAAAGCCCATATATTTCAGAACAAGAAATTAAAAAAGTAGCTACCTTTATTACTTCTAATGAAATAGAAGAAGGGGAGATTAAAGAACAAGGAGAAGAAGGATATCTTGAAACAAAAGAAGAAGAGGAAAACTCTTTATCTAAAGAGTTGGCTAGAGCAATGGAAACAAAAGAAGTCCAAATGGATAGTTTCTTTTCTAAAGAAGATCCCTTGTATGAAGAAGCTAAAAGAATGGTTATTACTTCAAGAAAAGCATCAGCAACTTTCCTTCAAAGAAGATTAGGTATTGGTTATGCTAGAGCAGCAAAATTATTAGATATTTTAGAAGAAAGAGGAATAGTCGGTCCATCTGAAGGAGCTAAGCCAAGAGAGATTTTCGTTAACGACGGAGAGATTGAGGAATAATATAGTATTAAACTATAATTCATGCTAAAATACATATATGGCTAAGAAAAAACAAGAACCAGTAGAAAAAATCAATTTAGCAGAAGCTATCTCTGAAATTAAAGAGAAGTTTGGAGAAGGAGCAATAATGAAGCTAAATGAAGTAGAGAAGTCTAACGTTGATGTTATTTCAACAGGTTCTTTAACTGTTGATTTGGCTTTAGGAGTTAATGGAATCCCCAGAGGAAGAATAACTGAAATATATGGAGGAGAAAGTACAGGAAAAACAACATTAGCTTTAAATGTTTTAGCAGAAGCTCAGAAAGCAGGAGGAGTGGCAGCTTTTATTGATGCTGAGCATGCTTTGGATCCAGATTATGCTAAAAAGATTGGAGTAAATACTGATGACCTATTAATCTCTCAACCTGATTCAGCAGAACAAGGACTGCATATTGTTGAAAGCTTAGTAAGATCAGGGGAAGTAGACGTAATCGTGGTAGATTCAGTAGCAGCTCTTGTCCCTAAAACAGAAGTAGCAGGGGAAATGGGAGAATTGCAAATTGGACTTCAAGCTAGAATAATGTCCCAAGCTTTAAGAAAATTATCAGGCATTGTCTCTAGGACAAAAACAGTTCTTATCTTTTTAAACCAAACTAGAATGAAAATTGGAATAATGTTTGGTAATCCAGAAACAACTCCTGGTGGTCTTGCTCTAAAATTCTATAGCTCAGTTAGAATCGAGTTAAGAAGAGTAGCCCAAATTAAGCAGGGAGAAAACATTATTGGTTCTAGAATCAAAGCAAAGATTGTTAAGAATAAAGTAGCTGCTCCTTTTAAGACAGCTGAATTCGATATTTATTACAACGAAGGAGTTTCTAGAGCATCAGAAGCAATTAATCTAGGATCTAAATTAGGAGTAATTTCTAAATCAGGATCTAGTTTTGTGTACAATGGAGAAAAAATAGGGGTGGGCATGGAAAAAGCAAAAGAATTTCTCAAAGCTAACCCCAAACTTCTTAAGGAAATACAAAAAGAAATTGTTGAAAAATATAATACTGTATAAACAAAAAACCGTTCTCAAAGGAGAATGGTTTTTTGCTCAACCCGGATGCTAATTATTTTGATACAAAAGGAAGCAATCCTAAAATCCTAGCTCTTTTAATAGCTCTAGATGCTTCTCTTTGGTGGGACGCACAAAGCCCAGTCTTTTTTCTAGGCTTTATCTTTCCAGATTTTGAAATTAATCTTTCTAAGACGTCAGTATTTTTAAAATTAATTTCTTGAATATTTTTCTTACAGAAAAAGCAATACATATTTTTAAAAAGGAATATCCTTAATATCGATTTCGTCTCCGTCTTCGATAACAGGTATATCTTCATCATGACTTATTTCTTTATCTTGTGTTTGACTTTGAGGTCTTTCTCCTCCTTTTGGTCCAAGCTGGAAGTTTTCACCAATGATTTCAGTAGTATATCTTTTGTTTCCTGTTTTATCTTCCCAAGACCTATTTTGCAGCCTACCTTCAATTAAGACTAAAGATCCTTTAGACATAAATTGAGAGGCGTTTTCAGCTTGCTTGCCCCATAGAACAATATTATGGAACTGTGAATCTTCTTTTCTTTCTCCTGTTTTATCTCGCCAGATTCTATTGGTAGCTAATCTAAAAGTGCAAACGCTTTGGCCAGACGTAGTGCTTCTTTTTTCAACATCTGAAGCAACGCGACCTAATAATATTACTTTATTGAAGTTCATAAATGTATTTTTATTCTTCTAATAATTCATTTATTTTATCTTCAACCTCTTTTAGCTCAACTTCTGTTCTAATTGGATGTTCAACTGGTTTTTCAGGAGAAGCTTTTGTTATTGTTCTCTTTTTTTCAATCTTTTTCTCGTCTTTTCTAACAATCAAGTGCCTTAAAATATTTGCATCTTGTTTTAAGGTTTTTTCAATTAAATCAAGGGCTTCTTTTAAGTCCTTATTTTCATTAGGAAACAAATTGAAATATGAAAGCCAAGCTTCTTCTTGCTTTTCAATGTCATAAGCTAGTTTTTTTCTTTCAGCTTTTGTTTCGCTGATAATTTTCCCTAAATCTTGGAATTGATTTTGCAAATTTGCTACAAAAGTAACAGCCTCCTCCTGGGAAAGGTTAGGAGAAATCAATATGTTTATCTCGTAAAAATGCATAATTTATGTTTTTTTATTATCCTTTAGCGAAGGCAATTTCTAGTAGCAATGTATCATTTTTTAGGCCTTTGGTCAAGCTGTTGTTGCGTTCTTTGAATTATTTTAGTATAATTTAAAAATATGAATAAAAAATCATTTACTTTAATAGAGATTTTAGTAACAGTTTTATTAGTGGGGACAATTTCTGCATTTATTTTTTTATCATCAGATTCATTTAGAGAAAATGCTAAAAAGACAGATGTTTTAATGTTTTCTCAAAAAATTAAAACTTCTTTAGCTGGGAATATAGCAGGGGAATGGAATTTAGATGAAGGAACTGGAAGTAGTATTAGTGATTCAAGTGGAAATGGAAATACTGGAGCAATAACAGGAACCACATGGGAAACAAATAGAAGCAATTGTGTGGTGGGAAAATGTTTATATTTTTCAGGAGGAACAGGAAATTATGTTCAATTTTCAGCAATATCTACATTAACAGCAGGAAGCTCTTTTGTTATATCTTCTTGGGTTTATCCAGAAACAACGGGTACTTATAGGACAATCGTGGGTTATAATAGTACTCACAGATTGTTAATACTTAATAGCGGACAGATGCTTTCTCAACAAAATAATGATTTTTTTTCTGCTGGAGCGGGAGATGTTCCAAACCAGAAGTGGACTCACGTATTATATTGGTACAAAAGAAGTGAGGGAACATATGGTCAAGAAAGATGGTATATTAATGGAGCTCAGTCTGGAACAGCAAGAAGCTTACCATCACAAATCGCAGAGTGGGATGCTGCTTTTAAAATGGGACAATACGATCTAGTGAACTATCCTTATAAAGGAAGAATAGACGAGCTTGTAATTTTTGATAATTATTTAACGATAAGTGAAATTCAAAATGTTTATATATCCGGTCTTAATAAATTATTCATTAAAGGTCAAATAGCAAAAGAAGAATATTTAAATAGGGTTAATTTAGCAAGCGTAGAGTAGCATATTGACAAATAAATTATAATATAGTATAATATAAGTATAACAGGAGGACAGAAATGAAGACAATTTCCGATGAAGTAAAAGGAATGCTGAACAGGAAGATCTTTTTTCAACCCATGGTTATAAAACCATGGAGAGAAAATGAATTGATTTGGCAAGAACAGATCGAAAAAAACTCTGATACTTTGTATCAGAGAGTCGAAAGCCTAGAAGCTAAGGGAATTCTTCCTTATGCTCCCTAGGCTCTTTTTTTATACCTCAATAATTACTGGTAAGACCATTGGTCTTCTTTGAGTTTTTTGGAAAAGAAAATCTCCCAAAGTATTCTTTACGTTGTCTTTAATGTATGTCCAATTAACAACATGACCAGAAGCAGTTGCTTTTTCAATTGTTTGAATTACTTTCTTTCTTGTTTCATAAAGTAATTCCTTAGATTCTCTTAAATAAACAAAACCACGTGAAATAATATCAGGGGATTCTTGAACTTTCCCTGTTTTTCTATTAACCACAGCAATAATTACAAAGATTCCATCTTTAGCTAACATTTGTCTGTCTCTTAAAACAACTTCTCCTACATCTCCAACTCCAAGTCCATCAACCATGATATAATCAGAAGGAACCTCTTTCTTCTCAATAATTGCTTTTTCTTGAGAAATATCTACGATTCTTCCATTATCAGTCAAGATTATATTCTGTTCTTTTATTCCGCATGATTCTGCTAATTTAGAATTAGCATACATCATGGAGAACTGTCCGTGAATAGGCATGAAATACTTTGGTTTCATCATTAAAATCATTTCTTTTAATTCTTCTCTTTGGGCATGTCCTCCAGCATGGATATCCATCATCTTGTAATGAAACACATTAGCTTTTTGCCTTAGAAGATCATCTTTTAATGATTGAACTGTTCTTTCGTTTCCAGGAATAACTGAAGAAGAGAAAACAATCGTGTCTCCAGGCTTAATTGTAATTGAAGGATGTTCCTTAGTAGCTATTTTCATTAACCCTGCCATTTCTTCTCCTTGGGCGCCAGTACAAAGAATAGTCACTTGTTTATCAGGAATATTATTTGATTCAGCTACTTTTTTAAGAATTGTTCCTTTCTGAGATTTTAAATAGCCCATTTTTTTAGACATCTCAACATTGGTTTTCATGCTGTGTCCAATGAATCCTACTTTTCTATTGTATTTTTCTGATAAGGTAATTGCTTGCTGTATTCTGTTAACCAAAGAAGAGAAAGTAGCAAGAATAATTCTTCCTTTTGCTTCTTTGAATACTTTTTCAAGATTTTCAAAGATTTGTTTTTCTGACAAAGAATGTCCTTCTTCTTCAGCCCCAGTTGAATCAGACATTAAAAGAGTAATGCCTCTGCTTCCGATTTCTTTTAATCTTTTGAAATCAGTAGGTTTTTCATTGACTGGAAAATCATCAAACTTAAAATCAGAAGTATGAACAATATTTCCCGCAGGAGTTTTAATGAATATTCCCATATTATCAGGAATATTATGGTTCTGTCTGAAGAATTCAATTTGAAAAACCCCTAATGTTATTCTTGAGCCATCATTTATTTCATTCATATCTATTTTTGGCCTGTCTGGAAATTCTTCTTGTCTTTTAATTATTATTCCCTTGGCTAAAGGAGAAGCAAATATTGGAGGATTACCTATTCTATGAATAATATAGGGGAGAGCTCCAATATGGTCATAGTGACCATGAGTAATTAAAACTCCAACAATATTCTTGTATCTGTTGTTTTCTAGAAGATAAGAAATATCAGGAATGATATAGTCAATTCCTGGCATATCTTCTTCTGGCATTCTAAAGCCAACATCAACAATTAATATCTGGTTCTTATATTCGAAAATAGTCATGTTTCGGCCGACTTCGCCTAAACCTCCTAAAGGTATTATCTTTAGATGGTCCTTGACCGCAGGACCTTGTTTTCGAGCAAATGTCCGGGGTCTTCTAGTAAATTGTTTTTTATCCATATGTTTATTATTTTAGAAACTCGAGATCTTTTGGAATCTCTTTTAAAGGTTCCTCTTTTCTGAGTTCAGGAACCTGTTTATAATTTTGGTTTTTAATCCAACCTTTTTTAGTATAGTAATAGCAAGCACCTTTTTTAATTTCTACTGGCTTATAGTCAAAAACAGAATTAATGCTTGACCAATTAGCCATTTCTAAAGCAGTATCTTCAGTTGGGTTGATTGTAAAGTGTCCAGATTCTTTTGGAATAATAATAGAATCTCCTTCTTTTGCTTCAATATAATAAGCATCAGTTATTTCTTCTAATCCTCTTTGTATGAAAAATATTGCTCGTCCTTTTAAGACAATATATAGTTCTGGGTGAGAGTAATGATAATGACCTTTGGTTTTATTGTACTCGCTACCAAACATTATTGGAGGAATGACAGTAATGTCATACCTTAAATCTTCTTGGTTTTTTACTCCTCTATACATGTAATAAAGAGGAGGATTGTCATCTCCTTTAGCTTCACTGAACATGTCTCTCATGTCATTTAAATATCTAACATCTGGTTTTACTTCCATATTCTTTTTTGATATATGAACCAATTAGAAACATCAGTGAATCTTTTTTCAATATCAGACAACTTGTCTAATTGGACACCTTTTACATTTTTATTAATTATATACGCACCGTAAGAAGAATAAAGAAAAGTTGTTGGATAGTCTTTAACTAAAATGTTTTGAAACTCTTCCAATGTTTCTTTTCTTTGATTCGAATTATAGTCAGAATAAAGCCTTGCTTTTTCAAGAGCTAAGTCAACACTTTCATTTTTATACATTGAAATATTTAATCCTGGATCAATGATATATGAAGAGTGCCAGAAAGGAAGAGGGTCTGGTATTCCTCCTAATTTTTCCCCAAAAAGAAGAATATCAAAATCTCTATCCCTGATTGCTTTTTTAATTTCTGTTGCATCTAGGTTTTTTATTTCCACCTTTATTCCTATCTTTCCCCATTGCTCTTTAATATTTTCAGCAGCCTTAATTAAAGATGGGCTATCTGTGGTTTTGATTGTAAAAGAAAGTTCGATTTCTTCATCAGGAACAGTAAAACAAATTTCATTAAGTTTTTTAATTGTGCTTGTTCCTACTTTTCCATTTCCTTTGTCTAGTCCGCTAGGAACTAAAATGTCTTCTTTGTATTTTTCTTGGAAAAGAATCACTGCGTCCTTTGTCTGGTTTCCAAAATATCCGCTGATTTCTCCTGTATATATCTCTGGATCTTGTTTTAAACATTCTTGAAGCTTGGACACTTCTGCTCCGCTACTGCCAACATTAAGTGTGCTTTTAAATTCAAAGCCAGAGCTTTTTTTAATCACTTTTACCATTTTTCCGTCTTTTTCTTCAAACCCTTGTTTTTGCAAAAGAGCTTTGGCGTCTTCTTCTGTTGATTCTAATACTGCTTCATTAAATCCGTAAAAAGAAGGAAGAATTGGAGAATTAATTATTTCTCCTAAGCTATTAATGCTTTTATTTAAAACTTCCTCCTTGTTTGTTGCTTTGTCTAAAGCTTGTCTAATTTCTTTGCTATCAAGGGGTTTTTTAGAATTGTTATAGAATAAGCTGAAATAATTGGGAGTTTTAATGAAATAAGTATTAGAATTTTTAAAATCATTTAAATTATATTCTCCAGCTGTTTCTAAGAATCCAGTATCAATTACTCCTTTTTTAAGAGCATTAATCAAATCTTCTTTTTTATTAAAGAAAGCGAATTTAATTGTTTTAATATTTGGTTTCTGTCCGTAATAATTTTTGTTTATCGTTAATTCTATTGATTGAACATATTTTTCATTGTTCTGTTCTGTTTTCTTAATTATGTAAGCTCCTGATCCAATAGGGGACAATAAATTAAGCTTATCATTACTCATTACTTTTGAAGCAGCAATGTCTTGCCATATATGCTTTGGCATTATTTTTAGATTGGTTAGGTTTTCTAAAAATCCAGAGTAAGGCTGTTTTAATCTGAAAAGAGCTTTATAGTCAGACATTTTTTCTATTTCTATACCAGCAAAATTAGCTCTTAAAGGACTTAAATAATTAGGATCTTGAACAAGATTAAGAGTAAAAACAATATCATCAACAGTTAATGGTTTGTTGTCGTGCCACTTAACATTTTGCTTAATTGAAAATTCAATTGTTTTGCCATCATCATTAATAGTATAGTTTTCAACTAAATCAGGAACAATTTTTCCTTGAGAATCATAATTAAACAAGCTAGAAAAACATAATTCAGCTATGGTTCTGTCAATTGAAGATGAATAAGCATACAAAGGATTGATGAATTGTGGTTGTCCTACTAACCCTTCTTTTATTTCTCCTCCTTGATTAGGAACTAAGGTTGTATGAGCATTAACATAATTTAATCCAAGAAGAAATAGAGAAACAAGAGAAACTGATAATAAAAGCAAAAAAATAGCTTTTTCTTTAAAGTTTAAAACCCTCAAAAATTGGACCCATTGTTTTGAACTGGGCATTTTGTGTTTTTTTCTTCCAAACATTATTTCATTAGATTATACAAAGCTAGCCCTAGAAAAATGACAGTAAAAATAATAGTTGCCCAAAAAATATATTTTTGAGCTCCACGTCTTGTACTATATGATTCTCCGCCTCCTCCGAAAGCAGATCCTAAGGCTGTTCCTCTTTGTTGAAGAAGAATTAAGACAACCAATACTACAGAAACAACTGCTTGTGCTATTACGGTTATATTATTCATTTTTAGTTGAGAACAGTGCGTCAGTGCCAAGAACTATTAAAGACATCCAGAATATTCCTGAAAGTCCGTTAATTTCAATCATGGTTCTCGGAAAAATACAATCCACTGTCCAGATTAAAAACATTATTATTACAAAAGAAAAAAGATTTAAAGTGATTATTCTTAATGGAAAAGTAATAACATTAAGAATTGGTCTTATAATCATCATCAAAAGGCCGATTACGACTCCAACTATTATTATTGTATTAATACTATTATCGTATGTAATTTCCTTTATAAAATATAAGGATAAGGCAGTTCCGACAATTCCGGAAATAATTTTAGATAGGAAGCTATACATTGTATAAATGATAACAGAAAACATAATAAAGTCAACCCTTTGCCAATTTAATATTTTAGAGTATAATATATTAAAATTATGAAAAAACAACAATCATTTACACTTATAGAAATCTTATTAGCAATTGTTATTGTTGGTATTCTTTCTGGTTTTGTAATTTTAAGATCAAGCGAATCAACAACAACAGCAGAATTGGCTAAAGCCAAAGCTTTTAACCTCTCTCTTTTAACTAGTTTGCCAGCTCATTTTGTTTCTCAATGGAAGTTTGACGGTCCAAATTCTTCTGGTGTTGCAACTGCAAATAAAGTAAAAGATACATGGGGACCAAATGATGGAACAGTAAACGGATCGCCGACTATTTACACTGGAACAAATTGCATATCTGGCAATTGTTTATCTTTCAATGGGTCTACGGATTATATAAACTGTGGGACCAATGCGAGCTTAGATATTGTTGGACCAATAACAATCAGTGCTTGGGTTAAAACTAGTAATACTATTAGGCAAGCTGTTTTTTCTAATACTGGAGCAGGTCCTTCTTATCCTGGATTTGCTTTTGGCGTTGGGTTTGATGAATTGGGTGCTCCATCTTCAGGACAAGTAGCTTTTTTTACAGAAAGTGGTTTATATAAAATTGCTAATAAAACAGTTAATAACGATAAATGGAGAAATATTGTTGCAACCAATGATAATACCAACACAAGTTTTTATATTGACGGAACATTGTCTAGAAAAGTTGCTCAAGGAGCAGCAACAACAAACACAGGAGGCAATAAATATATAGGAATGATTTTATCAACTCATTATTACAGTGGATTATTAGATGAGATTACTATATATAATGATTCTCTTTCAATAAGTAAAATTCAAGAGAATTATTATGCTGATTTAAATAAGGGATTAAAGAATAGAAACATTGCTTTTAATGAATACATCCAGAGAATAGGGGAATTACAATTAAATTTAACAAAAAATGAATAAAAAAATATTAACTTTAATAATTATCTCTCTTTGTTTTGTTTCAGGACTTTTCTCCTATTATCTAATGCCAGACCAAATGGCTTCTCATTGGAATATAGAGGGACAGGTTGATGGATATGTTTCAAGGAACTTTGGAATTTTCTTTTTGCCTTCATTTCTTTTAATTCTAGCTTTAATTCTTTTGTTTGTTCCTCAAATAGATCCATTAAAGAAAAATATCGATAAATTCAAAGATGATTATGAGATGTTTATTGTTTGGTTTGCGGTTTTCTTTTTCTATGTATATGTTTTAACTCTTTTTTGGAACATGGGCATAAGCTTCAACATGAATACTGCCTTGATGCCTGCTCTTGGATTCTTCTTTTTCTATGTAGGAGTTTTAATAGAAAAAGCAAAGAGAAACTATTTTATAGGCATTAGAACTCCCTGGACACTTGCTTCAGATAAGGTTTGGGATAAAACTCATAAACTAGGAAGCAAATTATTCAAATTAACAGGATTGTTGGTGGTGGTTTCAGCTCTTTTTCCTCAATATTCATTCTTATTTGTTTTTGTTCCTATTATTTTCATTTCACTATTTTTAATAATTTATTCTTACAATGAGTTTAGAAAAGAAGAGAAGTAAGTAGTTGACAAAAAACAATCTTTGACTAGAATAAGATTAGCACTCAAAGGTCATAATTGCTAATATTTTTAAATTATTATTTTATGAAATTAAAACCAATTTCAGATCACATTATAATCGAGCCAATAAAAGAAGAAGAAAAGACAAAAGGAGGAATACTTCTTCCTCAATCTGCAGGAAGAGAAAAGCCAGAACAAGGAACAGTTGTTGCTGTTGGTCCTGGTAAAACTACTTCTTCTGGAAAAACAATTCCAATGGAAGTAAAAGAAGGGGACAAAGTCATATTCACTAAATATGGCCCTCAAGAAATCAAGGTCGATAATAAAGAATATTTAGTTGCCAGTCAAGACGATATTCTGGCAATAATTGGATAAACATATGGCAAAACAAATGTTTTATGGTGAAGAAGCAAGAGCTAAATTAAAAGCAGGAGCTGATAAATTAGCTAATGCTGTAACAATTACCCTGGGTCCTAAAGGAAGAAATGTTGTCTTGGGAGAAAAGTTTGGCTCTCCAACTATTACTAATGATGGAGTAAGTATTGCTAAGGAAATTGAATTAGAAGATAAAGCAGAAAATATTGGCGCTGAAATAGTCAAGCAAGTAGCAGAAAGAGCAAATGATGCTGCTGGAGATGGAACAACTACTGCTACCTTGCTCGCTCAAACTTTAATCAGAGAAGGATTAAAGAATGTTACTGCTGGAGCAAATCCTTTAGCTATTAGAAGGGGACTTGAAAAAGGATCTCAATTAGTTGTTGAGGAAATCAAGAAAATGGCTAAATCCATTTCTTCAGAAGAAGATTATGCAAGAGTAGCAACTATTTCTGCTGAAGATAAGGAGTTAGGAATTTTAATTGCTAAAACCATTACTGAAGTAGGCAAAGATGGAGTTATTACTATTGAAGAGTCAAAAACATTGGGTATTGAAAAAGAAATAGTCAAAGGCCTTGAATTCACTCAAGGATATATTTCTCCATATATGGTTAGTGATGTAGAGAGAATGGAAGCAAAACTAGAAGATCCATATATTCTTATTACTGACAAGAAGATTTCTTCAATTCAAGAAATGATTCCTTTGCTAGAAAAAATAGTGGCTACGGGAGAAAAGAATATCTTCATTATTGCTGAAGATGTTGATGGAGATGCTTTAACAACATTAATTGTTAATAAATTAAGAGGAGTTTTCAATGTTCTAGCTGTAAAAGCTCCTGGGTATGGGGATAGAAAAAAACAAATCCTTGAAGATATTGCTATTGTTACTGGAGGACAGGTTATTTCCGAGGAATTAGGAATGAAGATTGAAAATACTGAATTAGCTCAATTAGGAAGAGCTAGGAAAGCTATTGCTACAAAAGAAAAAACAATAATTGTTGAAGGAAAAGGTAAAAAACCAGATATTGAAAAAAGAATAAATCAGTTAAGAGCTCAAATTACAGCAGAAGAATCAGATTTTGATAAGGAAAAGCTCCAAGAAAGATTAGCCAAGCTTTCAGGGGGAGTAGCAGTGATTAAAGTAGGAGCAGCTACTGAAATAGAGCAAAAAGCAAGAAAACATAAAACAGAAGATGCTTTATCAGCTACTAGAGCAGCAATTGAAGAAGGAATTGTTCCTGGTGGAGGAGTTGCGCTTCTTAGATGTCAGAAAGTTTTAGACAATGCTTCAATCGAAGGAGAGGAGAAGATAGCAATAGAAATATTGCAAAAATCACTTGAAGAACCGATAAGAAAGATTGCTGAAAATGCTGGAAAGGACGGAGCAGTTATTGCTGCTGAAGTGAAAAAGTTATCTTTAAATGAAGGATACAATGCTTTAGAAGATAAATTCGAAGACTTTATGGAAACTGGAATTGTTGATCCAGCAAAGGTAGTAAGGTCTTGTATTGAGAATGCAGTTTCTGCTGCTTCAATGCTTTTAACCACAGAATGTATTGTTGTTGAGAAACCAGAAGAGAAAAACACTTGCAATTGCGATAAGCCAGAAATGGGATATTAAAAAGCAGGGCTTTATTGCCCTGTTTTTTGTTCTTGACAAAAGTTCTACACTGTAATACTATTGTAATACAGATAATAAATTTAAAATTATGAGAAAAGTATTAAGCATTTCATTACCTCATGACTTGGATAATAAAATAAAAAGCAATACCAAGAAAAAAGGATTTGATTCTGTTAGTTCGTACATTAAATATTTAATTTCTGTTGATGACGATTT
>Ga0116142_10004404_pt1 | contig 13394 bp, 12 predicted proteins | sample AD_UKC033_MetaG_FD_89785 | JGI IMG/M metagenome (GOLD analysis project Ga0116142, IMG submission 89785) | Active sludge microbial communities of municipal wastewater-treating anaerobic digesters from USA - AD_UKC033_MetaG | ecosystem: Engineered > Bioreactor > Anaerobic > Digestate | place: USA... | reverse complement strand
TGATAGAGTCACCCATCCTGACCTTACTAAAGAAGCTATAGACGTTTCCATGCTGTCTGATTATTTGAAAAGCAGTTTAGGATTCTCTAAAGGGCGAGATCAGATATACAATCAGAAAACAATTATTGAATTGCTCCAACTCGGCTCGACTAACGAAGACGAGAAGCCGCGAGGGTTTAACCACTTTCACAATCCCATCAATGACAGTGGGCTTGATGATGAGGTGCTCTTCAAGTCATGCAGGGGCGAGTCGAACCTGGACTGGGCGCGAGGGTATTCTGCTGCCGGCGATCTTGATGATTGCGAGCCGGGAGAAGAGTTTTTCGATGATTCAGAGTGCAACGCGTATTCCTGGAGGAAGGCGCGCGCATCGTTTTATCAGGCGCTCACCAGCAATACTCAGCAGGAGCACGAAGAGTATTTTGCGTTGTTTTGCGAACAGTTTGGAAGGATTCTGCACCTTCTGGAAGATAGCAGTGTTCCGGCTCATGCACGAAATGACTTCAAGGGACATCTTAGCTTACGGGAACCAGGCGACTATTTTATTGATATAAGCGATCCTCTCACGATCATTACCGGCTGGTTTTCTAATCTGTATGAGTACCGGGTAGAGAAAAACCCCACTCTGGTGACAGGGGCAACGGTTCCGCTTGCGTATATTCCGGATCTTGCGGAGTTCGACTCCATTGAAAAATTCTGGGACCAGGGAAAGAATACGGAGTGGTTTCCTAGTGAAACCGCACCTGATGGTGAAGCGTTGCATTGCGGACTTGCCGAGTATGCAAATACTAATTTCTTAAGCAAGTGCTCAATGTTTCCGGAAAATTGCAATCCTGACGACAGGCACTTCTTTCCGTTTCCAAGGATGAACAGCGTAGAGCCTTTCAGCTGCGATAAGGCGCTGTACTTGCTAAAAACGGATGATGGCGACGCAGGATATCTGCTTGCAAGGGCAGAATACTGGTATCAGTTCCTTGTTGAACACGATACATACTTCGACACCTATTCCAGATATTATGGTTGTAAACTTGATAATGCAGTTCATGACGCGTATGCGAATCGTTTGATTCCCCGGACTATCGGCTACACCGCAGGCCTGATCAACTACTTTTTCCGGGGTACCATGGAGATAGCGCAGCCGGATGGTTTCTTCTATGGGTTTGAGGAGCTCACTCCTACGGCGGAGGACCCCGACCCGCAACGGCATCTTACACAAATCATGATGAAGGTCAGAAATTCTACCGGCGAGCAGGAAGGGCAGAATGGACAGGTAATCATACCGGCAGGAGAAGAGATGAGCGGGGGAAATATGGTGTGTGTAGCTCGTTACCGGCTGCCGAAAGACACCGGCGTGCAGTTTCCCTCCTGGGACGATTTTATGGTGGATCAGCATGCGAAGGTTCCATACAGCTATTCAATTTCTGCACCGCTGGATCAGAACATACCCACCCGGGAATTTCAGCAGTACACCTTTGATTTCACCATGCAACCTATTCCGGCCAATGTGTATGAGCTGGAGTTGCTGGTGGTGTACCGTGGACAGCTCGGGCAGGAGGAAGATGCCGTTGCAGTAGGCCGGGTGGATGTGTGCGAGCCGGCAACACTTGAAGTGAGCAACGTGACCGATTTCTTCGATCTGCTTGATGAACCGCTCTGCTCGGTTCCCGGTGATGACTTTGATGGCGATGGGGAGCCTGATTTTAGCTGTAGTCCGCTGAGCTATATCTTTGACCTTACCTTTTCCGATGAGCCCATTCCGGAGCCCCGGCCGGCTCATCCGCACATTTCCGTCACCCTGAACGGAGGAGAAATGAGGAGGTATCTCATACTTCAGGACCGCAGCGCCTTTTGGTGCCGGGTGTACAGGGAGCGCCTGCAGCCCCCTTCCACTCAGTGGACGCTGTGTCAGCTTACCGGGGTGCGCAATCAGGAATACCTGTCCGAAGAAGGTGTTGTAGAAAACGGCTATGATGTTCTGCAATCGCCAGTGGAATCGGTTACGGCATATCGGTTTTTCGCTCGAACGTATCTTCATCGGGATCGAAGAATGCATTATGCGTTCATAACGCCGACAATGAATCAGCTGGGCACGGAGTTGGTTCTCAGCGAGATGCTGGGCAGTCCTTACAGCATCAGCACCAATGAATGGGACCTTGGGCAGCATGCCGCGGCAGGGGCCGAAGAGAAGCTTCTCTCAAAAACGATTGTTTCCGATGATGCTGCCAACAGCCGCAACGCTGAAGGTGACGATTCTACGCCGGAGGATGTGTTCTGGAGCAAAAATGAAATTGTCCCGGCTCCCATTCTTGAGGAAGAGAGCATCGTGTACCTTGGCAATGATAGCAAAGAGATGATTCTGACCGATCAAGGGCTGAAAGGGAGGTGAGTATGGAAAAGCGAACAATCGTAATGACGATGGTGTGTCTGATAGTGTGCCTGAGCGCCGGGTCAGGAAATGGAATCGAAATGTTGCCGACCGACTATAAACCGATCGGAATAGGGTGCGATCCGCAGGGGAATGTGGTTGTCAGCAGTGTAGCGCGCAGCTTGAAACTGCGGGCAGATGTCAACGCTGACGCCGGCGAGTACTTCGTTGATGATTCTGAGGGGAAGCATATCACGTTTGTCCACCACTTTAACGATGATCCCAGAATCCCGGTGCAGGCCCGAGTGAGCAAGGTGGATGCGGGAGGAAACGTCTATATAGCTGGTACTGCCGCTGTGGGTGAGGACACCAATGATGATTTCGCTCTGGTGAAATATAATGAACAGGGACAACACCAATGGTCGGCATATTATGACGGTCCTGCTCATCTAAGTGATATGATCGATGCCATTGCTTTTGACGCGAACGGAAATGTATACGTTGCCGGTGCGAGCGGTAACCCGCAAACGTACCCTGACATCGTCACTATCAAATACGGTTCCGGAGGCAGCCGGGAATGGATCAGCCGCTATGACAATGCTAGCACCGGAGGAGCGTCGGTAGGCGATTATCCTTTGAAAATAACTGTTGATGGTCTGGGGAATGTATATGTTTTGGGAGCAAGCGATCTGTACAACTATGTGGTCGATAATGTGCACTACGACACACAGGTAGGATATATCCGAAAGTACTTTGTAATCAAATATTCTCCGGATGGAGTTGAGGAATGGCAGCAATGGTTCCCGGGAGATCAAGCAATCGCCATAGCAACCGATTCGGCAAACAACCTGTTTGTTGCTGGGACGACAGATTTAGATGTAATTCTGGTGCGGTTTGATGCTAACGGCAATGGTGAGTCGCATAGTGTAAAGCGGTATGAAACTATCGGTTATGCCGAAATGGCACGGGATATGATCATTGATGGTAATGACAATATTCATATCGCGGGCATTGCCTATCGGGGTGGTACCAATTATGATTGTCTGGTCATCACCTATGACAGAAACGGATCTCTCCTAGGCGACCCGGTCAAGTATGATAGCGGTGTGGGCCGCTACGACTCACCACGGCAACTTGCCCTCAGCAGCAGCGGGAGTCTGTATGTGAGTGGATCGAGCTACGGAGAAAAAAACTACGATATCGCAACGGCATGCATCGGCGGCAGCAGTGCCCGGTACGATAGCAAGGATCATATGCCTGAGGCACCGAGCACTGCTCTTAAAAATGACATACTCCATGATCTGGTAAAGGTGACGAGTGTTGATAGCGCAGGCAACATCATTGTCTACGGGGTTACGGTGCTGGCAGACCGACATCAAAACGGGACAGAGCCGGCAACATACACGTACCGGTTCTCAGAAGTAGTGGTGAAGTATAGCGCTTCCATGAGCGAACTGTGGTCGGTCAGAGTAGCCGAGGTACTAGAAGGGTATTAACATTTGAGAAGATGCCTGTGGAAGCTGGAGCGTTCATTCGTTCTGCACCTCGTAAGACAGGAGGTTGAATTATGCATGATCCTATACGAGACACAAGGCCCATGGCGCCGGCCTGTGTATTGCTGATGGTGATGTGTCTGGCAGCGAGTTCTTCCTGTGAGAGAACCGGTTATCCAGTGAAATCTTCTACAGCAGTGGTGATCGACAGCTGGAGCGGCGACCCCATTGAAGGCGCGGTAGCGATAGCAATCTGGCGGAAGTGGAAGGAGAAGAAGGCATTTTGGGAGGATGCGAGTATGGAGGCATGTCGCATCGAAGAAGCTGTATCTGACAAAGAAGGAAAAATCACCATCGATAGTTTTTGGGATTGGAAAATGTTCAAGGCTAACAGGCCGCATCTGACAGTGTATAAGCCCGGATACGTGTGTTGGGATCAGGATCTGATTTTCCCTTCAAGAGAGGAGCGCACAGATTTTAGTAAGAAAAGCCGGATAGTAAGGCTGGAAAAGTGGAAAGAGGGATATTCGTATGATGATCATAGCGCTTTCATGCAACGTTGTACAAAAGGCGAAGATATTGTGATGCTAGCAAAAAGCTCTTTCGAAAAGTCTCGTTTCTCGGGTCGGACCAAGACAAGTAGTTGTGATGAATGAAGAAAGTGGACCGAAACAGGACTTTTTTGAGCCTTAGGAGTGTGTTTTTGCCCCTGAAAACCTCACTCTAGGATGGATGAGTATGCCGAGAGCAAATAGGCATCACCTCCCTGGATGTGTCTGGCACATCACTCATCGGTGCCATAAGAGAGAATATCTTCTGCGATTTGCACGAGATCGGCGCCGCTACCTCCAGTGGCTCTTTGAAGCGAAGAAGCGCTATGGATTAAGCATTCTCAATTACACAGTGACCTCCAATCATGTTCATCTCCTTATCCGAGATACTGCTGATGAAGATGCAATAGCACGGTCCATCCAACTGGCTGCAGGAAGAACCGGGCAGGAGTTCAATCGGAGGAAGCATCGCAACGGTGCATCCTGGGAAGATCGCTATCATGCGACTGCTGTTGACACAGACGAGCACCTGATGCGATGTCTGGCCTACATTGATCTCAACATGGTTCGAGCTGGAGCTGTTGCACATCCATCCGAGTGGATATGGGCAGGGTATAATGAGATCCAATCGCCTCGAGAACGGTATAGCCTCATTGATTATAATGGATTAAAGGATTTGCTCAATTGCAGCACCATGGACCAGCTCGCTGCTGCGTATCAAGGGTGGATTGAGGAAAGTCTCAAGGAAGGAGTGCCTTCCAGAGACAAGAGGTGGACAGAAAGCATCGCAGTTGGAACCGAGAGCTTTGTTAGGGCTGTGAAGGAAAGGCTCGGGATCAAAGCAAAGGGGCGTGAAGTGACTGGGGATCAAGGAAGCTATGAACTGAAGGAATCTGCAGCTCCTTACAAGGGCATTTTAGGGCATGAAAATGCAGTTCTAAGGCTTCAAAATGAGTACTTTAGGCAAGATATGCCATAACTATCACTAGCATACCGTGGTCCGACCCCGGAGAATAGAAACTATTTACCCTTGAATAGCCTCATCGACCGTGATATCGTATTACAAAACAATATCGATGAGGGTTCGGTATGAATACTGTGATAATATCACCCAAGTATCAAATCGTTATTCCAAAAAAGATCAGAGAAGCATTGCACCTTCGACCTGGCCAAGAAATGCAGATTCTGGAATATAATGGCCGAATCGAGCTCATTCCCGAACGGGATATTAAGGAACTCCGTGGTTTTCTGAAGGGCATACGTACGGACTTCGAGCGAGAGGCGGACCGGGTATGAATATTGTTGATTCTTCAGGTTGGCTCGCATATTTTGCGGATGAACCGAATGCTAAAGTCTTCATGGCTCCGTTGAAGGAGCCATCTTCGCTTGTAGTTCCAACCATTACGCTATACGAGGTCTTCAAGGTCGTTCTTCGCGAGTCTACTGAGAATGATGCACTGCAAGCAGTGGCTGCTATGAGAAAAGGAACGGTGGTGGATCTGACAACTACAATCGCCATTGCTGCATCAAGACTGAGCATGGAACATAATCTGCCGATGGCCGGCAGCATCATTCTCGCAACCGCAAAAGAATACAGTGCTATAATCTGGACTCAGGACACAGATTTTCAGAATATACCGGGAGTGAAATATTCTCCGAAACAATGAGGGCTTCATATCTCAGTATGGCTTTCCTGAAACCAGCTACGGTACTGATTAACAAGCCGGGAAAAGGGAGGGGTAAGGGAATGTCCTTCGCAGGTGCGTGGATAGACCTCGTCTACAAGACAGCCACGGGAAGTTGGAAAATAAGTCATAACAACAGGCCCGTACCGATTCGCCCGGAACCCTATGCTCTCAGGGTTATTCATGCAGCTTTTTGGCCTTGGTATTGCGCTGGGCTCCCTGTCGCTGGTGTTTATTTTTACGCCCCTCTTTGTCATCATGAATGTATGGGAGCTGAAAAATGTTGAAGAGCCGGAATTAGTGAAGCGACTCGGCCGGGACTATATTGAGTATAAGGAGCGGGTACCCATGTTTTTCCCCTTTCGGGTAAGGTACAGCAGACCGGATGGACTAAAGCGGAATCCGGAACGATCAGGAAATCGTTAGCTTCCGCCATGCACGCATGCGTGACTCCGCAGGTGCTATCCGCTGTATAGTCATTGTCGTTGAGAAAACGTCAGGTCATTGTAAGGAAAGCGCCAACATCAAATATAAGGTATACGTCTTGATAACAGGAGAAATTATAAGATGGTGACTGCACGCAAATTCATCCTTTATCTTATTCGCTGGCAGTTGAGCACGCCGATATTGTGGCTCGTGGTTAGGAACATGGGCACCGGTATCTGGGCTACGATCATGGCCAATCTCATCGGCGGTGCGATATTCTTCTGGGTAGACAGGTTCATTTTCACCAGTTACGCCGTCGAGGTATGGCAGTTCAAGGAGAAAGGGACCTGCGACCGGTGTGGTAAACAGGAAAGCCTCTGGCGACTCGTCAAGGCCCCTAACTACGACAAGCGCGACTCAAATCCCGTGTTTTTATGTGCAGCCTGCTCTAAAGTTAAAACCGACGAATTGCGCAGCAACGGTATCAAGATACGCGGTAAGAGCCTCTAGTCATGTGGGTTGGATTGAGCCACTGCAGGCGGCAAACCCGCCAAAGGCTCCCATTCCTGATGGTGTGTTTCGCTCCGCTCATCCTACCCTACGCTACTGTCGTCCTAAAATCCGCTTGACCGGCCGAGGTGTGGGACGAAGAATCTGGCCCGCCATCTCTTATTAGCGCGAATTCCTTCTACAATTTGCCAAAGATCGGCGCTGCTAGCTCCGGTGGCTGATTTTCTGGCAATTACTTCAATCAATAACCTTGCCAGCCGAATTGTGACGGAAGAGAAAAAACTTTACATCCTGTCGATGCTGCTATAGCATTATTTAAGACCCATGTTCTTTGTTATTGTCGGTATCTCTCAGGAGGAGGAGACCGCCGTGAACCGGCAGAACCACGATCATGCCTATCCGGGATGGAAGCACACACAATCGCTTCAGTCCATCCCCCTGCCATCAAGCCTCTTAACCAGCATCCATCCGCTGTCCAGGCGGCACTCCTTGTATCCAGATCCTGAACGTCTATTTTGTTTGCCATATGGAAGAAGGTGGCGCGTGCGCACAGACCAGAAACTCACCTGACCATGGGCGAGGAGTGTATACGCCTTGCTGGGCGTGAGCATTATTCACGGGGAGGAGGTTGATGATTGGATTAAACATGTTGCCGTGTGTACAAATCATAGTAGTATTGTTTGCTTGCTTTGTGTGGGGTGAGACTGGAGCAGCTGTCTATTATGTTGATAGGGTGAATGGAAATGATGATAACAGATATCATGATGGTTCCATTAATGATCCATGGGCTCGGTGTCCGGGAATGGCAGATTATACAGGAACGGCTACATTGGCAGCGGGTGATACTGTTTTTTTTAGAAGGAATCAGGTGTGGAGTGGTGGGGCAGATAAAAGCGAGTATTTTAATCTCACTGGTGGCGTGACGTATGACGGCGGCAGCTGGGGTATGGGAAATCGCGCAAAGCTTCAGCTTTCGGGCAATCTTGCTTCCTATATTAGCAATAATACAACGTACCGCGATAACCCGGTGGTGCGTTTGCTTTCTGACAATGATGTTTTTGAAACGGTATTCAGTAATTTTGAAATCGACTGCAATGGCTATGATGGTAGTGGAATATGGATTAACCGTCCAAGCAAGAGGGACCTTGTTGGTGCAACAAAATGGATCCGAAATGTTTCAATTTATAACAGTTCTACGGTTCATAATGGCGGAGACGGGATCAGGATTGGCGCTCGCGACGGCTTTGATGTCGAGAATGTTGTTGTCTACCATTGTCAGATCTATACCATGTCTTCCAATGGGATTGTTGTGTATGAACAGTATGGTGGAGGTACAGCACATATAGGCCATGTCGCTATTCGTGATAACGACATCTATAATGTCGGACGCGGTACAGGCACAGGAATCAATGGTTCACCGGTCTGGAGTCAGGGTGTAAAGATCAAAAACAATGTGAACGATATCAGGGTTGAGCATAACGCCATTCATGGTATTACGGATAATGATGCCGGTCATGCCATAATGGTTCAGGCAGATTCGGGTACTAGAGCTCCCGATCTTGTGGTGATTCGGTATAACCTTATTTTTGATAACCTCCATAGGGGAATCACCATTCTGGATATTAATGATCCAGGCAATACGTCTGATGTTGATATCTATGGTAATATACTTTTTAACAATGGCTTAAATGCGATCCACCTTGAGTCTACGTTGGGCAAGACAATTACTGTAAGGATTTACAATAATACATGCTTTGAAAACGGGAGAGCCGCCACAGGTGAAATCTTTGTTGCTGATTCATCAGCTGTCTTCAATCCTTTTGAACTTAAGGACAATATTCTTTATGCGTTGCCGAGCAAGTATGCTTTTTATAGCCAAACAGAGGGCCGACTGACAAGTCATGCTCATAATACATACTACCATAGTAGCTTTTCCGACGTTGTACAAGACGGCAGAAACACCTATACCACATCACTCATTGCAGACTGGGAAACTACGGCATTGGGGTCTGATCCAGGTTTTCAGGATAGCAGCTCACCTCCGTCCGGTTTCACCGGAACATACCTGGCAGATCTTCGCCCCAATACTGAAGGGTTTAACCTCAGCAGTACTTCTTCTGCAAAGGATTCGGGCGCTTTTTTGTCTTCACCATATAGTACCAGCATCAATAGTGTCAATCGGCCCCAGGGTTCTGGCTGGGATCGTGGCGCCTATGAGTATAATGAACAGCAAGTGATTCAGGGAACTCGCCTATTTTTCATTTTAGCTCCGCCATTTTTAGGCAGGGAGTAGGAATAACCAGGGAAAGGCTTTGATCCTGGGACACAGGAAAAGTAGTGATGTTGTTTGATATCAATCAAAGTGCACTGTGTTGTCCAACTCTCAGATCTCGATGTATAGTAGTTTCGCTGTAGAGCAGTAACGCTCCAGGGCAGGAACGATAATGGCATCCGGCGGAGTGCCAGCCGCTTCGCATCTGCCAATGTGCTGAGGGCGTTTTATGCACAGGCCGCAGGCACTGCAGTTGATTGGATGAAGAGACATGAGATTACACGATACGTTCTACGAATTGGTTTCCACCTCCTTTGGAACAATGGGTATTATCTGGTGGCAGACAACGGATGGACCGCGAGTTCGCGAAACTCTTCTCGAGCGAGGACCGCGGTCAACAGTGGAAGTCATCCGGCGGCGCTATCCGGACACGCATCGGCTGTCGTCTCCGGCAATTGCCGAGCTTGGCGATAACGTACGACGTTTTCTGGGAGGTGAGGCAGTAGTCTTTGATTTGAAAATAATTGCTCTCGAATTATGCGGAGAATTTCAGCGAAACGTATTACTGGCTGAATACGGGATACCGCGAGGCTGGGTCAGCACGTATGGCAGGATAGCCAAGCATATAGGGATAGCAGGCAGCAGCCGTGCTGTTGGGACGGCTTTGGCGAAGAATCCGTTTCCGATCATTATTCCTTGTCATCGAGCGGTAAGGGCGAATGGAGCACTAGGTGGATATCAAGGCGGAATCGGAATGAAACGTGCGCTGCTGGAAATGGAAGGCGTAGAATTCGCCGGGGACAAAGTACTGATGCTGAGGGTGTACTATTGAGTCAGAAGAATCAGGAGACATTCTCCAAGCTATCAATTAAAGGCTAAAGAGGATGGCGCAGCAGTATGGCACGATAAACGCGATCGGATGCTCCCGGAACGCTGCATCCATTTTGGAGTATAGGGCCGGGAGTGGCAATGGCAGCGGTGAATCAGAGTGCAGACGCAGGCACATTGCCGTAGCGATGGTACGTGAACGAAGGAAAGACTGAGCAGAAGAACTGATTGAACCAAAAACGTCCTTCCAGCACTTCCTGGCGAGAGATACACCCGCCGGATTTCCATGATGAAGCACCCCGGCGGAGCTGCAGAGAACGAGCGCTCTGGCCGCCGGCCCATTTAGCCGAAGAAAAAATTCTTTACATCGCACCCGCCGTGCAGTAAAATCCTATGAAATCTATATTTTTTTGTTCCCGGGTGCTCTACCGGAGGAGAAAACCGCCATGAACCGGCAGAACCACAATCTTACCTTCACGGGTGGAAGCCCACGCGTTTGTTTCAATCCACCTCCCTGCCAGCAAACCTCATTATCAGAACATATCCGCTGTCTCAGCGGCATTCCTTTGGTCCGAATTTCGTATATCGGTCTCTCAGACTCATGTGAAGAAGCTGGAGCTTGCCGACTAACCGGCAATCTTATACGGCAAACTTCATGAAGTAAAATTTACTACAAGGATGTAAATATATTTTCTGTCCGGAGCCGCTTCGGTTTTCTCCTGCTTTCATCGGAATCCTGAATGTGTCATTCACGAGAAAGATGATTTATGGAAAAAAACTGTAGCCGCTGTCTGTGGCCTTTACTGTGAGGCGTGTTTGCGGTTCATTGCGATCGATGAAGAGCCTGAGAGACTGAAAATACCAACAAGCGATCGAGCAATTTGTAAAGAGCAGACGATGGATAACGGGGCGTTGCACCAGGCCTGGCAAAGCAGCGCCTTGCCGATGGCCACTGCGTAAGTTATCGTACATATAGTTAGTGGAAATTTGGAGGCACAATGATCATCCGAAATGAAACCAATTCAGATGTAGGAGCAATAGCCGAAGTCACCAAAGCTGCCTTTAAGAACCTTCTCATAAGCAATCACACGGAGCAATTCATTGTACCGGCATTGCGGCAAGCAAATGCGCTGACTCTCTCGCTGGTGGCAGAGCGCGACGGACAGGTGGTGGGCCATATCGCCTTCTCGCCGGTGACGATTTCCGACCGCACTCCCGACTGGCATGGCCTTGGCCCGATGGCGGTGTTGCCTGAGTACCAGAGGCAAGGTATCGGGAAGAGACTTATCCAGGAAGGATTATACCTGCTGAAATCCCAAGGCAGCAAAGGGTGTATCATGGTAGGAGATCCTCTCTACTATCAGCGGTTCGGCTTTAGAAATGTTCCCGGTTTAATCCATAACGGTGTTCCCGAGGAAGCACTTCTTGCCATACCATTTGCCAAAACAGTACCTCAAGGAATCGTCATATTTCATGAAGGGTTTTTAACAGATGGGTGTCCTCCGTTTTGGCTGCGGTCCGGCGGCGGACCAGGGTGAGGATAGGTTTATGGAATGGCGTTGAAGTAATAATCGGAAGAATAGGGGGTTGTCCACTGGATATACGAACTGGCCGAGCAGGCGTTAGTTAATCCAGTGAACAACGTTCCCCAGCTCATTGTATAAGATGAGGAAGAAGAATGTTTGAGGAGTTGGAGAAGATTAACGAACGGCCCGAACCGTTCCAATTCTATACAGCAAGCGATCTGTGGACCGATGAACACACGTCAAAGCAAATGCTTTCGTTCCACCTTAACGAGGCCATCGACGTTTCTTCGCGAAGACCGGAATTTATCAACCAATCAGTTGAATGGATCGCGTCTGAGTTCCAAATCGGCAAGGGCGCCACGATAGCTGATTTTGGTTGTGGCCCTGGATTGTATACAGAACGCTTGGCGAAACGCGGAGCAAAAGTGACCGGCATCGATTTCTCAAAAAGGTCAATCGAGCATGCAAAGGAAAGTGCAGCCCGAGAGCATTTGGATATCAACTACGTACATCAGAATTACCTGGAATTCGAAACAGAAGATCGATTCGATCTCATTCTGATGATCATGTGCGATTTCTGCGCCCTCAGCCCAACACAGAGAAAACGGATTTTAAACAAGTTCCATAAGATCCTAAAACCGAGCGGTTCGGTCCTTCTCGATGTGTATTCCCTGTCGGCATTTGAACAAAGGGAAGAGGCTGCGACATATGAGGTGAACTTGCTCAATGGATTCTGGTCGCCAAACAAGTATTATGGCTTTTTGAATACTTTTAAGTACGGTGAAGAGAAGGTGCTACTGGACAAGTACACAATAATTGAGTCTGAGCGCACCAGACAGGTATACAACTGGCTGCAATGTTTTGCACCGGAGAAGCTGGAGCGGGAGTTCATGGAGGAAGGGTTTTCCATTGAGAATCTTTATTCAAATGTCGCGGGAGCCGCGTACGATCGGAAATCATACGAGTTTGCAGTCATCGCTCGGAGAGCGTAGGAGGAGAGGGGACGCTCATTGCATTATTGAATTCCAGTGTGCAATTCACTGATGTGGGAGAGCATTACACTATGTGTGAGTGGAAGCATGAACAGCGTTGGTAGGGCGTAGAATAGGAGCCGGGAATTTGGCAACTGATGGTGAGCAATGCAGCGAAGCGAGGCCGGCTCTGGCACAGGAGAGAGGGTATCGATTGGACGAATGAGGATCTGGCTGGTAGTAGTGACCGCGAGAAATACGATAACGCAATGAGCGTCCCTCCACAGATTCCAGCTATGTTAACAGAGTTAGACAGACTGTATAAACATTGTTCGACGGCACCTCTGCCGGCGATCCGGAGATAAGACACTGTGGCAGTGAGAATTGTCAGACTCGGAACACCCCGTAGCGCCGACGAGGGGACTCGGATCGGGGCAGTGCGCCGCCAGCCGCGCGGCGTGCCAAAGGCCGACTACGCGAGGCGCAATTACTACGACGTCTGGCTGCCTGAGCTTGCCCCGAGCGCGGGCGTTGTGTCCTGGGCGCTGTCGGAGCCCTTTACTCCGAAGCGGTGGGCTCAGTACCGACGCATCTACCTTCGAGAGATGCGAGCGCCGGTCCCGCAACGTCTGATCGCGCTTCTGGCCGCGCTGGCGCGTCAGACGAGCATCTCGGCGGCGTGTTACTGGTCCGGCGGGTAGTCCGGCCGGCAGGGAGGACCCAGGGAACGCGTATGACGAACCCAGCGCACTGCGTCGACCCGACGC
>Ga0116142_10004402_pt1 | contig 13397 bp, 9 predicted proteins | sample AD_UKC033_MetaG_FD_89785 | JGI IMG/M metagenome (GOLD analysis project Ga0116142, IMG submission 89785) | Active sludge microbial communities of municipal wastewater-treating anaerobic digesters from USA - AD_UKC033_MetaG | ecosystem: Engineered > Bioreactor > Anaerobic > Digestate | place: USA... | reverse complement strand
TGATTTTGAGCGGAAAATCATTGTCAAAAAGAATGCACCGCAATTGCTGCGCAAATTCCTGATGCATAAAAACTGGGACGCCACACCTATCATGCTTAGCGGGAACACGGATTGCTACCAGCCGGCCGAGCAGAAATACAGGCTGACAAGAGGGTTGCTGGAAGTATGCAATGAATTCAACCAGCCCGTTGGTATACTGACAAAAAACTCATGGATACTGAAAGACAAAGATGTGTTGCAGGAAATGGCGAAAAAGAAAATTGTCTCCGCGATGGTATCTATTACTTCATTTAATGAAGACCTGCGCCGTATCATGGAACCAAGAACCACCACGGCCAAACAAAAACTGAAAGTGATCAATGAACTCAGCAGCGCCGGTGTGCGGATGGGTATCATGATGGGGCCGATGATTCCCGGCCTGAATGAACATGAAATGCAACGCATCATGAAAGAGGCCAGGGATAACGGGGCTACCTTCACTGCTTATACATTCATACGCCTGAATGGAGCGATCAAGTTCTTATTCCACGACTGGCTCTATAAAAACTTTCCGGACCGGGCCGATAAGGTCTGGCATTTAATCGAGCAAAGCCATGATGGAAAAGTGAATGATACCCGCTGGGGTGTAAGGATGCGGGGCGAAGGGAATATTGCAGAACTGGTAGCTCAGCAGTATAAAAAATATGGCAAATTGTATGGTATGAATGCAGAGGAATGGAGTCTTAACCGAAAGTTGTTCAGAAGACCGGGAGAACAAGGCAGGCTATTCTGACTGAAACTCCAGCAGCACTTCGTCATCTCTCAGCAGCAGCAAGGTTTGATCTTTTATTTCAAACCGGTTTATTTTATTCAGCTGCTGAAAAAATTTGTCTTCAGTTTGCTGTAACCCTTCACAATACATTTTAGTGGAAAAAATATCCTTAAAGCTGATTTTGTCTCCATTAACAATGAGGCTGCTGCCAAATGTATTGCAACTGCCATTGCCACCGGCGCTTTGTCTTTGCTGGTTGAATTTAATGAACGCCTTTGTATTTACTTCCTCTGTTCCCCGCTTAGTATATATCTTTTTCAAAGACCATTTGTTTTCGTAGAGTGACTGGTGCTGCCAATTATCCTTCTTCATGATAAAGGCAGATAATAGCATAAATAATCCTGTGCTCATATAAGTTATCAATTTCATTTTTCCTGTTTTGAACAACATAATGATGCAGCCCTCTTGTTTCTTACACAGCTAAAAATAATTTATGCAATTCTTTAACATTTGGCATCCTGCCACAAATCACTGCTGTATGCGTAAATATTTATTACTGCTGTCCGGGCTTTTCGCCTTTTTGACTGTTTTTTCTCAGAATAATGGCCGCCTGCTTGACTGGCCGATGAAATTGAACCACCTGTATATAAAAGTGCATGCGGATGCTTTTACAGCCATCACTTTTATGGAAATGGAATTTTGTAATCCAAATGATAAAGAAATAGAAGGGCTCTACAACTTTCAGTTAGAACCGGGGCAGGCAATCACTGCTTTTCAGCTGGAGCTAAATGGCAAATACCGTGATGGATCCATTGAAGAAAAATGGAAGGCGAGAAATGCCTATAACACGATAGTTGGCAAAAGGGTTGACCCGGCGTTAGTGCAAATGGATTATGCCAACCATTACCGCCTTAATATATATCCAATTCCAGCAAAAGGATGCCGCCGGGTAACAATGACAATTCAACAGCAAATGAAACCCAGTAATGGGAAATTGGTTTATAAACTTCCGCTATTTTATAAGGATACTATTAAGCAAATCAATATTTCTGTAACTGCTGCGGGAATTCAAGCTTTACCAGTTGCTGGCAAGGGACTGGTTAACGGTCAGCCGTTCAGTTACAATAATAATATTTACCAGTTGAACTGGTCGGCAAATAATAAGAAGGCGGATGAGCCGCTTTCATTTTCGATACCCCTGTTACTCGAAAAACCTGCTGTTTGTATTAAGCAGGCAAAAGAAAAGATATTTTTTGCCCTTCGCTTTATACCCCGTATCAGAAAAACCTATGAATTCAAAGCTGATAGTGTTGTGGTATTCTGGGATGTTTCTGCCAGCGGAAGATCAAGAGACATTAAGAAGGAAATCAATTTTCTGAAGCAATATGTTTCAAGGCATGCCATTTCCCACCTTACCATCATTTCTTTTAACCAGCAGGTGCAGGACACGGCTGTTTTTTTCCTGCATAATAACTACCATCGCTGGGTGGGTTACATCGAAGCATTAAAATATGAAGGTGCAACACATTATGGCAGCCTTAATTTTTCCACCGTTTATGCCGATGCCATACTCTTGTTCAGTAATGGTAAGAACTCTTTTGGTTCTGATATGCCAGTGGCGGGACAGGTTCATGCCTGGTGTATAAATTCTGCCCATGATAAAAATCAGCAACATCTTGAAAACATTATTGGCTTAACGGGTGGTCACTATATTGATCTTACTGCCGGGGGTATCAACGATGCTGTATCTATGACAACCGAAACTGAGAATATCCTGCTGAAGGTAAAAGCAGGTGAAACGACTATTGCCATTAATGAAAAGATAAGTGTCATCAAAAATGATACTATCCTTCTGACAGGCACCCTGCCGGCCGGTATACAATCCCTTACCCTTCAATATGGAAATAACAGCAAAACGAGGGAAGAGGAAACCATGGATATAACCAGCAGCAGCCATTGTGAGCAGTCAGCCATAGACAGGCTGGAAATGCTTAACCAGTTTGAGCAGTATAATGGTCATTACTCATACTGGTATGAGGTACTGAATTTTGGCAAAGCTGAGAAAGTAGTGACAAGCAGCACTTCTTTCATTGTGTTGGAGCGAATAGAGGATTATATCAAATCCAATATTTTGCCTCCGGCAGACCTTCAACCGGAATGTGATATGAACATTTTTGTAAAAGCAGATGAGGAAAGGAGAAGGCAATATAAAAAGACAAATGATTTTAATGTATTGACAGCTGTTGTGTCAGCCTATAATGAGAGAATTGGCCAGCATGATAAGTATGGGCAGTCAATAATCCTGAGAAATGAAAACATTGCTACTTTGCCTGATGCAACTGCAGGCAAGCAGGATAATAGTTCCAGGAGTTTGAGCGGATTAACCGGTAAAGTAGCAGGGCTACAGGTAACTGCCGGCGCAGAGAGTTCAGTGGCTATGAACGAAGTTGTAGTAACGGCAATGGGTGTAACGAGGCAAGCTAAGGAATTGGGTTATTCTGTTACGAGAATTTATGCCAATGAACTTACACAAGCCAAACCAGTGAACCTGCAACAAGGATTAACCGGAAAGGTCTCCGGACTGAATGTACAAACGGTCAACAGCGGTGTGTTTGGTGATACCAGGATAACACTGCGGGGTATACGATCACTCACCGGAAACAATCAGCCTATGCTGATATTAGATGGTTCACCAGTTTCGCTGAGTTTTTTGAATGCCATTAATCCCAATGATGTGACCAATGTAAATATTTTAAAATCTGCAGCAGCAACGGCTATTTACGGACCAGATGGTGCTAACGGCGCCCTTGTGGTTACGACCAAAAAAGGAAGCCGCAACAGTTATAATTATTATTGGAGAAGCTATCGTTTGAAAGATATGCCTGATGTAGATTACCTGCAGGAATTGAAACAGGCTTCTGTAAAGAACCTTGCTGCCCGCTATGATGAGCTGCGTGACGAATATGGCCGGGAAGCTGCGTTTTATTTTGATGCGGCACAGGTGTTTTACAAAGCCGGTTTGCAAAAAGATGCCCTCAACATACTCTTTACTGCTTCAGCTATTACCAATGGCAATGTGCAGGTGTTGGAGGCCATCGCTTACTTTCTAGAATCATGGAAACAGTATGATGAGGCTATCCGAATTTATAATTTCTTACTGGTGAATAATCCCAACGAGCTGATTTATTACAGGGGCCTTGCTCTTGCCTATTACCAGAAGAAAGATTATACGACTGCAGTGAAAAAATATTATGCCGGCATTACCCTGAATGGTAATGAATATGAAGCTTACTATAAAGGTTATAAAGCCATGTTGTTGCAGGAAATGAATACGGTGATAGCAGCGCATAGGGATTCAGTGAATCTGTCAGGAATAAACCCCCAACTTATCAGACCTTTATCTTACGACCTGCGTATCACTATTGATTGCAATAACAGAAGCCTGGGTGGAAACATATCTGTAACAGAGCCGGGTGGCAAAACGGCCGCTTATTATGGTGATCAAAAAGCGGAGGGAAAGCTGATAGGTAAATATTATAATTCTGTTTTTTATCATAATGGTATGGAGGAATACCAGCTAAAAAATGCAAAGCCTGGTAAGTACAGAGTCAATGTAAATTTCTATGGCTATTACAGTAACGCTATCCCTTCTGTGATGAGGGTATCGACATTCCGCAATACAGTCAATGGGCCGGTTATTGAAATTGCAAATGTGATGATGGATAACCAGTATGGCAATGTGGAGATTGCTGAAATAAGATGGTGATCACACTTTCACATAGATCTTTTTCTTATCCATCCAGTAGCAGATAGCCCACATGAAGGTGATAACACAAAGGGCATATAACAATGATCCGTTTTCTTTTGCGCCCGGTGTATGAATCAATACTTTTCTATACAGCCAGTTCCAGGGATTAGTACCATCACCCAATTTTATCAAAGCAAGTCCTTTGGGTAAAAAGGCACTGAGTGCAAAAACGAACAAAGCATTTTTTCCAAACACATCAAAGAAACGGGCCAGTCCACCACGGATATTGTTTATTTCGATCATGTATATCATTGTGGCGATAGTAAGTGTGGCCAGACCTGTTGTATAAATCACATAAGAGCTCGTCCATATTTTTTTATTGATTGGGAACACCATATCCCAGCAAAACCCGGTAACGAGCATGGCTACGGCCACGACAAACAAACCGGTGAGCATGGGATACATACCCCCCGTAGTTTCGCCGGGTTTATCAGAGATGGGCAACACCTTGCTTTTCTTTTGTATATAATCACCAACGAGGTAGCCAAAGATCACCTGAACGATTGCAGGTAAAGTACTCATCAACCCTTCCGGATCGAAAGGAATACCTTCTCCCTTATATACATGGGATATACCCAGAATTTTTATATCTATATCGGTGCCAAACCAGCCTTTCAGACTGTAAGGGTCTGCCGGATTGCCAATATAACAAAGCATCCAGTAAACCAATAGGAAAATTAAGCCAACCAGGAATGCTTTTCTTGCCTTAAGATAATATACCAGTATAGAAGCAAACAGGTAACACAAGGCAATTCTTTGTAATACTCCCAATACTCTGACTCCTTTTACTGTTTCGATAATGTTTCCAGCTTTGTCTTTTGAGTAATCAACCCATGTAAAGCCTTTAAAGATGGTTACTTTTTGAAGCCCGGTAGTTCCATCCACAAGCCGGTTTACTTCTGTTACGAATGGCCACCAATTGAGAAACAAACCAATAAGGAATATTAATGCACTTCTTTTCAGTACTTTTTTCCAAAATATAGCATCTCCTCCTGCTTCGAGCCGGGGCATAACAAAAGACATCGCATTACCTACGGCAAAAAGGAAAAAAGGGAAAACAAGATCTGTTGGTGTTAATCCGTGCCAGGGAGCATGTTCAAGCGGATCATAAATATGTGACCAGGAACCCGGATTATTTACAAGAATCATAAGACAAACAGTAGCACCACGAAAAACATCCAGGGAATAAAAGCGTTGATTCACCAGCAAAAATTTTGGTGATTGAAGATAGCGTAAAGTTCAGAGTTTATCCGAAGCATACTTTTAGGAAAATGACAGGGACCTCTGTAAAATTAAGTGGACAACCATGTACATAATGATACAGGAAGCCTTGCTTTGGGATTTGTGTTTTGAACGAAAAACACATTTTTTGAAATATAAATTTATCGTCTCGTAGTTATACGAATAGTTATCAACTTATGGGGGTAAATCCTTCAAAATCCGGCGATTTTATTCACTTCCCACTCACATCTTCTACTATATTTGCCTGCAAATTGGGGTATTATATTCTTCGGTGTATCTGTTTTTAGTATAAAATCCTGATTATCAATCGTATAAATTTAAAATATGTGATTGATATGGCGAAGCCATGAGCAAAACTGATACTAAAGTGATAAAAAAGTGGTTAGCCATATATACCCGGCCCAGGTGGGAGAAAAAAGTAAACCAATTGCTCACGGAAAAGGGATTTGAGAGTTATTGCCCACTGAATAAAGTCAGAAGAAAGTGGAGCGACCGAGTGAAGATTGTAGAAGAGCCCTTATTCAAATCATATGTATTTGTAAAAGCTACGGATGAAGATCGTACTGAAGTGAGGATGACGACCGGGGCTATCAATTTTGTATATTGGAATGGAAAACCGGCAGTGATCCGGGAGAAAGAGATCACTGCTATTAAAAGATTCCTGAACGAGTATGAAAATGTGGAGGCCCGGCCGGTGGATGTTAAAGTGAATCAGCGGGTAAGGATAACGAACGGTTCATTCATGGACCAGGAGGGCAAAGTGCTGGATATTAAACATAAACTGGTCAAAGTAGCTATTGACAGCCTGGGCTATATTTTAGTGGCATATATTGAAAGAAGTAAATTAACTTCGGCGCTGCCAAAATAACAGAACCTAACCTTATTTCTTGCAGCCCTGCTGCAGCTATTTATAAAGACGTATCAATGAAATTCAACCGGCTTTTACTGTTGCTTGTTTTACCACTGTATTTTTTTTCTTGTAAACCCGTGCAAAAAATTCCCAACTACCTTGAGAATGTTACAGACAGCACTGGAAAAGGGGAAGTAAAGATCCCTGAACTTAAAATTCAAAAGAATGATATTCTTTCCATAAACGTCTATAGTGCCAGCACCGACCCCAGGTCAGACGCACCTTACAACCTGCCGGCTTCAGCAGCAAATGCCGGGTTTTTGGTAGATGCAGCCGGAAATATCCAATATCCTCAATTAGGTACCATACATGTGGAAGGACTTACTAAACAAGATCTGTCAGCTGAAATTAAAAAGAGACTTACTACTCCTGTTGAGTTATTGAAAGATCCTTCTGTGATCATCAGATTCTTAAACTTTAAAGTTACTATACTTGGCCAGGTAGGGAGAGAGGGGTCTGTTACTGTTCCGGGGGAACGATTGACCATCCTTGAGGCATTGGGCCTGGCAGGAGGCATTACTGATTATGGCAAAAAGAATAGTGTAAAAATTGTCAGGGAAACTAACGGGCAAAGAGAAACAGGTATTATAGACCTTTCTTCAAAAGATATTTTTGAATCACCCTATTATAACCTGGTGCAAAACGATTTAATTATTGTTGAGCCTACCAAGCAGAGGATGAATGATGCAGAACAGACAAGAATATCCCAAAAAATAGCATTTGCCTTTACTTTAATAACTGCTGCGGCAACGCTGGCGAATATTTTTATCCGAAACTAAGGAACTCCGTGAATTAATAATCTTATCCCATCGATGGAAGAATCAATACACAGCGATATCAGTAATATCAACAAAAATAAAAGCGAACTCTGGAACCTGAGTTTCAGAGATCTCTTTTTTAAATATATACGGTTCCTCCCGCTATTTATCTTGTCTATTGCTTTGTGTCTTTTAGCTGCTTATTTGTATTTAAGATACACTGTTCCGATTTACAGTGTTGGCGGAACTATGCTTGTGAAAAGTGAACAGGCAGGTGGAAGAGGAGATAAGTTTGAGGAAATGTTTGTGAACAACCGTACACAGAATATTCAAAGTGAAATGGAGATTATCAGGTCAAGGCCTCTGATGCAAAGGGTGGTGGATAGCCTGGACCTTCGGTTTTCTTATTTAGCAAAAGGGAAAATAAAAACAGTTAATATTTACAAACAGAGTCCATTTGTAGTACGAGCACTGAAAATAGCGGATTCATCTGCTTCTTTTACTTTCAAAATTAAATTCCTGAACGAAACTGAATTTCGCATCATAGACAAAGAAGGAGCCTTCAGGTTTGGCCAGGAGGTGGTAACCCCATATGGCTCTTTTGTTTTTCTGAAAACGGCGATACCTCCTGCAAGCAATGAATACATAATTACCTGGCAGCCTTCCGCTGTTGTGGCTGGTGGGCTGGCTGGCAGCATTATTGTAAACCCCAAGACTCCCGGAACAGGTATCCTTTCAATAGGTATGAGAACGGCCAATTCACAGATGGGAGCAGATATTATCAATAAGCTCATGGAGTTGTATGCAGATTATAGTATTGAGCAGAAGAAACAATCTTCAGACCAGATCGTGAAGTTTATTGATGACCGGCTCGAGGAATATGGTAAAAAACTCGATAGTGTGCAACGAATGCTGCTTGACTATCAAACCAGGAATAACCTGATCGATGCGGAGACGCAATTAGGAAATTATTTTGAGATCATTGGGGATGCAGATAAAACAAGTAATGAACAGGTCTTAAAATTGAACTTTGCAAGTGATATCGATGATTACCTGGCAGATAAGAAAAATGAATACAGGGAGGTTCCCGTTGTACCTTCTTCACTGGGCCTTGAAGATGCAACACTAAATGATCTGGTAGGTGCTTACAATAAAGCTCAACTGGAAAGGCAGCAATTACTTGATGCAAATGTACCGGTAGCAAACCCGGTGGTAAAAGAGGTGACAGGGCAGATAGAACAACTCAGAGTTAGCATCCGTGAAAATCTAAAAAATATTAAATCTTCTTTAACCACAATAATTGGTCGTTCACGTCAACGGGGCAATATCAGCGAAGCCCAGCTTAAAGCTATGCCGGAGAAGATAAAAGAACTGGCGGAGATAAAACGACAAGTAGAGATTTCACAGGATTTGTTTAAATACCTGCAGGAAAAGAAAGAGGAAACTGCTATTTCAAGAGCTTCAACAATTTCAAATTCAAGTATTATAGACAGGGCTTATCCTTCATCTGTGCCTGTAAAACCAAACAGGAGAGCTATTCAGATCATGGCCATCTTAGTTGGCCTGGGCCTGCCGGCACTGTTTATATTTATCGGTGAAGTGCTGAACGATAAAGTCAGTACCAGGTTCGATATAGAAAAACTCACAGCCGCTCCTATTTTGGGTGAAATCGGCCACTCCTATTCTGATAATGTTTTAGTAGTAAATAAGACCACCCGAAGTATGGTGGCGGAGCAGTTCCGGATCATACGTTCCAACCTGCAATATGTTATTAATAAAAAAGACAAAGCAGTAATCCTGACTACTTCCTCTTTTAGTGGGGAGGGAAAATCGTATGTGTCTACAAATATGGGAGCTGTGCTTGCTTTAGCAGGTAAGAAGACTGTTATATTGGAATTTGATATACGTAAACCTAAAGTTTTATCAGGGTTGGGTATTGCCAAAGGACAGGGTATTACCAATTTTTTGGTAGGCAAAACAAATGATCTGGAGGGATTGATAAAGCCTGTACCCGAGCATGAAAATCTTTTTGTGCTGGGTTGCGGTCCTATACCGCCTAATCCTGCTGAATTATTACTTGATCCGCGACTGGATGAAATGTTTAATTGGCTAAAGGAGCACTTTGATATTGTTTTGATTGATACTGCTCCTGTGGGAATGGTTAGTGATGCGATGACATTAAGCAAATTTGCAGACTGTACACTATACCTGGTGCGTCAGGGCCACACTTTTAAAAAGCAGATTGCTCTTATTGATGAATTCTACCAGGAAAATAAGTTGCCAAAGGTTTCTATAATTATCAATGATGTAAAAGTGAAACCAGGCTATGGATATTATGGGTATGGCCGTTATGGTTACGGGTATGGCTATGGGTATGGAAGTTATTATGAAGAAGAAACCCCGCCCCAGGGCTTTGTTGAAAAGACCCTTGCCCGGTTTTCAATCAAAAACCCATTCAGAAAGAAAAAGAGAAGATAAAAGTATAACCTTATCCAATGCGTATTCTAATAACTGGCGGTGCCGGCTTTATCGGTTCTAACCTTGTTGAAAATTTATTGCAGGATGAAAGAGTATCTCTGGTCAGGGTATTTGATAACCTTGCTACCGGGTCATTGAAAAATATTGAAGGGTATAAAAATCATCCCAAATTCGATTTCATTGAAGGGGATATCAGGAGTTATGAAACATGTTTGACGGCCTGTGATGGAATTGATCTTATTTCACACCAGGCAGCACTTGGTTCTGTTCCCCGTTCTATCAACGATCCGCTTACCACCAATAATGTAAACATTACCGGCACTCTCAATATTTTCACAGCAGCGAAAGAAAAAGGAATCAAAAGAGTAGTGTATGCTGCCAGTTCTTCCACTTACGGGGATCATCCCGGGCTGCCCAAAGTAGAAGATAAGATAGGAAACCCCCTTTCGCCATACGCCGTAACAAAACTGGTGAATGAACTGTATGCAAAGGTGTACGCCAGTCTTTATAATATGGAGTTCATCGGGCTACGCTACTTTAACATATTTGGCCCCAGGCAAAACCCCAATGGCCCCTATGCTGCGGTGATACCCTTATTTGCAGAAGCATTGTTGAATAATAAGCAACCTGTTATCAATGGAGATGGCAGCCATAGCCGGGATTTTACTTTTGTTGACAATGCTGTACTGGCTAATAAGCTTTCTTTATTTACCACAAATAAAGAAGCAATAAACCAGGTATATAATATTGCCTGCGGAGAGCAAACATCTCTGCTTGAACTTTTTAATGGGTTAAAAAAAGAGGCAGCTACTTCCTTGCAACCTGTTTTCGGACCCGAAAGACTTGGTGATGTGAAACATAGCCTGGCCGATATATCAAAAGCACGGCAACTACTGGGATATAACCCGGTTGTTAATGTAGAAGAAGGATTACAAAAAACATTTAACTGGTACAAATCTCAGAAAGGATAATCATTATGTCAAAAACAATTATCATTACTGGCGGGGCTGGTTTTATTGGTTCACATGTCGTACGTCTTTTTGTTACAAAGTATCCAGAATACAAGATCATTAACCTGGATGTATTAACTTATGCAGGTAACCTGGAAAATTTGAGGGATATTGAAGATGCTCCCAACTATTTCTTTGAGAAAGCAGACATTCTTGATAAGGATGCACTGGAAAGAATTTTCGTATTGCATCAACCGGATGGGGTAATTCACCTGGCAGCCGAAAGTCATGTAGACCGGTCTATTGTATCACCCCTGGATTTTGTTTACACCAATGTTATTGGCACAGTGAACCTGCTGAATACGGCGAAACATTTCTGGAAAGATAACTATGAGGGCAAGAGATTTTATCATGTCTCTACCGATGAAGTGTATGGTGCACTAGGAGAAACAGGATTCTTTACTGAAGAAACAAAATATGACCCACACTCTCCCTACAGTGCCTCCAAAGCTTCCAGCGATCATTTTGTAAGGGCTTATCATGATACATACGGATTACCGGTGGTAGTAAGCAATTGTTCTAATAATTATGGACCCAATCATTTTCCTGAGAAACTGATCCCTTTATTTATCAATAATATTATCAACAAAAAACCTTTACCCGTTTATGGTGATGGTTTATACACCAGAGATTGGTTGTTTGTAAAGGATCATGCTACTGCCATTGATCTCGTTTTTCACAAAGGGAAAAGCGGGGATACTTATAATATCGGTGGCTTCAACGAGTGGAAAAATATTGACCTGGTTAAATTGCTTTGTAAGCTGATGGATGAAAAGCTGGGTAACCCGACAGGAAAAAGTGAGGAATTGATCACTTACATCAAAGACAGGCCCGGTCACGACAGGCGTTATGCTATTGATGCAACAAAAATCAATAAAGAATTGGGCTGGAAGCCATCTGTGACTTTTGAAGAAGGCCTGGCTAAAACAATTGACTGGTATCTTGAAAATACAGAGTGGCTGAAGCATGTGACCAGCGGAGAGTACCAGCATTACTATGAAGAGCAATACCACAAAAGATAACCATCTATGAAAGGAATTATTTTGGCCGGCGGCTCCGGCACCAGGCTTTATCCCATCACCAAAGCCATTTCCAAACAGCTGATGCCAATATATGATAAACCGATGATCTATTATCCATTGTCGGTGCTGATGATGGCCGGCATCCGGGAAGTATTGATCATCACCACCCCTGAAGATAATCCTCAATTCAAAAGATTATTGGGAGATGGCAGCAAAGTAGGGTGCAAGTTTGAGTATGCCATACAGGAAATTCCCAATGGACTGGCGCAGGCTTTTGTTATCGGAGAATCTTTTATCGGCAATGATAAAGTGGCATTGGTTTTAGGAGATAATATTTTCTACGGAACCCGGATGGGTAAGCAATTGAAAGAACTTGCCGATGTGAAAGGAGGTTATGTTTTTGCTTACCAGGTAGCTGACCCCGAAAGATATGGCGTGGTGGAATTTGACGCTGATTACAATGCATTAAGTATTGAAGAAAAACCAGCAAAGCCAAAGTCAAACTTTGCGGTGCCCGGGCTATATTTTTATGACAACTCGGTAGTTAAGATCGCTAAGGAACTTAAACCTTCTGCAAGGGGTGAATACGAAATAACCGATGTAAATAAAGAATATTTAAAAGCCGGCACATTAAAGGTGGCACTTCTTGACCGCGGCACTGCCTGGCTTGATACAGGTACCTTTGATTCCCTGAGTGATGCCAGTGAATTTGTGAGGGTAATTGAAAAAAGACAGGGAACCAAGATCGGCTGCATTGAAGAAATAGCTTATCGCAATGGGTTTATAAATAAAAAACAATTAGATACCATTGCTGATGAATTATCAAAAAGCGGATATGGTGAGTATCTGAAAAAAATAACCCTATAAAATACTGAAATGAAAATAGCTGTTGTCGGAACAGGATATGTTGGATTAGTTAGTGGTACTTGTTTTGCAGAGACGGGTAATCATGTTACTTGTGTTGATATTGATAAAGCAAAAGTAGAAAGGTTGTCAGCAGGGGAGATAACGATCTATGAACCAGGGCTTGAAAAAATATTTTCCAGGAACCTGAAAGAAGGCCGACTTCAGTTTACCACCTCTTTAAAAGAAGGAATAGAAGGTGCCAAAATAATATTCCTGGCATTGCCAACTCCTCCCGGTGAAGATGGAAGTGCTGATCTGAAATATATTCTTGGTGTGGCAAAAGACCTTGGGAAACTGCTTAAGCCAGGTGATTACAAAGTGATAGTTGATAAAAGCACCGTTCCGGTAGGCACAGCAGATAAAGTGCGGCAGGCCATATTAGAAAGTGGTACGGAGAGTATTGCTGATGCTTTTGATGTGGTAAGCAACCCTGAGTTTTTACGGGAAGGAGCAGCGGTGGAAGATTTTATGAAGCCTGACCGGGTAGTAATCGGTACTACTTCAGAGAAGGC
>Ga0116142_10004401_pt1 | contig 13400 bp, 9 predicted proteins | sample AD_UKC033_MetaG_FD_89785 | JGI IMG/M metagenome (GOLD analysis project Ga0116142, IMG submission 89785) | Active sludge microbial communities of municipal wastewater-treating anaerobic digesters from USA - AD_UKC033_MetaG | ecosystem: Engineered > Bioreactor > Anaerobic > Digestate | place: USA... | reverse complement strand
GGAAGCCGCTGAGGTCACCGAGGTACAGCTCGTACAGGCCCGGAGCGCGGTACGAGGTGCCATTGGTGGCACGCAGGCGCAGCGACGGGATGATCTGCCACGATCCGCCGATCTTCCAGACCTTGTCCGAGTCCTCCACGGTGTCGTACTTGAACATACGCGCCGAAGCGTTGAAGGTCAGTTCCTCGACACCCGGCAGGCCGGCCAGGACCGGAAGCTCGAGTTCACCGTAGATTTCGCTGATGTAGTCCTTGCCGCGGGTCGGGCGGGCCGAGGACTGGCCCCAGGCTTGCTGGTTGAGCTCGAACGCTGACGGCGTATCGTCGATCGAGATGCGACGGAATTCCGAGCCGATAGCCGCCGCGGCGGTACCGCCCGGCAACTCGAACAGCTCACCCGAGGCCATCGCATTGGCCACAAACTGCGTGTACACGGTGTTGCCCGTGTGGCGCTGGCCGATTGCCGCCATCAGATCATCCATGCGCTCGCCGCTGAGGATGCCTGGATCGAAGTAGTTGATCGGCATGTCGCCGCCATCGCGGTCGGGCGTGGTGACGCGGTCGCCCGTGATGTCGCGGTTGATCGCGAAAACCGTGTAGTCACCGCTCGAATGCGAATAGCTGGTATTGAAGCGCCAGCTCCAGCTGCTATCGTTGCCGAAACCGCCGTTGAAGTTCGACGAGGCATACCAGTAGTCGACATCGATGTCCTGGTTGGACTTGGCCGGCATGATCACCTGGACGTTGCCGGTGAGGTTCGGGTTGGCACTCGGATTGCCGACGAAGCCATACGGGCGGCCATCCACCTGCGGGAAGAACTGGCGGAACCGGCGCGACTTCGTTTCACGCTCGGTGTAGAGCAACTGGCCGTTCCAGCCGATCGAGCCGAAGGTGAAATCACCGGAAAAATACAGGCTCAGGCGATCCTGTTCGGCAAACACGTCACCCTTGTTCGCGAACGGGGCGTAGAAGGGCTGCTCGTAGTAGGCCGGTGTTCCGGCGCCAGGGTTGGCGTTGCCGTTGCGAACGATGCCATAGCCCGGGATCGGGCCGCCGGTTGCTCCTGGCACCGGCCCGTAACGGCGACCCGAGGCCGGCAGGCCGAGATCGTCGATCGCATTGTAGATGCCGAAGTTGATGCAGCCCTCGTTCTCGGTGCCGCGCGTGAACGAACGATCCTCGTACGGCAGGATATTGCCGGCGGCATCGCGCACCAGATCGTAGTTGCACTTGAAGAAATCGCGATCGCCAACCTTCAGGGCGTTCATGTGGTAGCGCTGGAAGGCGGCAACGACGCTGCCGTTGTCGAAGTTCCAGCCGCCTGCGCCGGAGATGTTGTAGCGTTCGCCGCCGCTCTCGGTCGGCAGGTTCATGTCGACGATCAATTCGGGGCGGTCCATCGACTTGCGGGTGATCAGGTTGACCACGCCGGCGACCGCGTCCGAACCGTAAATCGAGCCGGCACCATCCTTGAGGATCTCGGCACGCTGCAGGATGACGGAGGGGATCACGTTGAGGTCGAAGGCGCCGACCTGGCCACGCGTGCCCGCAGGACCGGGGCGCTGGCCGTCGAGCAGGACCAGGGTGCGATTCGCGCCGAGACCGCGCAGCGACAGGGTCTGCACGCCGGTGCCACCCTCGACGATGTAGGCGCCGAACTGGGTGCTGATCTGGGTGGAGCCTGCTGCAACGTTGGATGTCTGCAGGATCGTGGCGGTATCGAATTCGCCGGCCGCGATGCTGTTGTCGGCCGTGATGACCTGTAGTGGGGAGATGGTGTCGAAGCCCAGACGGCTGATCAGCGAACCGGTGACCCGGATCGGTTGCAGCGCGGTTTCTTCACTCTTCTTGGTGTCTTTCTCGCTCTCGCTCTCGTCGCTGCCCTGATCCTGCGCGAACAATGCACCGGAAGGAAGGGTCAGCGCGGCAGCAAGTGCCAGCGCCAGCTTGTTGCGGAAGTATCGAGCGTGTGTCGACATCAGGTCTGTCCCCTTACTAAGTTGTTGTATTCAAAAGAGTGTCGTAGCGATCTTCCGGGCAAAAAAGTCAAACCCGAGCGTAGCCTAACAAAATGTGAATCATCGCTCAATCATCATGGAACTTTTGTAAATGCTCCAGTAAATCAATGGGATAGAACGGCGCAATCCAGGGAGCCAGATCGTCACGGGAGCGAAGTTTCCTTCCACTCCACAATCCACGTCCGCGGCTATAGTCGGCAAGCCTTGCGCCGGTGGCATGGTGCTGCCGGCGCAGGTGCTCCCCTGGGTTCGACTGCGGAGTCCGCATGGAAATCGCCATCCTTGGCGCCCTGATCGTTCTCAACGGACTGTTTTCGATGTCGGAGATCGCGCTCGTCACCGCGCGCCGCTCGCGCCTGCAGGCCCGAGCCGAGCGTGGCGACAGCGGTGCGGCGGCGGCGCTGGCATTGGGACAGGATCCAACCCGCTTCATGTCGACCGTGCAGATCGGCATCACCTCGATCGGCATCCTCAATGGCATCGTCGGCGAGACCGTGTTGGCCGAGCCGGTAGCCGCGCGCTTCGCCGGGTGGGGACTCGAACCCGGCAGCGCACGCGCCCTGGCGACGTTCGTCGTCGTGGCGACGATCACCTATTTCTCGATCGTCGTCGGCGAACTCGTGCCCAAACGCCTCGGCCAGGCCCATCCGGAGGCCGTCGCGCGCCGAGTGGCCCTGCCGATGGGCCTGCTGGCGATGATCGCCAAGCCGTTCGTGCTACTGCTGTCGCTGTCGACCCGAATCCTGCTTGCGCGCGTTCGGTGTGCGCGAACAGGCCACCGCGACGGTGACCGAGGAGGACATCCATGCCCTGCTGAGGGAAGGCACCGAGGCCGGCGTCATCGAAAGTCACGAGCACGCGATCGTGCGCAACGTGTTCCGGCTCGACGACCGCCAGATCGTCTCGCTGATGGTGCCGCGCATGGATGTCGTCGTCCTCGATCTCGCCGCGCCACGGGAGCGCAACCTTGCGCTGCTGCAGGCGGGAGGCCACAACCGCCTGCCGGTGGTGAAGGGTGGCCTGCACGAAGTGCTCGGCGTGGTCAGTACGCGCCACCTGCTCGCCCAGGTCCTGCGTGGTGAGGAGATCGATATCGAAGGATCAATGCGCAAGCCGGTGTTCGTGCCGGAGAGCATCACCGGCATGGAACTGCTGCAGGAATTCCGCCGCTCCGGTGAGCAACTGGTGCTCGTCGTAGACGAGTACGGCAGCGTCCAGGGAATCGTCACCCAGCACGACGTGCTCGAGGCGATTGCCGGCGAGTTCAAGCCGACCGTGCCCGAAGAAGCCTGGGCGATGGCGCGCGAGGATGGCTCATGGCTGCTTGATGGCCTGATCCCGCTGCCAGAACTCAAGGATCGCCTCGACCTGCGCGAACTGCCTGACGGCGTGCAGGACCGCTACCACACGCTCAACGGCCTGTTCATGCTGCAGATGGGCCGCCTGCCGGCGACCACCGACCACATCGACTGGGAAGGCTGGCGCCTCGAGGTCGTCGACATGGACGGCAACCGCATCGACAAGGTGCTGGCCAGTCGTATCGGGGCCGAAGCCTGATCAACGAAGCATCGCCCCTGAAGGGGCTTCTGCGGAGCGCATGTTGCCCCCGCAGGAGCCCCTTCAGGGGCGATGCTCTTTCAGGGCAACCGTGTCGAGAAACATCGCCCGTGAACCGGCTCCGGCGGGTGATTCCAATCACCCGTCACGGTGCTCAAAGGTCGAACTTGATCCCCTGCGCCAGCGGCAGCGCGTCGGAGTAGTTGATCGTGTTGGTTTGCCGGCGCATGTAGGCCTTCCATGCATCGGAACCCGATTCGCGGCCGCCGCCGGTTTCCTTCTCGCCGCCGAAGGCGCCGCCGATCTCGGCGCCCGAGGTGCCGATGTTGACGTTGGCGATGCCGCAGTCCGAACCGGCTGCGGAGAGGAATTGCTCGGCGGCCTTGAGGCTGCCGGTGAAGATCGACGAGGACAGGCCCTGAGGCACGCCGTTCTGCATCTCGATCGCCTCGTCGAGGATCGAATACTTCATGACGTAGAGGATCGGCGCGAAGGTTTCGTGCTGGACGACGGCGTCGCTGTTCTTCAGGCCGGTGACGATCGCCGGGCGCACGAAGTTGCCGGGGCGGTCGAGCGCGGTGCCGCCGGTCTCGACCTTGCCGCCGCTGGCCTTGGCTTGTTCGATCGCGGCGAGGAACTGCTGCACGGCACCGGGGCTGTTGAGCGGCCCCATCAGGTTGGCCGGGTCAGTCGGGTCGCCGATCTTGGTCTCGACCTGCCGGTAGGCCTTCACCAGCGCGGCCAGCACTTCGTCGTGGATCGACTCGTGCACGATCAGGCGGCGCGTCGTCGTGCAGCGCTGGCCGGCCGTGCCGACCGCGCCGAAGACGATGCCGGGGATGGCGAGCTTCAGGTCTGCGCTGGGGTCGAGGATGATCGCGTTGTTGCCGCCGAGTTCGAGCAGCGAACGCCCCATGCGGCGGGCGACACGCTCGCCGACGATGCGCCCGACCTGAGTCGAGCCGGTGAAGCTGATCAGTGGGATGCGCGTGTCGTCGACGAACTTCTGCGCCAGTTCGACGCCGGCGTCGTTGATGAGGAAGAACAGGTCCGGGAATCCGCCGGCCTTGAGCGCCTCGTTGCAGATGCGCGTCGCCGCGATCGCCGTGAGCGGGGTCTTGTTCGATGGCTTCCAGATGCAGATGTCGCCGCAGATGCCGGCGAGGAAGGAGTTCCAGGCCCACACCGCAACCGGGAAGTTGAACGCGCTGATGATGCCGACCAGGCCGAGCGGGTGCCACTGCTCGTACATGCGGTGGCCGGGGCGCTCGGAGTGCATGGTGTAGCCGTACAGCATGCGGCTCTGGCCGACCGCGAAATCGGCGATGTCGATCATCTCCTGCACTTCGCCGTCGCCTTCGGGCTTGGACTTGCCCATCTCCATGGCAACCAACGAGCCGAGCGCGTCCTTGTGCCTGCGCAGCGCCTCGCCGCACAGGCGGATCGCCTCGCCGCGGCGCGGTGCCGGCGTCGTTCGCCAGGTCCTGAACGCGGCCTGCGCGCGCGCGACGACGGTCTCGTAGTCGGCTTCGCTGGTGGCCTCGACCTCGGCGATCGTCTCGTTGGTGGTCGGATTGATCGAGCGCAGCACGCCGGTCCCGGTGGTCGTCGACCATTCGCCGTTGCCGAGGTAGGTGCCGGAATTGCTTGCGCCGAGGCCGAGGCTGGCGAGCAGGGAATTGGCCATGGAAGGTACTCCGTCGTGGGCTGCGGCACGCCTGCGGGCGCGCTGCCTGGAAGGGCGTGAACGGCAACGCCCATGGGCGCGGGTCCGCTCACCGGAAAGCCCGCCATTCTAGGGATGTTCTGATCAATCCCACAACGGCGTCACCGTCCTGTGCACGCGCAGCTCGGCGTTGCGCCGGCTCGACGGACGGCCAGCCTGCCTGCGCCGTCGCGCCTTGATCTGCGCCCGCACAGGAAGGCCCCAACCATTTTGATTCCAATGACTGGGTGACATCCGCAAGGCCCGGAATGCCAGCGACAATGCGCGCGTTACAACGCGTTGGATCGGTACCGACGAGTGCCTATCATGCGTACACCGTTGGAGCCGTGCGCGAAAAGCGCCGCCCCGTCCGTGTCCGCAACCAGGAGGTTCATCATGATCCGCAGACTTGCCCTCGCATCCGCGCTGCTGTTCGCCTCGTCATCCGCCTTTGCGGCCTGCTCGGTCGACATCGAAGGCAACGATGCCATGCAGTTCAACCTCAAGACGATCGAGGTCGACAAGAGCTGCAAGGACTTCACCGTCAACCTCAAGCATGTCGGCAAGCTGGCGAAGAACGTCATGGGCCACAACTGGGCGCTGACGGCCAGCGCCGACATGCAGGGCGCGGCCACTGATGGCCAGAAAGCCGGACTCGAGGCCGACTACATCAAGGCCGGCGATGCTCGCGTCATCGCCCACACGAAGATGATCGGTGGCGGCGAATCGACCTCAGTCACTTTCCCGGTGTCGAAGCTCGCCGCCGATACCCCGTACACTTTTTTCTGCTCGTTCCCGGGACACTGGGGCATCATGAAGGGCACGCTCACGCTCAAATGAGGCGAGAAGTGCGTGGCAGGAGGATTTCGGCTTCTGCCGCGCAGGCTCCGAGGCGACTCGGAATCGTGGGTTCGATGTGTGAAAATGCGGGGCCGTCTGCACTCAGCGGCCCCGTAGCTCAGCTGGATAGAGCGTTCCCCTCCTAAGGGAAAGGTCGCCCGTTCGAATCGGGCCGGGGTCGCCACCCCTTGCTGGCGTGAGCGGCTGGCCCGCTCCGCCATTGAATGCCGGGGCGATCTTTCCCGCTCTGGCCCGGATGTTTCCGTGCAAGGCCATCGCGGCTGTAGCCGTGCCCACCGGGACCGCTACATGCGGAATACGCCGAACCGTCCCGGTTCGATCGGTGCGTTGAGGCTGGCAGAGATGGCGAGTCCGAGCACGCGGCGGGTGTCGGCGGGGTCGATGACGCCGTCGTCCCACAGGCGCGCGCTGGCGTAGTACGGGTGGCCCTGGGCCTCGTACTGCTCGCGGATCGGTGCCTTGAAGGCGGCTTCGTCCTCGGCGCTCCAGGTCTTGCCGGCGGCTTCAAGGCCGTCGCGACGCACGGTGGCGAGCACGCTGGCGGCCTGTTCGCCACCCATCACACTGATGCGCGCGTTCGGCCACATCCAAAGGAAACGTGCGCCGTAGGCGCGGCCGCACATGGCGTAGTTGCCGGCGCCGAAGCTGCCGCCGGTGACGACGGTGAACTTTGGCACATGCGAGCAGGCTACCGCGGTCACCATCTTGGCTCCGTCCTTGGCGATGCCCGCGTTCTCGTATTTCCTGCCGACCATGAACCCGGTGATGTTCTGCAGGAATACCAACGGCACGTTGCGCTGATTGCACAGTTCGATGAAGTGCGCGCCCTTGAGCGCACTCTCGGCGAACAGGATGCCGTTGTTGGCGACGATGCCGACCGGGTAGCCGTGGATGTGGGCGAAGCCGGTGACCAGGGTCTTGGCGTAGCGCGCCTTGAACTCGTCGAAGTCGGAGCCGTCGACGATGCGCGCGATCAGTTCGCGGATATCGAACGGGATGCGCGTGTCGCGCGGCACGATGCCGTAGATCTCCTCGGCGGCGTACAGCGGTTCGCGCGGCTCGGCGACGGCCAGCGGCACGCGCTTGACGCGGTTGAGGTTGCCGACCACGTCGCGGGCGATGGCAAGCGCATGCGCGTCGTCCTCGGCAAAATGATCGGCGACGCCCGAGATTGATGTGTGCACGTCGGCGCCGCCGAGCGATTCGGCATCGACGATTTCGCCGGTGGCAGCCTTTACCAGTGGCGGGCCGCCAAGGAAGATCGTGCCCTGTTCACGCACGATGATCGTCTCGTCGCTCATCGCCGGCACATAGGCGCCGCCAGCCGTGCACGAGCCCATGACCACGGCGATCTGGGCGATACCCAGCGCGCTCATGCGCGCCTGGTTGTAGAAGATGCGGCCGAAGTGCTCCTTGTCCGGGAACACTTCGTCCTGGAGCGGCAGGAACGCGCCGCCCGAATCGACCAGATAGACGCAGGGCAGGCGGTTCTCCAGGGCGACTTCCTGCGCGCGCAGGTGCTTCTTCACCGTCATCGGGAAATAGGTGCCGCCCTTGACCGTGGCGTCGTTGGCGACGACGACGACCTCGATGCCGCGCACGCGGCCGATGCCGGTGACGAGACCGGCGCCCGGCGCGGCATTGTCGTACATGCCGTGCGCGGCCAGCGGTGACAGTTCGAGGAATGGTGAACCGGGATCGAGCAGGGCACGGATGCGCTCGCGCGGCAGCAGCTTGCCTCGCTCGGTGTGCTTTGCCCGTGCCTGCTCGCCGCCGCCGAGCGCGTTGCGTGCGGTCTGTGCGTGCAGGTCATCGACCGCTGCGCGCAACTGTGCGGCATTGGCCTGGAAGGCGGGGTCACGCGGATCGATCTGGCTGGTGATGACCGTCATTGCTGCGCGCTTCGGTGCGTTGGGATCGGCGTGAATATGTGTGCGGGAGCACACCCCCGGATCGAGTCCGGGGCAAGCTCCATGCGTGATTGGCGCACCACGAAAAGAACGATCGCGCACAGGGTGCGCTCCTGCGTGCATTGCGGCGGACACCGGGCGAAACAGGCCCGGTGTCCTGGCCTGATCGGCGATCAGTCCTTCTTCAGTTCTTCCTTGGCCGCTTCCTTGGCGGCCTTCGCCGTTTCGGCGATGTCGTGGCCGACTTCCTTGGCGCCTTCCTTCACTTCGTGGCCGGCCGCCTTGGCGGCATCCCAGGCTTCCTTGGTCGCTTCCTTGGTGGCGTCGACGGCAGCGGCGGCCTTCTGGGCGGTCGAGTCGGCAGCCTTGGATACCTGCTCGCCGGCATCCGCTGCAGCTTCCTTGGTCGCCTCGACTGCATCACCCGCGGCCGCAGCGGTGGCATCAGCCGCCTTCTGCACGGCTTCCGCCGCCTTGTCCGCGGCTTCCTTGGTCGCCGCAGCGGCGTCCTGGGCCGCCTTCGCCGTGGCGTCGGCGGCATCCTGTGCGCGCTTCTGCGCATCGTTGCCGCAGGCGGCGAGGGCGGTGGTAAGGGCGGCGGCGAGCAGGATCTTGGTCAGCTTCATGGGAATTCCCCTCAGGGTAGATGGCGACGATCTTCAAGGGCAGGCGGCTCGTCGCGATGGCCGCCGCCCGTAACGTGCAACGAAACAGGGACAGCGCCGCGGCCCGCAATGGCCGCAGCGGAACCGGGGATCAGGCCAGCTCGACCGCGATCGCCGTGGCTTCGCCGCCGCCGATGCACAGCGAGGCGATGCCGCGCTTGCCGCCGCGCGCCTTGAGCGCGTGCAGCAGGGTGACGACGATGCGCGTGCCGGAAGCGCCGATCGGATGGCCGAGCGCGGTGGCGCCGCCATTGACGTTGATCTTCTCGTGCGGCACCCCGAGCTCCTTCATCGGTGCCATGGCGACCACCGAGAATGCCTCGTTGACCTCGAACAGGTCGACGTCCTCGACCTTCCAGCCGGTCTTGGCCAGCAGGTTGCGGATCGCGCTGACCGGCGCGGTGGTGAACCATTCCGGCTCCTGCGCATGGGTCGAGTGAGCGACGATGCGCGCGAGCGGCTTGATGCCGCGCTTTGCCGCCTCGTCAGCCGACATCAGCACGGTGGCGGCGGCGCCGTCGGAAATGCTCGACGAGCTGGCAGCGGTGACCGTGCCGTCCTTGCGGAACGCGCCCTTGAGGGTGGGGATCTTGGCGATGTCGGACTTGCCGGGTTGCTCGTCCGTGGCGAACTCGACCTCGCCCTTGCGCGTGGCAACCTTGACCGGAACGATTTCCTCGGCGAACGCGCCGGAGGCGATCGCGGCCTGCGCGCGCTTGACCGATTCGATCGTGTAGGCGTCCTGCGCCTCGCGCGTGAAGCCGAGCTTGTCGGCGGTCGCCTCGGCGAACACGCCCATCGACTGGCCGTCGTAGGGATTGGTCAGGCCGTCCCAGGCCATGTGGTCGACCAGTTTGGCGTCGCCGTAGCGCAGGCCCGGGCGCGCCGAGACCATGTGCGGCGCATTGGTCATCGATTCCATGCCGCCGGCGACGACGATGCTGGCCGAGCCGGCCTTGATGAGGTCGTGGCCGAGCATGATCGCCTTCATGCCGGAGCCGCACACCTTGTTGATCGTGGTGCAGGCGGCCGATTTCGAAAGACCGGCGGCGATCGCGGCCTGGCGGGCCGGCGCCTGGCCGAGATTGGCCGGCAGCACGCAGCCCATGATGACTTCGCTGACATCGGCGGCGGGCACGCCGGCCTGGTCGAGCGCGGCCTTGATCGCAGCCGCACCGAGGGTGGTCGTCGGCACGCCGGTGAACTGGCCGAGCATGGAACCGATCGCGGTGCGACGCGCACCGACGATGACGATATCGGACATGGCAAACCTCCAGGAACGCGAGCGGTTGCCGGCCGTAGCCGGCGCGGGAAAACCCGGATTATGCCACGCTGGCCGCTACGATCTCGCTGCCCCCGGGAGTGGGGCCGGGTGGGCATGGCGGATTGCTCCACGCGGCCTGCGTTTGCATGATCGGGCGATGTTCGCCGCCAGCGCATCCCCGATCCGCCTGACTGCCCGCCAGGCTCGCCTCGTCCACCTGGCGGCACAGGGGTTGCTCGCCCGGCCACCGGCGCGGCCGACCCGTGACGACGCGCTGGCCGCGATCGCGCGCATGCAGCTGCTGCAGATCGACACGATCCACGTCGTCGCGCGCAGCCCCTACCTTGTGCTGTTCTCGCGGCTCGGCGCATATCCGTCGGAATGGCTGGAACACCTGCTCTCCGATGGCGCGATCTTCGAGGCCTGGGCGCACGAGGCCTGCTTCGTGCCGGGCAGAGACCATGCCCTGCACCGCGCCCACCGCGAGGCCGAGGCGCGCACGCCCCACTGGTCGGACCGGAACGCCCTGCGCATGCATGCGCAGCAACGCGCCGGCATGGACAGGCTGCTCGCACACATCCGCGAACACGGCGCGGTCAAGGCGGCCGACTTCGAGCGGCGCGGCCCGAAGTCGGCCTCGGGCTGGTGGGAATGGAAGGACGAGAAGCGCTGGCTCGAGGCGCTGTTCGCGCGCGGCGAACTGATGGTCGCACGGCGCGAGCGCTTCCAGCGCGTCTACGACCTCGCCGAGCGCGTGATCGCGCGTCTGCCGGCGCAGGCATCATTCGACACCGACGTCTCGCGGGAACTCGTGCTGCGTTCGGTGCGCGCACTCGGCATCGCCCAGGCACGCTGGATCGCCGACTATTTCCGCACCGGCCGCAAGCATCGCGACGAGGATCTCGACGCGCTGGTCGACAGCGGCGAGCTCGTGCGCATCGCCGTCGATGGCTGGAAGGCCATCGGCTACGTGCATTGCGAGACCTTGCCGCTGGTCGAGGCGGCGCGTGCCGGTCGCCTGCGGCCGACCCACACGACCCTGCTGTCGCCGTTCGACCCGGTGGTCTGGCACCGCGAACGCGCCAGCACGATGTTCGGATTCGATTACACGTTGGAGTGCTACACACCGGCGCCACGGCGGCACTACGGCTATTTCGTCCTGCCAATCCTGCACCGTGGCGCACTGGTCGGCCGCCTCGACGCCAAGGCGCATCGCGCCGAAGGCTTGTTCGAGGTACATGTCGTGCATCTCGAGCCCGGCGTCGAAGCCGACATCGCTCTTGCCCGACCGATCGCCGCTGCGATCCGTGCCTGCGCCGACTGGCACGGCACGCCGCGCGTGAAGATCACCCGCAGCGATCCGCGCGCATTCGCGCCGCTGCTGCGCTCCGCCCTCTAGGAAACGGCCTTGGCCACGATGCCTTTGCATTGCGAGATTGCAGAGCCAGAGCATCGCGACCGGCTTTCAACAGCCGAGGCGCTTTCCAACAGCCGAATGGCTGGTCATGGCTGGTCAGTCGCTCCCGCAAAAGAATGATGATCTTCAGTGGGAGCGGTTTCAGCCGCGATTGAAGGAGGTGACTTCCACCATCGTCGTGGCGTGCATCGCCGCGCTCCCCGTTACCATCACGATATCGCTCCCAGAGATCGTGCCCATGGACCACGCCCACGGCATCACCCGCATCGACACCGGCTTCTTCCGCGACGACTTCGACGCGGCCTGGCTGATCGTTGAGGACGGCCGCGCGGCTTTCGTCGATACCGGCATCAATGCCTCGCTGCCGCGACTGCTCGGTGCGCTCGAAGCGAAGGGGCTCGGCGTCGAGGCGGTCGACTGGGTGATCCCGACGCATGTGCATCTCGACCATGCTGGCGGCGCCGGCCAGCTCATGCGTCGCCTGCCGAATGCACGCCTCGTCATCCATCCGCGTGGCGCGCCGCACATGATCGACCCGACCAGGCTCATCGCCGGCGCCTCGGCGGTCTATGGCGCGGACGAAGTTCAACGCACCTACGGCGACATCGCGCCGGTGCCGGCCAAGCGCGTGGTCGAGGCGCCGGACGGCTTCACGGTCGATCTCGCCGGACGCAGGCTGCTCTGCCTCGACACGCCCGGCCACGCACGTCACCACCTCTGCGTGTGGGATGCACGCAGCCGCTCGTTCTTCACTGGCGACACCTTCGGGCTGTCCTACCGCGAGTTCGATACCGCGAACGGTGCCTTCATCCTGCCGACGACGACGCCTTCGCAGTTCGATCCGGGCGAGTTGCGCAGCTCGATCGACCGGCTATGTTCGTACGAACCCGAGGCCATGCTGCTCACCCACTATGGCCGCGTCACTGGCGTGCCGCGCCTTGCCGCCGACCTGCGCACGCAGATCGACGCCATGGCCGCGATCGCGCGCGAGCACAAGAGCGCGACGGATCGCCACGAACGCATCACCTCGGCCCTTGCCGACCTTTACGTCTCGCGCGCACTCGCCCATGGTGTCGATATGCCCCCAGACGCCATCCGCGAATGTTTGGCGATGGACATTGAGTTGAATGCGCAGGGACTGGGGATCTGGGTGGATCGCTGAAGGGCAGGGATTAGGAGCCTGCGCGGCAGAAGCCAACCGGGCTGCGAAGTCCTCCGCGCGGTCCATTTTCTTGGCATCCTCCTACATGGCAGGAGGTGCGAGGGCTCGAGAACCGCACGATGTTGCCAATACACGATTTTCGAGCCCTCGCCCCTCGCCCCTTCTACAAAAGCCACCGCGTGACCCCCTCAACCATCGTGCGCGTGCATCCACCCACCCACACCGCGCCATCCGCATCGATGCGCACGACGATGCGTGCGTCGTGGCCGATCTCGCGGCCCTGGCTGACGGTGTAGCCGCGGGCGAGCGTGCCGTGGGGTTCGGCTTCGGCGATCCAGGCGCCGATCAGGCCGTTGGCTGCGCCGGAGGCCGGGTCTTCGACAATGCCGACGCCGGCCGGGAAGGCGCGCACGCAGAGGTCGAACTCGTCGCCCTCGCAGCGGGCGAACGCGCACAGGCCGAGGCTGCCGCTGGCCTGCGCGAGCGCACCGATCGCGGCATGGTCGGGTTGCCAGGCGCGCAACGCGGATTCGCTGGCGAACTCGGCCAGCCACCAGCGTCGCCCCCCTTCGACGAAGGCCGGCGGCAACGCGCCGAGATCGACGCCGTCGAGGATGCCGGCGAGCAAGGGCTGCGCGTCGATGCCGCATGTGAGCACACGCGAGCGAGGCGACTGCACAGACAACCGGCGTGCATCGCCATCGCCCTCGACACGCACCGGCAGCAGGCCGGCCTGGCACTCCTGCACGAGCCGGCCGTCGCGCGGCATGGCGATGCCGGCCTCGAGCACGGCATGTGCGCTGCCGATCGAGGGATGACCGGCGAAGGCGATCTCGCGCTGC